>OHQM01000005.1_pt1 | contig 163440 bp, 148 predicted proteins | sample 1577941 | NCBI WGS metagenome assembly OHQM01 (sample SAMEA3879604, study PRJEB24766) | human gut metagenome | biome: human-associated habitat; feature: feces | place: USA | collected 1985/1987
TGGGGTGCGTAATAAGCTATTTCCTGTATGATGGGATATGTGAGGCCGTGTTTGGCGCCGGCGGCGGCGAGATGGCGTTTTCAGTACCATGGGCGCTTATTGGGGCGGCGGCAGGGCTTGCGTTCATAACGGCGGCTTGCATGTGCTTTTTTGCAAAAACGGCGTTAGGCAATCCTATTAGGACGAAGGAAAAGTGAGGTGTTAATATGCTCAAGCCAACCCTGAAATGCATGCTTAGACGATGGCTGTCCTGCGTTCTGCTGGTTTTGCTGGTATGCGTGGGAGCGTTTGGAATGACCCTGCTGGCTGGAGTGCTTGACGCGCAGAAGGCGGCGCTGGATAAGGTCTATGATGAAAGTTCAATCCGATGCGTAATTTCCAACCTTAGCGGAACGAAAACCGACAGGCTCGAAATAAATACGATGTATATCGATCTATGCACCACCTCTTATAGGTATGACTTTTGCAGCTGGATTGAGCGCGTAAACCTTAAAAGAACGCTCAAATGCGATGAGGAAATCCAGCTGACGGGTATAAGCTATCCCGAGGCGGCCGTGGAACTGCTTCCCGAGAACGGGGCGGCGCTGAGTTTTTTTGATGGATACAGCGAGGCCATTTTTCAAACGGATCAGGCGGTGTGCCTTGTGCCGGCGGCTAAGCTTTCCGAGCTTACGGTAAACGGGGACGGCAGCAGGCAAATTTCCGTCACTTCGGAAGGGAAGACCGCGACTATGACCGTAGCGGGAGCATACTATGGGGGAATTTCATCAGCGGTCTACTGCCCCTTTAATTACCTGTCGAAATTTCTTGCGAAGAACGAAGATATTTATACGGACAGTCTGTCGTTTTATGTTAAGGATAACCGGACTTTGGAAGAATTCAAAGAGGAGGCTGAAAAATACTTTTCCGAACCTAGTATTACGGCTGAGGATAAGCCCATGTACTATGCTATAACGGTATACGATGAACTGTTTAATAAGACGGTTGCGGGAATAGAAGAAAATATAGCGGTTCTTGGACTGCTATTGCCGATTTTATATATAATTGCGGCGGGCACAGGCTTGCTTGCAAGCTTCCTGTATATACGGGGCAGGGTCCGTGAATTTGCGGTTATGCGTTCGCTTGGGTTAAGCCGTATAGGCGTCACCGGTCTAGTTTCCTTTGAACAGATCATTATAGCCGCTGTTGGCACGGCGTTGGGCGTTTCCGCCTGTTTTGCTTTCTTCAGCGGTGTGGCAATAAAAAACGCTGTTAACGGCTTATTGTTTACACTATGCTATCTTGTCGGGGCGCTTGTCGCAGTACTATGGATAACTAACGTAAATGTGCTGCGCCTTCTGAAATCGGACGAATAGGTATGGAATAAGGATCTGAATAATTATAATGCCTGTTGAGCGCTGAGTTTGCTGCCGCCGTAAGCTTAGAACTGACCCATGACGCGGATAAAAAGGTAGCCGGCTATTTAGAAGGGCATGAAAAGCCGCCTTGGCTTTCCGCGCGCTCTCATAAACGATCCGGACGTGTTGTTCCTTGACGGGCCGACCAGCGGGCTTGACCCGGCAAACGCCCGCCTGACGAAGAACATGATCTTGGAGAAAAAGACAAAGGGCAAGGCAATCATCCTCGCTACGCACAATATGTTCTAAGCGCAGGAGCTTTGCGACAGGGTGGCCTTCATCGTTTCAGGGCGGATCGCGGCGCTGGATACGCCTCACGCTCTGGTGATGGGCCGGGGCGTGGGGGCGCTCACCTACTCCTTTTTAGAAAACGGGTGGAAAAAACCGGCGAATGCCTTCTGTCAAAGACCGGTGAGGACAAGCGGCTTCAAGCCCTGATTAAGGCCGGCTGCTCACGGTTAACTCCGCCGAACCGAATATGAACGCCTCTAGGACCTATAAACTCCTCATACTCACGGCGGTTTTTGTCTTCTTCGGCCTTATGAGTCCGTTGGCGGCCAAGTATATGCCCCAGATGCTTGCCAGCGGGAATGCAAATTGAGCTCACGGAGTCCGACGCTGTGGACCCTTGGACGCAGTTTTTAAGAACATGTCTCAAATCGGGTTGGTCGTTTTGCTCCTTACCTTTAGCGGCATGCTGCCTTGCAAATACGCAAAAGGTATGCTGACAAATCTGCTGGCTAAGGGTTTATCCCGCAAAACCGTTGCCTTATCCAAGTTCAAAGCTGCGGCGGCACTCTGGACGGCCTGCTATCCGCTTGCCTTTATCGTCGCGTTAGGTTATACTATTTATTTCTAGGGGCCGAGCCCAATATATCCGGGCTGCTGTCCGCGGTATTTTGCCTCTGGCTGTTTGGAATGATGTTTTTATCCATCAAAATCGGGCGGGGCCCTGTTCAACTCCCTGTACGGTTCGCTGCCGTTTACCGGCGGTGTTCTATTAGTGCTTTTGCAGGTGGGCATGATTCCCGCGGCTCAAGGGTACAGCCCATTAAATCCCGCAACAGGCAATGTGTTAATTGCTGGTGGGCGGACCGCGATATCGGAATATGGGATCCCCGTTTTGTTGGGCATTCTTTTATCGGGAAGCTTTCTTACCCTTGGAATTTTTGTGTTTAAGAAAAAGGCCGTTTGAGGAAACACGATTAAAGATATGGAGGATAACGCGATGCGATTTAACGAGGCAACAGTACGTATTTTAGTTCGAAAAAATTATGGCGCCTGTTTTGATTTCTACACAGAAAAAATGGGTTTGGTGGCGGTTTGGGGAGATCGGAATGGCCCTTACACTTCCTTTGCCGCGAAAGAAGGAGAACCTCCGTGCTTTGCCATCTTCTCCGGTGCCAACATGACGATGTTTAAGGGTTATGAACAACCCAATGAAAGCGCGCAGTCCGACGCCGCTGTGGTGGTGATCCCCTCAGACGACTTAAATATGGACTACAAACGACTCAAAGACGCCGGCGTGCAGTTTCTGGGGGAACCGCAGTTAATCGAGGACTGGGGTATGCGTTGCACCTATTTTAGAGATCCGGAAGGCAATCTGTTTGAGCTGAATGACGCCGACAGCGTTTGATTGATTTGTACCTGCAGACTACTGTCATCTTAATTTGAAGAGGGTAGTGCTCCGCCCTGGAGTGGAATTTAAAGGACAGGGGGAGGTGTAAAGATGGCTTCGCGACAATCGGATTTCTATCGCTGCGCCGGTGAGAAAATAAAAAAGCTTACATCGTCAGAACAAAAGGGTGACATGGGGAAAGAGGATAGTGCCAATAGACATTCGCTTGGGAACACAAGAAGACCTTGATTAGCTGGAGCGGCTATATGACAGCCTGAATGACCACCTAACCAATTATCCTGGGCGGATCAGGGGCGTTTATCCGATAAGGGAAACTGCCGGAAGCGGCGTTTTGGAAGGCTGTCTATATGTTGCGCTTAACAAGGGCGTCATCGCAGGATCTGTCATTCTGCGGCACAAACCAGAGCCAGCCTACCAAAAAGCTAAGTGACAGGCTGACCTGCGGGATGAGGATATTCTGGTGATATACACATTGACGGTGCACCCGGACTATCTTTCGATGGGGATCGGCGCGGACTGATTGATTTTGCCGTCCAGAATGCCTGTTGTTCCAACGTAAAAGCCCTGCGCCTGGACGTCTATGAGAATAATCTGCCCTGCTATACGGCTCTATGAAAAATGCGGATTTCAATACATTGATACGGTTGACCTTGGTTTAAGTGAGTACGGACTGGATTGGTTCAGGCTGTATGAAAGACGTTTATAGGCATGATACGGATCGGGGTTTGAGCGGCTCTGCCGAGTATAAAAGACTGCTTGCAGCCGAAGATAATTTGAAAATGCGCCAACAATCATCCGTGGAGGTGACGGGCTATTGGGGTGAAAGACCCTGATTGTAATAATATTGGCCCTGCTCAATATGCTGGCGCAGCAAAGCGGATTTAGAGCGGCTGCTTCTTGTTTATACGGATTCTTTGACAGGTCACGGCCATATAAAGCCAAGGCAGAGAAAATGTGTGACGCGATAGTCAGCAGAGCGTGGCCGGCAGGCCGTGGAGAATAACGATTCCAGCCCGTATATACAAGCTCTTTTCGCGCTCCCGCAATATTTTTTTAAGCAACGCCGCTTAGATTCTTTTGACCCTTCCTATCAGATACCTCGTAACCGCGTGAGCTCGTCGCGCTGTTAACAGCTCTTGATGAGGGCAGCCGACGGCATACTAAAGCCATTTCCGGGACGCTATGGTAAAGATGAAAAGGAACTGGCTGTCGGTTTATAGTAAGGCCCGTCATTCAAATAAATATCGGGCCTTTTCCTGTGCGGGCATTTCATTGAAGTCATATGCTCACTTGGACCTTAGGTCACGTGAGGCTCCGGCCAATGAAATGGCTCGGATCGCAAACTATGAAAGCGAGGGGGTTAGACACCAGTTTGGCGAAGCGATTGCAGAGCCCGTGAAACGCGGCTGGTCGTCCCATTGCGTCGGATGGATATTCCATTGATAGCAAAACTGATGGGGTGCTGTACTCGGTATTGGGTGCATAACCGGCGATGGGCATGAAAAGAGCACCCGCCAAATGGACGTTTTCGGCGGAGAATGATATTCAGAATACGAACCCCCGTTACATCTCTGTTAACGGGATAGTAGGCATTATCCGTTACAGATGATACCTACCCGCGAGGCATTGTTCGTTGCGGGACTCTTTATGACCATTCTGTTTATAACATGTATTGTTTCCTCCTCTGGATACGAGATTGGTGGTATTATCGAAAAACTAAAAGCGTTGCAAATTATTATTAACTGCTGTAAGCTGAAGTTGAATGAAGGGATGTTACATGAAAAAATTATCTGCTTTACTGTTATGTTTTGGTATGCTCGTTTCTTTTGCAGCATGCACAAAGAACTCAATAACTTCAAAAATCGAAATACCGGATGCAACGCCAATGGTATTGGATAAAACCTACACACTGAAGGACTTGACATATAGAATCTCTTCATCCTTGGAAAGAAACGCCGATGATTCGGGTAATAGTTCATACGGAACGGAAGAAGGTTATATAGTTATAAGTATCATGGAATACAGTGATGATGTTACCCTTGACATAGCTGATAAAGAGAAAGCTAAGGAAATGCTTCAGGATTTTATTGATTTTTATGAACCTGTAATCAAAACTATTGATTTTGATATAATGGTTTCTAATAGGCCGGCAGTATTGTTTACAGGTGTCTATGATGATAAGGAAAGTATTAATTTGTATATAGCTGATGAATCGAGATTATACCTTTTGTATGTACGGGAGCCTTCAACCAGCGACGGGACTTTAAGGGCAACATTTTTAGACATTATAGACAGTGTTAAGATAAAATAGCGTTATGTAAGCATGTAAATCAGCCTGATTAAAAGGCTGATTTTTTGTATTTGAAACAGGAAAGAGTATAGCTAGTAATTGAGGCCCAATACGGCATTAATTCTAGTTCAATATTTATGTTCAATACGAAAAAGCCTAAGTATGAGTATAGGCCCCATACCGAATGGGCTCCATGCTAACGCTAAATTCTATTACATCAGGAATAATGGATATAGCTGCAAAAAACAAGCTTGCATTATCTTAAGTTACTTGGGCGGCCATATGATTTTTTGTATATATTCCACTTGCCAGTACAAGGAACGCCTTGGGCCTGCAGGTACTGTGACACAAAATTTGTATTGTCATCCTTCATATCAGGATGAGTTGCATAGGCTTTGTTAAGTATGTTTTTCTGCATAACCTTCTTTTTTGGTATTGCCGAGATTGCGCTTCCTAGAGGTATTATTACAGCTGGCTTCATGGATGAGATAAATAATATATTAGTTTTCAAGGTGCGAAAGGCTACACTTAACAGACCATCCAAGGCCGTATGTTTTGGATGGTTCGTTATTTATATTAAAGGGTTAGGTAGACAAAACTAAGGCAAAGGACAATAGACGCTTGTAACGATGGTGTCTGCAATGCGACATGATATATTTTCTTTCTCTAGCTTTGGAATGTTTATTCTAAATCATTTTATCAAAGCCGAACAAACGTGTCAATACTACTCGCAGATTTATCGATTATAGCTACATATCCTAAAAATCGACAAACAGCAGCGTTGCCAAATAGTGTAATACATACTATTTTCTTAATAAAACTATTGAATACATTCACATTTATGTTACAATTTATATGACAATTCTGGAGAGGGGAAAATAATAAGTGAAACGCAAATTGTGTGCTCTTTTGCTCATTGTCTGCCTTTTGACGGGCTGCTCGGCTACGGTCAGCAATCCAAATACCGCTCCAACGCTCGGCCCAACAGTTGATGTGAAACTAACCCCCGCTCCGAGTGCTGAAGCAGAGGATCCAACCGATAGTCCAAGCATAAGGCCCGCTTCTACACCGCGCATAAGTCCGTCAACAGAGACGTCATCAAGCGCCCATACGGAAAAACCCAGGCCCACGGCTAAGCCCACCGGCAGAGCAACACCTAAGCCGACAGCCACAGCCAAACCTACGCCCCGAACATATAATTCGGACGATACACTGGCCGACATGGATTCAAGGGACTATGAGGGCAAGTATGTAGGGAGCGCTGAATCGGATAAATATCATTATTCTAAGTGCAGACATGCACAGAGGATTCTTATACGAAACGCTATATGGTGGAATTCGGCAAGCGCAGCCCAATCGTCTGGTTATTCTCCCTGTGGGACATGTAATCCGCGATGAATGATTATAGAATGCTTTAAAATTTAATAGCGCGAATCTATAGTTATCCTGGTTTTATAGTTGCATTCGCACCCGAAAAGACGTAAATTGAGATATATACTCAGTTGAAACGGCGTTAGCAAACTGATATAATTACATTAAATGCATAGTAATTGATTGTGAAGATGTTTTTTGCATCAATTTACGTGTTTTTGCTGTCGCACCCCGTGTGGGGTGCGTGGATTGAAATACCAACCTCCGGTTGGGTACGGGGAGATGCGTGGTCGTCGCACCCCGTGTGGGGTGCGTGGATTGAAATTGGGCGGCGGCGGGCAGGGTTTTGCCGTCCCTTAGTCGCACCCCGTGTGGGGTGCGTGGATTGAAATACAAAGGGCGTCGGATGTAGAGTTGCGGTATAACCGTCGCACCCCGTGTGGGGTGCGTGGATTGAAATATTATTACTCTGGCTCGGATACCAACTGCCAAGGGTCGCACCCCGTGTGGGGTGCGTGGATTGAAATTTAAGCAATCCACGCCAACCCACACCGCTTGACAAGTCGCACCCCGTGTGGGGTGCGTGGATTGAAATTTGTTATTTTTTGTCCCATGTAACGGGGGATAGGTGTCGCACCCCGTGTGGGGTGCGTGGATTGAAATCTTGAGGATAAACACTCAAAAGACTCCGAGAGTGGTGTCGCACCCCGTGTGGGGTGCGTGGATTGAAATATTACGACACTCATGACGACAGAGTATTTTATAACGTCGCACCCCGTGTGGGGTGCGTGGATTGAAATTTACCGCCGACTACACCCTCTCCATGTGAAAGACGTCGCACCCCGTGTGGGGTGCGTGGATTGAAATATGCGGCAGGAAATTACCGCCTGTCTTGAAAACGCGTCGCACCCCGTGTGGGGTGCGTGGATTGAAATCGTATTGTGGGTTACAATCTCTTTTGCATTACGAGTCGCACCCCGTGTGGGGTGCGTGGATTGAAATTGCTTCCTTAATCAGAGCTTCGATGTCGGTTTCTGGTCGCACCCCGTGTGGGGTGCGTGGATTGAAATGATACCCAAAGTTGTAATAAGTGTCTGACATAGCGCGTCGCACCCCGTGTGGGGTGCGTGGATTGAAATTTGCCTGCTGCCGTCCCCGTTTACCGTAAGCTCGGTCGCACCCCGTGTGGGGTGCGTGGATTGAAATGATCAGGAGGGAGTATGAGATACAGGCTGACAAGTCGCACCCCGTGTGGGGTGCGTGGATTGAAATTTGCGCGGTCGATAGACAGTTACACCGGTCAAAGCCGTCGCACCCCGTGTGGGGTGCGTGGATTGAAATGAGCCCCGTGAACCGCAGGGTGGGGGGGATCCTAGTCGCACCCCGTGTGGGGTGCGTGGATTGAAATACATTTGTCAAACTTGCGGATGCATGGGAAGCTAGTCGCACCCCGTGTGGGGTGCGTGGATTGAAATTTTGTTTATCAACCGGAAGGCCAAGCGCCTTACCAGGTCGCACCCCGTGTGGGGTGCGTGGATTGAAATCAGCGGATCGCATCGTTGAAAAAAGCCAGATAGAGGTCGCACCCCGTGTGGGGTGCGTGGATTGAAATGAATATTTATCACGCGCGCCCATGAGGTCTTTATCGCGTCGCACCCCGTGTGGGGTGCGTGGATTGAAATTGCATATCATTGGCCGTGGTATGGTGTCATCCGCGCGTCGCACCCCGTGTGGGGTGCGTGGATTGAAATTGCCCCCTCTTTGGGGGCATATGCAAATACCTGATGTCGCACCCCGTGTGGGGTGCGTGGATTGAAATACTTGTATCTGTCCAGACAGGGAAAACTAAATCGCCGTCGCACCCCGTGTGGGGTGCGTGGATTGAAATCGCGGTTATACTCGGCGCGTGTCCAGCCGTTACGGCGTCGCACCCCGTGTGGGGTGCGTGGATTGAAATCTTTTCGACTTTTGAATTGTTTATTGACAACCCAGTCGCACCCCGTGTGGGGTGCGTGGATTGAAATAATAAGTACCACTAAAGCAAAGAGAATCAAGCTAGTCGCACCCCGTGTGGGGTGCGTGGATTGAAATCCTATCCGCGTACGCCATGTACACCATATACAGCGCACGTCGCACCCCGTGTGGGGTGCGTGGATTGAAATGCAGTAATAGCAGAAAGCCTCCTATCTTTAAAGGCGTCGCACCCCGTGTGGGGTGCGTGGATTGAAATTTGTAGTCTGATGATCCTGATGTAACGGTTGCGTGTCGCACCCCGTGTGGGGTGCGTGGATTGAAATCGGACACGATCCGGCCCGAAGCAGTGAAACAGCAGTCGCACCCCGTGTGGGGTGCGTGGATTGAAATGCGTAGCCCCAGTTGGAGGTGCCGTCATTGAGGGTCGCACCCCGTGTGGGGTGCGTGGATTGAAATGCGCCATTCAATATATTTTAACGCTGTTTTATGTTGTCGCACCCCGTGTGGGGTGCGTGGATTGAAATTAATACTACATGATAATTAGCTTGTCAATGCCAAAGTCGCACCCCGTGTGGGGTGCGTGGATTGAAATTTTGCATCCTTAAGGTAAAAACCTTTTTATCGGTGTCGCACCCCGTGTGGGGTGCGTGGATTGAAATTTGTAGCGCTGTACTTTTAAGTGCGCTATACTCAGTCGCACCCCGTGTGGGGTGCGTGGATTGAAATTTTGTTTCTTCCGGACAACAATGTCGATATATAACGGTCGCACCCCGTGTGGGGTGCGTGGATTGAAATGCACTGTACCTACCACAGCGCCCTCGGGTAAGAACCGTCGCACCCCGTGTGGGGTGCGTGGATTGAAATTCGAGGATACTCAGTCCCTCGTTGGCGATATAAAGTCGCACCCCGTGTGGGGTGCGTGGATTGAAATGCCTATGTTAACGGCCGATGGTTTTACCGCTCCGCCGTCGCACCCCGTGTGGGGTGCGTGGATTGAAATCTTGTGGCCTGTCTCCCCAATTTTAATGGTGTGACAGTCGCACCCCGTGTGGGGTGCGTGGATTGAAATACCTATATATCCATAGGCTTTTTGCATTTCCTTGTCGCACCCCGTGTGGGGTGCGTGGATTGAAATCGCCGCACCACGCCGTAAGCGCGATCAGCGCCACGTCGCACCCCGTGTGGGGTGCGTGGATTGAAATTATTTGGTACCATCCAGGACGGTGGATGGTACCCGTCGCACCCCGTGTGGGGTGCGTGGATTGAAATTATTGCGGAGGCCCTTGGATCGTCCACGGCCCAGTCGCACCCCGTGTGGGGTGCGTGGATTGAAATGCGAGCTGAAGCAAAAAGAAGGCGAATGCCTGAGTCGCACCCCGTGTGGGGTGCGTGGATTGAAATTCCCGTCCACTGAGATTAACGGTGAGAAAGAACTCGTCGCACCCCGTGTGGGGTGCGTGGATTGAAATTCCATGTTATCTTATATTGATCGCATATGCCTGTCTCGTCGCACCCCGTGTGGGGTGCGTGGATTGAAATTGGGAAGTTGTCCATCAGGTCAGAGGCTACATTTTCGTCGCACCCCGTGTGGGGTGCGTGGATTGAAATCGGCTCGTGCATTAGAGTTCTAGGCTATTTTGAAGTCGCACCCCGTGTGGGGTGCGTGGATTGAAATTCAAAAGGAGATAGCTGAAATTTGGTTGCAACAGAGTCGCACCCCGTGTGGGGTGCGTGGATTGAAATTTTATAAGTATGCCGGAGCCAACCGTATCACAGAGTCGCACCCCGTGTGGGGTGCGTGGATTGAAATTAATATAGTCTCCTGATAAACATATCTATCCTCCGTCGCACCCCGTGTGGGGTGCGTGGATTGAAATGTTAAAAAGATTGTGGCCGATTGGAATATCGGAGTCGCACCCCGTGTGGGGTGCGTGGATTGAAATCTGTTGTGATAATAGCCTCCGACGCTCTGCCGGACGTCGCACCCCGTGTGGGGTGCGTGGATTGAAATTATCTTGGCTGCGCCTGGTACTTGCGGCCATTGTGGTCGCACCCCGTGTGGGGTGCGTGGATTGAAATATATTAAGCCTCTTTCACCAAATCATCTATACATGTCGCACCCCGTGTGGGGTGCGTGGATTGAAATAGGAGATGAGAGCGAGCCGAATGGCTGGCAAATCCCGTCGCACCCCGTGTGGGGTGCGTGGATTGAAATTCTGTTACCGCCTTGAAGGCGCAGGGATTAGGCGGTCGCACCCCGTGTGGGGTGCGTGGATTGAAATATGCTGCCCGAGGTCACAGAGCAATATAGCGTTGGTCGCACCCCGTGTGGGGTGCGTGGATTGAAATGTTAACGCTGAAGGCAGAACATACAAGTTTTACCGGTCGCACCCCATGTGGGTGCGTGGATTGAAATTGGTCGCAACGGGATTGCGACCAGGAGAACTTATGTCGCACCCCATGTGGGTGCGTGGATTGAAATGTGACAGTTGTGACAGATTGTGACAGTCACAAAGCGTCGCACCCCATGTGGGTGCGTGGATTGAAATATATTTGGCAAGGCTGGATTTTGCGGCCTCCTGTCTGTCGCACCCCATGTGGGTGCGTGGATTGAAATTCAAGGATACTCAATCCCTCGTTAGCTATGTAAGTCGCACCCCATGTGGGTGCGTGGATTGAAATTGCCTGCGCTGGCGATTTAGCGGAGCGGTAAAACCGTCGCACCCCATGTGGGTGCGTGGATTGAAATGGCGCTTATCATTAAACTTGCGTCGGCCATTAGGTGTCGCACCCCATGTGGGTGCGTGGATTGAAATTCGGTGCGATCACTAAGACCTTATTAACGCTAAAGCGTCGCACCCCATGTGGGTGCGTGGATTGAAATCCGCCAAAAACACCTTATCCCCCGTGTTGGCCTCGTCGCACCCCATGTGGGTGCGTGGATTGAAATTGACAGGCGCGTAGATATCAACTACGCGCCCGCTGTCGCACCCCATGTGGGTGCGTGGATTGAAATCCATCGCATCAGCTTTGCGCATATCACTTAAATTGTCGCACCCCATGTGGGTGCGTGGATTGAAATTCGACGAGCTTGCCCCCATACGTGGGGATGCGCGTCGCACCCCATGTGGGTGCGTGGATTGAAATTTTTTGTCGATTGCATTAAGCCTGTATGTGTTGTTCTGTCGCACCCCGTGTGGGGTGCGTGGATTGAAATGGGACCCTATATCTATTATTCAAGCGGTCCAGAAGGTCGCACCCCGTGTGGGTGCGTGGATTGAAATGATTTGCAATCTCTAGAGGCATGTGATATAATCACCGTCGCACCCCGTGTGGGTGCATAGATTGAAATGCCTTGTACCAACTCCCGCGCCTGCTCCACGGGGATGGGTCGCACCCCATGTGGGTGCGTGGATTGAAATAGCATCTGACCAGCTATGCACGATATTGTACGCAAGGTCGCACCCCATGTGGGTGCGTGGATTGAAATGTAAATGTTTTTATGGCTAAGTCGGGGTTGTTGGGTCGCACCCCGTGTGGGTGCGTGGATTGAAATATCTCAGCCTGGCCGCAATGGTAAGGCTGAGTGCCGTCGCACCCCGTGTGGGGTGCGTGGATTGAAATTACCTCTGTAAAATCCAATTTAAGCCGATATCCTGTCGCACCTCGTGTGGGGTGCGTGGATTGAAATGCATTTGTCCATTACGGCCTCCCACGCGGCATGCCGGTCGCACCCCGTGTGGGGTGCGTGGATTGAAATTCGGGTACTATGCATGTCTTTTGGATTATGTCGCGCAGTCGCACCCCGTGTGGGGTGCGTGGATTGAAATAGCTAAAGATGAATCAATCGTTATATCTTTGCGGAGTCGCACCCCGTGTGGGGTGCGTGGATTGAAATAATTATGGGTATATTATGACACAACTATGGGTACAACGTCGCACCCCGTGTGGGGTGCGTGGATTGAAATACTGCGACTTGACATGCGTACGCCCGCATTGATGGTCGCACCCCGTGTGGGTGCGTGGATTGAAATCAGTCAGGTGCGTGGATTGAATAGGACGGCTCAAGTCGCACCCCGTGTGGGTGCGTGGATTGAAATATTGGCAGCAGCGGTAAAACGACAGTGACGAGTGGTCGCACCCCGTGTGGGGTGCGTGGATTGAAATATAAATCCAGATAAAACAATCTTAGCAAGGAGGGATTTGAACCCTCGCGCCAGTCCCCCTAGCCTACTCCCTTAGCAAGGGTGAATCAAACATTTATAATTAAAGGCTTTTGATCTTGCAAGTGGTAATAGAGTAGTAATAGCTGCGCAAGCTAAAGTTATTTTATAAAGGGCGAGTATGCCGCCCTTTCCTTATTCCATATGAAGCTCCTTTTTTAATGCCGTCTGAAGCACTGCTGAAACATTAATTCCCGCTTTTTCAGCCTCGACATTTAGCCAGGAGGGCAGAGGGATACATTTCGCCGTACTGTTCGCTGCTCGTTTGCACGCCTATACGCTGTTAAATCAATATCTATAATAGATACTATTTCATTCATTCCATAAAAAATCTGTGATAAGTCAGACGGTTCCGGAATGGGCTTATTATCATCCTCCATATCAATGCCCATAATACCAATGGCATCGCGCGCCATTTCGATCGCTTCCGCAAGGCCGTTACCTTGCGTATTTATTTCCAAGTCCGGCACATATGCCATATAGCCGTCATCAAGTCCAGTAAATACTACCGGATAAACTAACTTCATTTACTCATTGCCTCCTTGCTGTTTCCTATATTCATATTGTTTTGGGACGGGACTATTTCAAGCCCCGCCTTTTAATTATTGTTTTTGCAACCGCCTCCTTAATCTCTCTATGCCTTGATATTGGTTTACAATCTGTCCCGTTGGTATAGATGTCATGGCTGCCGCACTCCCGCTTGTGCCACCATCCGTTATTTTCAAGCAGCTTTATGGTTTGCGCCCTCCTTTTATTTTTATTATACACATTATCTGTGTATAGACCGGCAAAATTCTGACAATAAATAAAAAAGAGGGGGAGCGATCCCCCCCCCTTAAATTTTGTATCTATTCGGTTCTTCGCCTCTTGACCGGCCTGGGCATTTCGCTCATGGGTTTATGATTTGACCGCTCTTTGGCAGCTCCCTTCATTTCTACCTCTTCCTCTTCCTCTTCTTCAATGCACTCATCGGGAAAACAACCCCTAGTTTCTGTTGAAGAGGCGCTCTTGTCGTCCTCTGTATTTTCATCTTTAGCCATTGTGCTTTCGCATATATATTTGCAGAACCAATTCAAAGAGCTGCTTGATTCATCAATAAACTTGGGCGAACATCCTGTGCAGCTTCCCACATCTAGCTTGAGATAGTTCGAAAGATTTGGATTGCACCGGCATGCAATTTTCGTATCGTTTACTATTGTATAATCCGAAATTATGTCATTAGTGAAATGCAAGCGCTGAAAGTAAACCTTTTTCTCGTTCTTGTCATATTGCAGTGTACTGTAAATCGGCGAGCTAGTCTGATATAGGCCATAGTATTTTGTTTTGTCGTATTCGCCAATACACGTGTATATTATGTGCTCGTTTGCGCCTGTATTATTAAAATAACAATCCGTCGCCTTTACAAACTCCGGCCCTGGATGGCCAAACCCGTAGTTCCGTCCCGCGCTTATGGTTACGGCGCTGGGTTTATAGTTATCCAGAAATTCCCTGTAGATTCCCCAGTCGCCTTGATACTTGGTCTCCGGCGATGCTGATCTGATGAATTATCAGAGCCATGGTGCGGCGCTGTCATTATGGCGTTAGTGTGATTGTTTATATTGTCCAAATTATTCAAATGCATCATCGTATGCACAGTGGCGTCGCCTGGGAAGAGGTACTTTGTGTTCCCGATGGTCCACAGTGTAACGGCGGAAGTTGCATTTTTTTTATTGTAGTCTCTTGCTCTGTCAACTGGCAGTTTTTCTAGACTTTTACTATTAGATTTCCCTCTAACAGTACCGCATAACAGATCTATACTTACATAACCATTTTCAAATATGTTCTCTTTGTATTTATTGGTTGGAGCAATCCAATTTGTCGTTTTAGATAAATGCCATGAAAATTCTTTAGAAAAATCTGCCGCTTTTTTTGTGTATTCGTCCCCGCCTTTCAAAAAGTTTGTAATAAAAGGTTCAACTTTAGAACCCTTATTCAGTTCAGATTCAACATGTTCTTTTGTATAATTGATGTTATTTTGCAACATGTCAAAATAACATATAATTTGCGCATATTCATTTGGTACATTATCAATAATTTTTCCGTTCAACTTAATGACTTCACCATCTTTATTACAACTTCTTGTAAGTTTTACACTTCCATTTTCATAAATTAATTCGGTTTTAGTGCCAGTTTTTTGAAAAAATACTTTCATTATATAATTGTCAATAAACACAAAATATGAATATGATTGACCGCTTTTTTTATCATATTCCAATTTATATAGAATTTTATATTTAACCAGTGATTTTTCTATATTTTTTTCTTCCTCGCAATACAAACTTTTGTCGGTATTTTCAGTTGTGGGGTTTTTATAACACACGTATCCCTTAACGTGCTCAAACATTTTTTCCAGCAGGATCCAGTGGTCTCCATCCTGATGAGTCAGAATAAATAAATCCAAAAGCAGGTTGTATTTTATTTCTTGAGTGCTCCCAGCATTTTTTGTGCTATATAATCAAACGAAGCCTCAACATTTGATTTTAACCCTACGCTGTAGCCAGCAACACTAAACGCCTGTTCGTTAGTTTTATTCCCGCAATCCACCATGCCCAAAAAGACTAATTTATTTGAGTTATCATACACCTCAACCAGGTTGCAGGCGCCCTGGCCTATCGGCAGTACCGTCAGTACCGATTTGACATCGTTTTTTGGTGATTCCATTATATATACCATCCTTTCATTTCTATGGTACGGTATAATATGCAGGAGTCACTGTTAGCGTGTATATCGTGTCATTGATAAGGCCGTGCCGGTTGCTTTTAGCCTGAGCGCTTTCATGCTTTTTAAGCGAGACAACCATGCGAACGGCTTCATGATGTTGGCGTATCGAAGTGCGGTCATGAGGGTTTAACAAGCTGTTGGCAATAGCACGCAGTTTTACAAATTCTCACGCCATTTTTATTACCCGCCAAAGTATAACAAAAAACCCGCAAAGCCTTAAACTCTGCGGGTTGGCGGAGAAGGAGGGATTTGAACCCTCGCGCCAGTCACCCCAGCCTACTCCCTTAGCAGGGGAGCCCCTTCAGCCACTTGGGTACTTCTCCACGGTAAACCATCGATTCAATGTTTTTAATTGCGCGTCGTGGCAGAAATGGCGGAGAGAGAGGGATTCGAACCCCCGGTGCCTTGCGACATCACTGGTTTTCAAGACCAGCTCCATAAACCACTCGGACATCTCTCCACGCGGTTTGACTGCAACATTTGCATTATAGCAAAGCGAAATCACCGTGTCAATACTGAAACCGGCGTTTTTCTACACATGCTGTGGGATTACATATATGACGAAAAGAGAAGATGAATTTGCGCAAATCGGCTATTAAAGGTTTATGAAGGCAAAACAATGGCCCAAAGAAAGTGCAAATCCCTAAATGGCAGCCGCTGTAAAACAAGACATGAAGTACCGGCAATTCCCCGGTTGCTACACTCTGAAATATTGTATAATCAATTCCATTCGATTGCCGGCTTCGACGCAAAGGCCTGCTTGTGCATTTAAGCGCCTTCAATAACCGTCCCGTGCGTCCTTCAATATAACTCACCCTATGCTTTACTCCGTGCCCATAATGTCCAACCTGTAAAATGGAGCTGAGCAAAGACGAAACGCATCTAAAAGCCTAAAAGAATGCATCCGCAGCTCAAGAACGGTTAAAATACGATTTTGTTGACAAATATGATAAAATCATCATAAGGCACATTTCGCCAGGCCGATTGGAGGTAACTATGAATATTCTTCTTATTACTGGAAGCCCGCATAGAAGGGGTACGTCTTCTATGCTGGCGGATAGGTTTGCGCTGGGGGCGCGGGACGGGGGCCACAGCGTTCGCCGGTTTGACGCTGCATTTATGAATATAAAGCCATGCCTTGGCTGCGAAAGCTGCCCAAGGGCGGAGGGCTGCGGCTGTGTACATAAGGATGACATGCGGGAGATTGCGGACGCCCTCGTGAGCGCGGATATGGTAGCGTTCGTCACCCCATTATATTATTTTGGCATGTCAGCCCAGCTAAAGGCTGTAATAGACAGGTTTTACTCGGTTAACGCCCTGCTCAGGAGCACCCCGAAAAAAGCCGTACTGTTAGCAACCTGCGCGGACACGGATGAGTGGGCGATGGACAGCCTTAAGCTCCATTACAGCACTATGCTGAGATATCTAAAGTGGGAGGACCGCGGGCATATTTTGGCGTCGGGCATGTCGGTGCGCGCCGATATGGAGAACTCCAGATATCCGCAGGCGGCTTATGAGTTTGGCCGCAGTGTTTAAATCCCGGCCAGACGCGCTTAAGTATTGCCTTTATAGCATGCTGGAAAAGCCTATTCTAAAATTTTATAGATTTGGAGCGAATTTTCTAAAACGAATAGGATAAATCCATGTTATAATAATCATGTTACGTATTGGGGAAGGATTGCGCTATCATGGGCTATTAGAGCAGCGTCAAACTACTGCCTGACTCCAGGAAAGGAGCCGAATTGAACAAAAAGGCATACTACGCTCAATCACTATTGATCGTAGGGATAATCCTGCTTGCAGCCGCGCTAGTAATGGCGGCGGTTCTCATAATAAACGAAACCTCAGGCTCGGGCGGCGAGTTCGATCTGGCCGACGGGGTTGTAATCGACCCTGGCCACGGCGGAGCGGATCCAGGCGCCATAGCGCCAAATACAGGCGCGCTTGAATCGGATATGAACTTGAGAATGGCTCAGGCGCTTGTCGATGAATTAAACGCGCGCGGCATCCCCACAAAGATGACGCGCGCCGGATACGGGGCGATAGGGGACACAAAGGAAGAGGATATGGCCCAGCGGCGAACGCTGATTAACGGCAGCGGCTGCGCGGCCCTTGTAAGCATACATATGAACGCGTTCCCTGACGACAGCTCGGTATGGGGGCCCCAGGTGTTCTATCAGGAGGGTTCCCGGGTGTCAAAGGCGTTTGCTTCGCGGATTCAGGAGCAAATGAACGAGATTACGAGCGGCACGCGCCAGATCAGCAGCGACAGTCTGTATGTCCTAAGCGCCGCCCCAATGCCTGCCGTGCTAGTAGAATGCGGGTTCATAACAAACCCTGACGAAGAACTCCTGCTGCAAAGCAGCGACTACCATAAGACGCTGGCAACCGCGATTGCTGATGGAATATGCGATTATTTTGACTGGGAATGGGAATAAGCCATATTGAGGCGCCCGTAAAACCCCGCCTTGTTGCAACACACATCTCAATATGTTATTATAACGCAAGGATTTGCGGCATTTTTGCCTGAGCTGTGCAGCCGCGTTCCATCCGATGAACTTAAGGAGGCGTATATGCCCAGAAACAAATATGTTTTAGCCAGGCGCAGTGTATGGTACTTCCTCAAGTGCGCGCTGATGCTTGTATTTGTCGCTACGCTTGCCGTCGGAATTACGATTACCGCGCTTTATATAAGCAACATGTACATAGTCGTAACGGAGGGCATGGAGCTTCGCGCCGAATGCATACTGCAAAACGGGCCCAAGCTGGAGCTCACAAAATTTTTTACCGAAGATTATTTAAAGCAGGATGCGCTGTTGAACTATAATACCCAGGAGGAGCCGCTTGGAGGAAATCCATATGAGCCCTGGACAATTACAAATTACGACTATCGTCTATCGGTTGAAAGCGTCTTCGTGTTGCCATGGTCGAATAAGGGGTCTATGACCGTACTGGAAAGAATCCCTTCTATATCGGGAACCAGCAATGAGAGCGCGGACAGCAAGGAAGGCCCGCCCAAATGGATTGACGCCCGATATGAATTCACGCTTGAGTACATTGACGACCGCTGGCTGATCACCTCAATTAAGACCATTGAGGAAAACCCTCCGGTTGAGGAAAAGCCAACCCCGGATATGAGCATGCTTGGGGAAGAGTACGAAGGCGGCGCAACTGACGATTGACGCTCTATATAAGCCGTTATAAGGCGTTTGGCAAAATGGAGTTAACAAAAAACGACGACACACAATATATACAATGCTAGATTTCAACCGTTTCCCCATATTGCTGGCTCCGATGGCAGGCATTACAGACCTGCCTTTTCGTAAACTCTGCGCCGAGTTTGGGGCAGATTTTACTTATACCGAGATGATAAGCGCAAAGGGACTGTTTTACAATAGTAAAAACACCCGCGACCTTTTGGCGCTTTGTGATCTTGAAGCGCCGTGCGGCATTCAGCTTTTTGGAAGCGATCCGGAGATAATGGCAGGCATGGCTAAAGCCGTGTGCGGCGAATACCGCGGGCGGATCGCTCTGATAGACTTGAATATGGGCTGCCCAGCGCTCAAAATAGTTAAAAACGGCGAGGGCTGCGCGCTGATGCGCAAGCCCCTGCTGGCTGCCAAAATCATCGATAGCGTTAGGCGCGCGGCTGATGTGCCAATAACCGTGAAGTTTAGAAAAGGATGGGACAGCGGCTCTGTAAACGCTGTGGAGTTTGCCAAAATGGCTGAGCAAAGCGGCGCCTACGCGCTTACCATACACGGCAGGACGCGGGAACAGTTATACTCGGGCAGGGCTGATTGGGATATAGTGGCTTCAGTAAAAAAGGCCGTAAATATACCGGTAATCGGGAATGGGGATGTGTTTTGCGCAAAAGACGCCTTGATGCTGCGCGAAACTACGGGTTGCGACGGCGTCATGGTAGCGCGCGGCGCTCTGGGCAACCCCTTTATATTTGAAGAAATAAAGTCAGGGCTTTTAAAAAGGCCGTATACTCCACCCACGCCTGAGGAGAGAATACATGTAGCGATAGAGCATGCGAAACGGCATGTGGGCATTAAGGGAGAGCGCAGCATAATACAGCTGCGAAAGCATATGGTATGGTATATCAGGGGAATGCGCGGCGCGCCCGAGCTGAGGAGGATGGTAAACGCCTGCTCAAGCGTTGAGGAGCTTGAACGGGTGCTATTAAGCCATACCGTTACCATGACGTAATTGCCGGATTCCTGATCCGGACGCAAACGTTCAGCGTTATGTTCGCCGTTTTCCTTGACACGGGCGCCGCTGTTACATATAATGGCTTTACTTGAAAAAGCATCCGGAGGACGCACGGCGGCATGCCGCTGGGCGCCCCGGTATTTATTCTATCCAGAGCATAACATCCATAAGGAGGATTACATAGATGGAAGAGATCAGGCTCACGCCAGACGGACTGAAACAACTTGAATCCAGGCTCGAGTTTCTTAAAAACATGCGCCGCAGGGAGATTGCGCAGGAGCTGCAGGAGGCGCGTTCCCATGGCGACCTGAGCGAAAACGCCGAATACGACGCCGCGAAGGAAGCCCAGGAAAGAAACGAGATAGAGATAGCTGAGCTTGAATCCAAACTAAGGAACGTTGTTATAATTGACGAGGCAAGCGTCACCACCGACGTCGTCAGCGTGGGCACCACGGTAAGCGTTCATAACGAAAAGCTCTCACGTGATTTTGAGTACCATATCGTTGGCACCATGGAATCGGACCCTATAAATGGCTTTATATCCGACGCGTCACCCATAGGAAAGAGCCTCCTTGGGCACACGGTTGGAGAAACCGTGGAAGTAGAGACCCCAGGCGGTATTATTTCACTGAGCATATTGAGCATAGGCAAAACTGAAAAGAGAAGATAGACTTCAAAAGCAACGAAAGCAGGAGAATTATGGAGGATAACAGAAGCAACGGCATAACCAATGAGGAGCTTTCCGAGCTGCTTAAAGTAAGGCGCGATAAGCTCCAAACGCTGCGGGCCGAGGGAAGGGATCCCTTTGAAATTATGAGCTATGGAATAAGCCACCACAGCCGCGACATAATTGATGGTTTCGACGCGCTTGAGAACTCCGTAGTAAGCGTGGCGGGACGCATAATGTCAAAACGGATTATGGGAAAGGCGGCCTTTATCCATATACTCGATAAGAGCGGAACCATTCAGGCGTATGTTCGCCGCGACGCCGTAGGCGAGGACGAGTACGCCCGGTTTAAGACATATGATATAGGCGATATAGCCGGAGTTGAGGGTACGGTGTTTAAAACCCGCACAGGCGAGGTTTCGATAAACGCCGAATCGGTTACGCTTATGTGCAAATCGCTGCGCCCGCTTCCGGAGAAGTTTCACGGCCTCAAGGATCCTGAGCTGAGGTCGCGCCAGAGGTATCTGGATCTTATAGTTAACCCCGAGGTGCGCGATACGTTTGTAAAGCGGAGCATGATCCTTAGTGAAACACGGCGTTATCTTGATGAAAGGGGTTTTTTGGAGGTCGAGACCCCCGTGTTGAACACCACGGCGAGCGGCGCGTCGGCCAGGCCGTTCATTACGCATCATAACTCCCTGGATATAGACATGTATCTCAGGATCGCCCTGGAGCTGCGGCTTAAGATGCTTATAGTCGGTGGTATGGAGCGGGTATACGAGATAGGGCGAAACTTCCGCAACGAAGGAATGGACGCCACACATAATCCCGAATTCACCATGCTTGAGCTGTACCAGGCGTATACCGACTATAACGGCATGATGGAGCTGGCCGAGGGGCTTATCAGGCACCTGGCGAAAAAGGTTCTAGGCTCCTGCAGGCTGAATTACTGCGGACATGAAATCGATCTGGAGCCGGCGTTTGAAAGGCTTAGCATGAACGATGCGGTAAAGCGATACACTGGAGCTGACTTTTGCGCCTGCGGGGACGATAGCGAAGCAGTTGGGCTTGCAAAGAGCATAAGGTTAAACATGGAGGGCGTATCCCCCGTCAAGGGCAGGCTTCTTGCCGCGGCGTTCGACCAGTTTGTCGAGGATAAGCTTATATCCCCAACATTTATAATAGACTACCCCGTTGAGATATCGCCGCTTGCCAAACGCAAGCCAGGGACATCCGGAATCACGGAGCGATTTGAGCTGTTCATATGCGGCAGCGAATACGCAAACGCGTTTTCAGAGCTTAACGATCCCATTGACCAGCGCCAGCGGTTTATGCATCAGGCAATGGAGCGCGCCAAGGGCGATGATGAGGCGATGATGATCGACGAGGATTTCTGCCTCTCGCTTGAATACGGAATGCCGCCCACCGGCGGGATAGGCATTGGCATGGATCGCCTTGTGATGCTTCTGACGGGCGCTTCAACAATAAGGGACGTCCTGCTTTTCCCCACGATGCGGCCCAACTGATTTGCGAGCTTTAACGGCGGGCGGGTTTTCAGTTCATTATTTATATCAAAACCAATGGAAGCCGCCCTAATAAAAGGGCTGCGCAAAGGTGACATCACACCTATGCGCAGCCCGCTTTTTTATTGGCAATGGTATAAAGCGTCTTATATTTTCAAGGCTTTTGAATCGTTATATGCTCTTCATGGTCTAACGCCCTCTTGAGGATGCCCTTGCTTAAGCAAAACGCCAGTATTGCGGCCGCGGCCGCAATAAGCCCAAACAATGGATTGTACAGCTCAAACGCGGTGATCAACCCGCCGGATGTTCCTGAAACGAACCATATTATCAGGCTTAGCGCCAGGGAATACGCGATACCCGCAAATGCAAGGCGCATACGCTTGAGCACGGTTTCACGAAAAGCCTTCATTGCCGATGGCGCAGCCCTGCATATCTCCCTGTCCCTGCTTATAAATCTGGCTTTCGAAAGCGCCGTCAGGGCTATTACAACGCTCACGATGCACAGGAGTATGGATACCCCGCAGCATACGGGTGCATAAAACGTGCTGCTGCCAAGCAAAAACAGCGTTACGGCCGCTCCAATGCTGGCCCCTATACTGCATAAGATCTGGTTATTCACCCTGTACCCGGCTGAATTGAGCAGGTAAGCCTTTTGCTTTTCGTGTTCCACGCCTGCCCTGACGTCCTTATCCTTTATTATGCGCTCTCCCCGAAGTATTTCATCGGTCGTCACCCCAAATAGTTCGGCAAGCGCAGGAATCATGGTGATATCCGGATAGCCGTTTCCGGTTTCCCATTTGCTTACGGTCTTATCCGTGATTCCAAGGCTTTGCGCAACCTCCTGCTGGGTCATTCCCCTGCTCCTTCTTAAAGCTGCGATAAACATTCCGATTTTTGTAGCATCCATATCTCATCCTACCTTCCATGCGGCAATAACCTGCCCCTGTGCTGATTCTACATTCAATGGAGCTAAAAATCAAAGTATGCCCGGTAGAATTGCTCTACGGATGGTAGAGCCGCTTTTCACGGGCGGATTTGCAGCCAATAAAAGCGGCCGCCGTTAAGCCGGCTATGCCGCTTTCCTCCCAGCCGCCCCGGCCTGCCGAATGCGGTTGACGGCGCTACGCCATTGTTTCGGCCCTCTTTCTATCCTTCAATATGTCCGCAAGCGCTTCAATGCCGCAGGGCGGCTTACATGCCCCATCCCTGCACAGGTAGTATGTATTACGGCCCCCCTTTTCGGGCAGGGGATAGTTTGCGGTATATGGCGCGACAGCTGCAATCTCCCTTTCATTGAGCGGGTTCTTTACGGTTATGTTTATATTTGGAGTAACTGTCTTTAGCAAATCCCTTAAATCATCATCGACGTTCCCCTCCGCACAGGCGCATAGCAGGTCCCATGATGGATATGAAACCTCCATTGCCGCGAGCAGCGCAAAGGTATTCCCAGCCGGATAATCGCCCATAGCCCCATATATATAGTTCATATGCGCCTGCGATATATCAAGCCATGCGCTGTCCCCCGTGAGCCTCCACAGCCTGTTTAACACCAGCGCAGCTACGGAGTTTCCCGAGGGCATCGCCCCGTCATACGTCTCCTTGGGCCTGCTGATGAGCTGTTCGGCGCCCTTGGCGTATAGATAAAAGCCTCCGTCGTTTGCGTCATAAAACTCTGAAACCATACCTTTGGAAATGCTTACGGCCCTTGCCAGGTATTTCACATCATAGGTCGCCCGGTACAGCTCCAAAAGCGCCCATGCGTAAAACGCGTAGTCGTCCAAATGGCCGTCATATGCCGCTTCGCCGTCCCTCCACCTCAGGCGCAGCCTCCCTGCATCCGTGACAAAACGCTTTTCAAACATGGTCTGAGCCGATTTTGACGCATCAAGATAGCTTTCCCTGTCAAGCGTCACGGATGAACGCGCAAGCGACGCTATCATAAGCGCGTTCCAGGAGGCCAGCTCCTTGTCGTCCTTATGAAGGCTGGTCCGATTAAGCCGGTAATCATACAGCGCCTTTATAAGCGCGTCCATATCGCCATTACCCACGCGGTAATCCTGCCTGTCCAGCAGATTTGGTATAGACTTTCCCTCAAAATTGCCCCTGTTGGTTATTCCGTATAAGCTGCAGAAGCTTTTTCCACCCTCATTTCCAAGCGCTTCCTTGACTTCGCCTGGAGTAAAGAGGTAGTATTTACCCTCGCTTCCCTCGCTGTCCGCGTCCTGGGCACAGTAAAAGCCGCCCTCGCTGTCGGTCAATTCCCTTAAAACATAGTCAAAGGTACGGCAGGCGACGTCCCTATAAAACCCGTCGTTGGTTACGGCATAGGTTTCAGAATAGGCAAGACCTAACAGCGCGTTGTCGTAAAGCATTTTTTCAAAGTGCGGCACAAGCCAGCGCGCATCGGTTGAGTAGCGTGAAAATCCGCCGCCTATATGGTCAAATATGCCTCCGCGGTACATCTGCTCAAGCGTTTTAACGGCCATCTCAAGCGCGCGGCTGTCATTTTCAAGCTGATAATATTTTATGAGGAATAACAGCTGATGGGGCGTTGGGAACTTCGGCGCCACGCCGAAACCGCCGTTTTTTTCATCAAACATCGAGTTAAGCTGCCTGTATGCCGATTTAACAAACATTATGGGATCTTCGTTCCCATTTCCGCCCGTTTTGGTCCGCTCTTGGTTTAGATAGGCGCATATCTGATCCCCGATTGAGGTAAGGCCGTCCCTGTTATGCGTCCAGCGCTCCCAAATGGCCGGCAAAAGCTCCATCAGGCCCACGACTCCGAATTTGCTCCTTTTGGGTATATAAGTGCCGGCGAAAAACGGCCTTTGATCAGCGTCCATTATTATCGTAAGCGGCCACCCGCCGGATCCTGTCACCGCCTGGCATACGCTCATGTATACGGAATCCACGTCGGGCCGCTCCTCACGGTCAACCTTCACGCATATAAAGTATTCGTTGAGCAGCTTCGCAACTTCAACGTCCTCAAAGGATTCATGGGCCATTACATGACACCAATGACAGGTGCTGTACCCGATTGACACAAACACGGGCCTGTCAAACTGCCTTGCCCTTTCAAAGGCTTCAACGCCCCATGGATACCACTTGACAGGGTTATACGCATGCTGAAGCAGGTATGGGGATTTTTCATCTATCAGGCTGTTGGGTGTGTCATTATTATCCATAAAATCGCCTCCTTAAGTTTTCTGGACAGGGTTAAACCTGTTTATAGCTTTTCCACGCGCCTATCCCGCTATGCCGCCGGCGCTGTATTACAGTGATTTAGCATTAATCCGCGTGCTGTAAAGAATTGATAGCAGATAGGCGGCATGGATATTACCAAATCCTCGTCAGCATATATAGGCTATCCTCGCCTCAGGAAGCCTTTCGGCTATCCTTTCCTTTAAAAAGGCCTCGGCCGGCAGACGGGCATCCTTTTTATAACTATACTTGCCCCTGCCCTTGCCCGTCATAAGCTCCCCATCGTACAGGCTGGCCGCGTTTGGGAAGGCTTCGCTGTTTATCGCCCTGTGAACATAGCTATAGGTCATAAAGATTATCTCAATAAAGAGCTGCCGCTTTACCTTTTCGCTTAAACCCGTGCTGAGTACGTCTATAAGCTGGCCGTACTTGCCAACCCAGTCGTCGCACAGTATTACGGGGGCTATCAGTATTCCGCACGGATAGCCCGCGTCGCACATCTTATTTACCGCCTCGATGCGCTGGTTAAGCGAAGAGGTGCCAAGCTCAACATGGCCTATTATCCAATCCGGATTTACGCTCATTCGAAATACCGTTTTTTGCCGGTGGTCAAGAGTGAGCAGAGGGTCAACCATATCAAACTTTGTAGGAAACGTAATGCTGCCCGCGCCGTTTTTGGCAAACTCCGGTATGAGCCATTCCAGGTTGTTTGTTATTGTGTTTTCCAATATGAGATCGCTGTTGGAACCTACCTCGAATGTCGGCGGCACATTCGCTTTTTTGGACGTGCGTATAAGCCGCTCCAGCATCTGTTCACGGTTTACGAACAGCCTTAAATATGAGCATTTATTGTAATTGCATACCAGATAGCAGTACAGGCACATTGCCGTGCAGCCTGAGGATGTAAAGGGCACCAGATAATCGGATATCTTATGGTTCTCAATGTATTTATGGGTTTTTCTCGTGCCTATGATTAAATACCTTTTCATAGCGGGAAAATCCCTGTTGCTCCTTTGCGTCAGCTCGGGGATACGGTTATGGCTTTCCACAGGAATCCACGGGAGGTGCGCAAAATCCTTCCTAAGCTTTTTCCCCAAATCGTAATCAAGGCTGTGTGGTTCAAAATATACTTCTGTAAACTGCAAAATATCACCTCGCGAAATTAGTATTATCCTATTCCTGATAATTTAGTTGTTCTTATTTCGGCTATTTACTAATATCGGTCAACGATAGCGCCAGCGCCGCGCCGAAGAGGTTTGAGATATCTGCATGCGCGCCGCGCTTTTTGTTTGGCGGCATTTTACATGCGTGCTACTCTTTTTCACCCGAATGTCACAATGTACCCAGAAACGCGGTTTAAGCTTAACTATAATCGTTATACAATGAATTACAAACCTAAACTATAAAGATAGGGGCATTGCAAATGAGCATTCCAAAGCTGAAAAGCATGTTACTTCCCGAAAACACGGACGCTAAGGCCGTCAGTGAGCGCATAGGCGAACTTCAGGGCTATATTGAGATGCAGCAGATATATAAGGCCGGCATACGCGAGATTACAACAAAGCTTGAAATTTTGGATGAGGAATTTAACGTAAGGTATTCGCATAATCCGATACATAGGATAGAAAGCAGGCTTAAATCCCTGCCCAGCACCATAGAAAAGCTCAAACGCCGGCAGCTTCCGGTGACCATACGGTCTGTCAGGGAAAACCTCACGGATATTGCGGGCGTCAGGGTAGTGTGCAACTACATTGAGGATATATATGAAATTGCGCGGATGCTTACAAACCAGTCCGATATCAAGCTGCTGCGCATGAGCGACTATATCCGCGAACCTAAGCCAAACGGGTACAGAAGCCTCCATCTGGTTATGGATGTTCCGGTTTTCATGTCCGACAGGACGGAGCATGTGCCGGTTGAGATACAGATACGCACGATAGCCATGGATTTTTGGGCAAGCCTGGAGCACCAGCTGCGCTATAAGTCGGACTCGGACGTATCCGAAAAGCTGCGTGAACAGCTTAGGGAATGCGCGGAAAAGAGTGCCGAACTCGATCTGGAAATGCAGTCTATATATAAGAAGGTAAAGCGGGCCAATTCCCGACAGCACAAGTAGGCGTACGCTAAAGGCCTGTTGGCTTCGGGTCTTTACTCTGTTTCAGGTTAATGCTTGCGGGATAACAAATGCGTGCATGTGTAGAAAAACGCTGGTTTCTGTAGGATTGTCAAACATGTTGGACAGTATAGGCACGAAGAAAAGCATAGCGTGAGCTATCCTGTAAAGGACGCGCGTCACGGTTATTGGAGGCGGTTAAATACACAAGCGGGCTTGCGCGTCGAAGCCGGCAAACGGGTGGAACGTGAAAGAATTGCACAAGCGGCGCTGGTCATCGCGGCGGCCGCGTTCCGCCTTGCCGTTGCCGCGGGGCGCATATGGCCGGATGAGGTGGCGGCGGATTTCCAGTTGGGCAGCGGCTCGTTTAAATGGAGTAACCAGTTCTCAAGTGTAATGGTCGAAATGGTTGATGAATTCAAAACCATTATCCGTCTGCACACAGTCCTCCGTGAAATCCTGTTTTTTAAGAAGGCGCATGGCTTTTCAAAGTGGGGATGGCTTAAATGCCTCCAAGGCTGACTTATAAGCTAAACCCCTACGAACAGACGACCTGTCCAGTACAGCGTGTCCGGATAGATGTTAAGTTGCCCAGGCCTGCTTTCAAAACGGTAAGAAGCTGTATCAATACACCGCTATTGACGGGCTCACAAGGCTTTGGCATCTGGACGCTTACGGGGGCAAAGCACTCCTGCTCCTCGGCCCATTCGTTTGAGCACTCAATACGGGCTTTCGGGAAAGCTGGTATAGCCTCTGCTGCGCAGTTTAAATCACAATCGGCCAGGTCCAGCCCTGAATTCCTCGGCCGCGTATCCTATGCGTTTCAACTCAGCCCCGGCGTGCCCATTTGGATGGAAATGTGGGCGCTTGGACCGGCAAGCCAGGGATCCGATCATTCCACCGTATCTTGACAGCCACAAGCAAATGGTTGAACTCGCGCGGCTATACTTCCTGGATGCTTTGGTTATGCCATATTTCAGAGCGTAGCAAACGGGGGATTGCCGGTACTTCATGTCCTATGCTACAGCAGCGGCCATGAGGGTTTACACCTCCTTTGGGCCATTGCTTAGCTCCATAAACCTGCAATACCGATTGGCGCAAATCCTTCTTCTCTTTTCTTCATATACTGTAATCCTGCAGTTTCGTCTCTGCTCAGCCCTATTTATACTTGATATTTAAACCTTTAAGCCTTAAAATGGAAAGAAGGCGATTTTTAGATCGTTTATTTATGAAAGCGGCCGTTTGTCTATGAAAAAACTGATTGTACCGTCCTTAATACCTATGTTTGCGCTGATAGCCGCTGGAGCGGCGCTTTTGGCAGCCTACGGTCACTACATAATCGCGCTGGCATTTGTGGCGCTGGGAGCGGCTGCCGCGCTGGCGGCGCTCTTTGGCATAAAGCTTTACAGGCGGTCAATCGCCGACGAGTATGACGATATCTTCAACCAAAACTCCATAGCGTCCGCCAGGATAATAAACGACCTTAACGTACCATGCCTGATTTTCGGTAACGACGGGCGTATCATATGGAGCAACAGCTCGTTCAAGAGACTCTACAGCGGTTCCCGTATAACGGACATAGTTTCAGACCTCAATCCGCAGACGCCCAACCAGGCGCAGGTATGCGAGTATGGCGGCCGCAGCTTCCAGCTGTTCAACATACCCGTTGAACGGCGCAACTCAGGCCCGCGCAGGCTTACCTTTCAGTATTGGATAGACAGGACCGAGGCGCTGCACTATTCAAGGATCTTCGAAGAGCGCGTGCCGATAGTAGCGCTTATATATGTCGATAATTACGACGATCTTATCGCTGACAAGCAGTTCCGCAGGTCAGCCGTAATGGTGGAGGTTGAGCAGAAGATAGCTGAGTTTACACAAAGCGTCGAGGGCATATACCGCCGTTATGACAACACCAAGTTCATGATGGTGTTTGAATCCAGCTTTCTAAGGGAAGTAGAGAAAAACCGTTTTCCTATCCTTGAATCAATCCGCGATATCAACACAGGCACGCCGCTGCCGGTAACCCTTTCGATAGCGGTGGGCGAAGCGGATAGGATACTGGCCTCCGACGAATCGGCCAGGCTGGCGATGGAGCTTGCCCTTGGCCGCGGCGGAGACCAGGCTGTGGTAAAGCGCGGGGCGACGTATGCGTTTTACGGAGGCAAGCGGCAGGTTACTACAAAGAGTTCAAAGGTTAAGACCAGGCTGTTCGCTAAAGCGCTCCGCCAGATGATGGAGAACGCCACTGATATTTATATAATGGGACACCGCAATCCGGACATGGACTGCATGGGTGCGACGCTTGGACTCATGCGCTGCGCCAGGCATATAGACAAGCGCGCATACTTTGTGCTGGACGAATCAAACTCAATGATAGAGACCGCGCTCGTCACCATGCGCTCAACGCCGGCGTATAACGATCTTGTAAAAACGCCTGACAGGGCGATGGAGATGCTCAGGGAAGGCTCGGTGCTTATAGTGGTCGACACCCAGCGGGAGGGATCCGTTATGTCCTCCGAGCTCTTAAAGCGCGCGGGGAAAACCGTGGTTATCGACCATCACAGGCGCGCCGTGGACTCGATTGCCGACGCCACGCTCAACTATCTTGAGGCCGGAGCGTCGTCCGCGTGCGAAATGGTTACGGAAATAATGCAGTATTTCGACGAAAACCTGCGCCCAACCGCCTTTGAATGCGGCACTCTGCTTGCGGGGATCACTGTGGACACCAAGAGGTTCGCGTTCAACACCGGCTCGAGGACCTTTGACGCGGCGAGCTACCTCAGGCGCAATGGAGCGGATATAAGGGCTGTGAAGCTGATGTTCCAGGACGATATGAGCACCTATAAAGACCGCGCCAGGGTAGTTCAGAGCGCCGAGCTTCAAAAGGACGGCGTGGCAATATCAGTATGCCCCGAGGATGTGAAGAATGCGGGCCTTATAGCTGCGCAGGCGTCCGACGAGCTGATTTCAATAAAGGGAATCCGGGCGTCATTTGTCCTTTCATACGGGAAGGACGCCATAATAATAAGCGGCAGGAGCATTGGCAATATAAACGTGCAGCTCATCCTTGAAAAGCTGGGCGGCGGCGGGCATCTTACGGTTGCCGGCGCGCAGCTCAAGGGCGCTTCAATGACCGACGCTATTAAGGAGCTAAAGTCAAGCATTAACGAATATTTTAACGAAAACCCAATAGATAAATGATATACAGGTCAGCTCAAAACTCAAGGGAGCGGTCAGGGGCTTGACTCATATGTTAAACTACGATTACTATATTAAAGGAGGATACGCACAATGAAAGTTCTATTGCAGCAGGACGTCAAAGGCAGCGGCAAGGCGGGCGACATTGTAAACGTAAGCGATGGTTACGCCCGCAATTTCCTCATTCCAAAGGGCTTAGCCATCCCCGCCGACGCGCAGTCGATAAACGCGGCCAACATCAGCAAGCGTGCGGCCCAGCATAGAAAGGATATGCAGCGCAAGCGCGCGCGCGAACTTGCGGACGACATGAGCGGCCTGACCGTGAGGGTATATTCCAAGGCCGGTGAAAATGGACGCCTGTTTGGCTCCGTAACCAACAAGGAGATTTCAGAGGCATTAAAGGAACAGTTTGACATTGAAATCGACAAGAAGAAGATTTATCTTGACGAACCCATACGCAGCCTTGGCATTGTAAACGTTAGGGCGCACATGTATGAGGACGCGGCCGCGAAATTCAAGGTAGAGGTGCTTCCATCCAAGCCGGAGTAGAGGGATGCAAGCGCTTTGCTAAAGGGCTGCTGATTGAGCGGTTAACTTATTATAATGCAAGGGGCTTTACTTTAAGGGCTATCCTGTCAGGGATACCAAAAGGCGCCGCCGGCGCCTTTTCTGCCCTTTGGACGGCGCGGCGGACGCGGTTACGATATCCCATACCGATTGCATGAATTGGGACGCGGGCGGTTAGGCCGGCGCATTTTACGGAGGAATGAAGCATTGGAGCAGCAGGACGGCAGACAGGCGATACCATTCAGCATAGAGGCGGAAAAATCCGTGCTGGGCAGCATGATGCTTTCGCGCGAGGCGGTGGATCTGGCGGCGGAGACGCTGGGCGAGGATGATTTTTATCTGGCCCAGCACCGCCGGATCTTTTCAGCTATGGCTGCTATACAGAAAAAAAACGGGGTCGTGGACGTTGTAACCCTTATGGAGGAGCTGGACCGTCTTGGCCAGACCGAGAACGTGGGGGGGATAGAATACATAACCGAGTTGTCGCTGTTTACCCCCGCGTCCGCAAACGTGCAATATTATATAAAAATTGTTGAAGAGCGCAGCATTATGAGGCGCCTGATGTTTGCCGGAAGCGAGATAACAAAGGACGCGTCAGAAGGCAAGAAGGAAATTGAAGCGATGCTGGACGACGCGGAGCGGCGCATTTTCAACATATCCATGAGAAAGAACGCCGACACGCTTCTGCCGATACAGGCTACCGTACATGAAAGCTACAGCCGCATAGGCGAGATGATGCGTCTTAAGGGCAGCATAACCGGCGTCCCAACCGGATTTGTCGATTTGGACAAGCTCACGTCCGGAATGCAGAAGAGCGACCTTGTTATCGTTGCGGGCAGGCCTTCGATGGGAAAAACCGCCTTAGCGCTGAATATAGCTTCAAACGCGGCGCTTCGAGGTAACAAAACCGTGGTTATCTTCAGCCTTGAAATGTCGCGTGAGCAGCTTGTCATACGATTGATGAGCTCGGAGGCGCTGGTAGACATGCAGGCCCTGAGAAGGGGGGAAACGGGCGAGGATGAGCTCATCAGACTGGCGGAAACGCTTCTGCCGCTTTCCGACGCCAAGATCTTTATTGACGATACGGCCAACATATCCGTTGCCGAGATCCGTTCAAAATGCAGAAGGCTAAAGGCGCGCAGCGGCCTTGACATGGTTGTTATAGACTACCTCCAGCTTATGAAAACTAAAAAAGGAGGGGACAACCGCGTTCAGGAGATATCCGAGCTTACCAGGTCGCTCAAGATACTTGCGCGCGAGCTGGATGTTCCGATACTGCTGCTTTCCCAGCTGTCAAGGGCGGCGCACAAGGTAAAGCCCACTATGGCGCACCTGAGGGAGAGCGGCTCAATTGAACAGGACGCCGATATCGTAATGCTTATATACAGGGCCGCCGTATATGAGGAAACGGACGACAATACTGCGGAAATAATCTTAGCCAAGCACAGGAATGGTCCGACCGGAACGGTGGAACTGATATGGAGGGGCGAGTACACCAGGTTTGACAACAAGGCCGTGGAGGACAGGGAGTTTTGACGGTTTTTAAAACCAATACTGCACATGCTGATTTTCATGGATAAGCTTAAAAAGCCCTTCAAGCTAACAACAAAACGATATATTATTCTCAACCGCCTCTGCGCTGCGCCTTGGCGTCAATACTTTTTTACCAGTTCGCGGGGTTTCAGCTTAATCATATCATTATACTTGATTATAATCGGACTGTAAAAGATCAGCCCGCGCCCTGAAATCCGGCTCGCTCAGGCCAGTTTAAGCTGAAGCGGCCGCATTCAGCCAGTAGTTTTTTGTTTTTAAACCGTGCCAGAGTAAAACACGACTGCAGCGGATGTATGCGTGTATATGGTAAATGGAACGAAAGGGGGGTCTTAAAGCCTAGTTTTCGGTTATGCCGGTCTGGTTATGCTTCGCAGGCTTCAGCGCGCTTACTTTATACGATATGGCCGCTCCGGCGGCAAAGGCGGCAAGGCTGATGAGGCCGTCCATATTAAACGCAAACCCGGGGAAGATAAACACTATCGAACCGGCTACGAATCCCAGTATAACATAATACGTATATCCATAGAACCTGTCGAGCAGAAACTTTATCAGCTTTGAGATGAGCACTATACCTAATACGGCGCCTATGATAAAGGGTATCAGCACCGTAATGTTCAAAGAAGAAACCGCGTCGATCACAGCGTTATATACTCCAAGCATCATCATTATCATGGATCCGCTTATACCAGGCACCACCATGGCCGTAGCGGCTATCATTCCATATATTGCGATCAGCAGGAAATCCAGCAAAGACGTGCCAAAGGACTCCACCGATGTAATCGACTTTGATTGGGCGCTCAAATAGGCAAGCGTAAGCATTAATGCCAGCGTAACCAGAAAGCCGATTAAATATTTGCCGTTAAACCCCTTGTGATTGGCTTTTTTAAATATCAGCGGCAAGCTGCCGGCAATCAATCCCAAAAAACAGAACAGCGTTGGCATATAGTGGGATTCCAGGAGGTATTTAATAAGATTGCTAAGAAGAAGGATACCCGTAAGCGCACCCAAAATCACGGGCAGCAGAAAAAGCAGGTCCTTTTTGAGAACGCTCCATTTTCTTATATTCTTGAACAGGCCGCTTATTATGCCGATTATTCTTTCATATATTCCGGTTATAACGGCCATGGTTCCGCCGCTCACGCCGGGTATGATATTAGCCACGCCTACGACAGCGCCCTTTAAAAAATTCACAAGGAAAGTCATATTATTCTCCAATTAAAGCCAATAATCTATCAAGTATTATACATGATTTTTAGGACTAGTACATGTATTCAATAAAGTTTAACATTTGGGCGCTGTAAATCATAGCCCCTGCGTACGCGTGCAGGTCCTTAGCAGCCGTTTACGTGTCCAGACGGATTAGGGGGCGGCAACAAGAATTCAGCGTTAATTGCGCCAACAAAATGCTAAATTTTATTGACTAGCTGCCAGGAACCCGATATAATCAATAAGCGTCGGTTTGTGCCCACGCGCAGCTTAGCATGGAATGGGGCCGGGTTCTTTTGGAACACGCCCTTTTCATAGATCAACATAATTTGAAAACGAGGTGTGTCACAATGATTAATACCTATCAGCCTAAAAAAAGGCAGAGAAAAAAGGTTCACGGATTCCGTCAGCGCATGAAGACGAAAAACGGAAGGAACGTGCTTGCCCGCAGAAGGTTAAAGGGCAGGAAAAGGCTGTCCGCCTAGAATAAGCGTACAAGGCTTACGGCGCGAGGCCGCATTGTATGGGGAGGGCCGCCGGTGAACGGGATATTCAATAGCCGGCGGCATACGGAGGACTGCAGCCTTTCAGAACGCTTTTCCGAAACAACCGGCCTGTATTTTGCATATAATTCTTATGCTTATGCTGCCGCAAACTGGGGGTCAGTCGTTTGCGGGTGAAATTGCCGGGTTTTAGGCTGAGCTTCAGGCTATTAACAAAGGAACATTTTTGAAAGGATAAAGTGAAACGCTGTTTTTCTCTTAAGCGAAATAAGGAATTCCGTTATGTTTACCGTGCGGGCAGGTCACAGAAATGCCGCGCAATGGTACTGGTATGGCAACGTGCCCGTCACGGATCAATCCGCGTTGGGTTCTCAGTAAGCAAGAAAATTGGAAACAGCGTAACAAGAAACCGGGTTAAACGCCGGCTCAGGGAAGCCTTTGCTCCCATGCTGGACGAGCTAAAGCCCGGCTATAGCCTTATCTTCATTGCGCGCGACGCGGTTAAGGACATGGCGTTTGAGGACGTCAGGGCTTCGGTAAGATATCTGCTGGAGGGCGCGTCGTTGATTAAAGACGGCGGAGGCGGGGCTTGAGAGGAATCCTTTTAGGCCTGATTGAGGGCTACAGGCGGTTTATATCGCCGCTATTGCCGTCGTCATGCCGGTATATCCCCACATGTTCGCAGTACGCCATGGAGGCGATACGGCGATATGGCGCATGGAGAGGGCTTTTGCTTGGCGCTAGGCGAATACTCAGATGCAATCCCTTTATGTCGGGAGGATATGACCCAGTGCCGGACGAATGGCCGTATAAAAAGAAGAACAATAAAAAAAGCGATTGAAGCGGCTGGGGCCGGCTCAAGACGAATAAAACGAAAGCGAGGACGCATCCTTGGAGGGCGCATTTTTTCTTACAAACTGGTTTCTGGAAGGTATGAAATGGATATTTCAAAATGTTGCCTTTCAACATACCGTTCTTACCATAATTATCTGCACGCTGGTGCTTAAAGGCGTGACCCTGTTTTCGGACATAAAGACGCGCAAATCAACGGCGAAAATGTCGGCGCTGCAGCCGGAACTCGATAAAATCAACTCAAAATACAGGGATAATCCCCAAAAGCTTCAGATAGAGCAGCGTAAGCTCATGAAAACGGCGGGGGTCAGCATGTGGAGCAGCTGCCTTCCGATGCTTATCACGCTTCCATTGTTCATATGCTTCTTTAACGCGTTTCGCTATTGGGGACATGAGCAAATGGTAGAGCTGCTGCTTACGGCCAACTCGGATATGGACGCGGCGAAGGAGATGTTCCTAAGCTTCAAGTTCCTCTGGGTTAATAACATCTGGCAGGCTGACAACGGGATGTCCCCCGTCATCATGGGCGCGCAGTCGTTCCTGCAGACCGCCGACCTGCCGAGGCTGCTGTTATTTAAATCAAATCCCGAAATGCTTACGGTGTTTGAAAACCTGGGTATGGCGGTTAGAAGCAGCCTGGTGGTTGACGGGGAAGTTCAGACGGTGTGGAATTTCATTGCAAGCCAGGGCGCGATAGCTAAGTATAACGAGCTTACTGCCCCGCTTTCCGAACTCTACGCAGGGTATAATAACGGGTGGTTTCTGCTGCCGCTGCTTGCGGGAGGTTCGATGTTCCTGGCCTCAAAACTGACACAGCCTAATCAGAAGGCGGCGGGCCAGCCGGCGTCCCAGCAGCAGCAATCCGGAAAGATGATGATGTATATATTCCCAGTGATAAGCTTTATAGCGTGTCTCAGCAATAACGCGGCGTTTGCCATCTATTGGCTTTTGAGCAATGTAATAATGATAGCGATTAATTTGATACTCAATAAGAAATATCCGCGCGTTGCCATAGCGGATGTTAAAGGGGGCAAATAATGGATATGAAATCCATAGAGGTCAGCGGCAAAACCGTTGACGAGGCAATCTTCAAGGGGTTGCAGCAGCTTGAGATATCCATCGACGAGGTCGAGATACAGATAATAAAGCAGGAGACAAAGGGCATATTGGGCTTTGGAGCCAAACCCGCCATTGTAAGGCTTATCCAGAAGGCGGCCGAGGAAGTGGAGGTTCCGGACTTTTCCGTGTTGTCCCGCAGGGACGAGCGCGGCAGGCGCGATAGCAGGCCTTCTGAGCGCAGGGATGAGCCAAGAAGGAAGGAACCTGAGAGGCCAAAGCAGAATAAGGGCGGCACGGGCGCCGACACGGCTATACCGCCCCGACAATCTCATCCAAAGGCTGCCGAGCGGACTTTGGAGAACGCGCCGAATCCTGCGGGCGAACAGAACGTAAGGCCCGAGGAACGCAAACAGCCAAGGGAAAGCGTTGCCCAAGGCAATACCCAGTGCGCTGATAAGGGCGCTGAGCTTCAAAACAGCGGTGATGGGGCCGTTAAAAGCGTCAGGCCGTCCGGTCAAGACCGCAAAAATGAAAGAAGCAGGCCGGCTAACAGGAAGCCTGAAAGCAGCTTCGGCAATGCCGCTAATATCAATCCTGAAGAGCGTGAATACAGCGTAAAAGCCGCGCAGGATGAGCCGGGAGCGGTGTTTTTGGCTGAAACGGTAAGGTTAATGGGTATAGAGGGCGAACTGAGCGCTTATGCGGACGAGGAAGCCCTAATGATTCGCATAAACAGCGGCTCCAAGGGAGTTTTAATCGGTTACAGGGGCGAAACGCTGGACGCGCTTCAATATATCACGTCGCTTGTGACAAACAAGAACCGCCGTGAATCGGGTTACCGCAGGGTAACGGTTGATACGGAGGGGTATAGAAAAAAGCGGGAGGCAACGCTAACCGGGCTTGCCAGAAAAGTAGCCTCGCAGGTGAGGTCGTCAGGAAGGGCAAAAGCACTGGAACCTATGAATCCGTATGAGCGAAGGATATTGCATTCAGCCCTGCAAAACAACCCTCATGTAAGCACGCACAGCGAGGGCGAGGAGCCCAACAGGCGCGTTGTGGTAACGCCCAGAAGGCGCGCAACGGGAACGAGGAGCAAGGAACAAATATAATTGCGTGATTGAACCAATTTTTTTGCAGCAAAGGCATGGCGGCAGAGCCATGCCGTCTTTGTTTAAACATGCTGTTTAAATTTTACATAATGTCCATTGACTAAGTTATTACGCCTGTCAAATATTCAGTGCCGCTTCAGTGCCGCGAGAACACTGCAAACGGCCAACGGAACCATTACCCGTAATCCATGATTGCAGGCGCTGAATATCAAATAAAGACCGCTTAAACTAAACGCTCCCTTATTCGACAAATTTTGCGAGAACATTATGATTATATGTAATACATAACGTATTTACATTTACTGGCATGTATGTTAATCTTTGAATATACTCGGGGGTATGCAACAGGATTTGAGAAGCATTGCATATTTTCGCAATGCTCACGTCGATCTCGTTAAGGACAGCAAATAGGGGGGGTGATAGAAAGCAGGTTTTAATGCCAAACCTATTGGCAATTATATAGTGTTAGTTTGACTGAATAGAAAAAAGTATCAATTTGGATTCCAATGGACCCGGTTGCTGTAATGCGGGTTTTGGCAGTGACAATAACTGTTTTATTGTAAGGGCAATATCTCTGCATCAAGATTTTAACCGCACTTAGGTTTATCCTGTAAGCGTTCCCCAAAAAACAGAGGGAGGTGAAATAAGAAATGTTAAAGAAAAGGAAGCTGTTGGCTGTATTATTATGCCTTGCCATGCTGGTTTCTATGGCCCCGGCGGCCATGGCTAATCATTATGGCGGTCGTTTACGTTTCATGATTGAGGGCGACGCGAACCTCGACGGCACGCTTAATTCGGATGACGCGTTATTCATATTAAAGTATTTGAAGGGCGAAACTACCCTATTGTCCGATATTCACAAGAGCTATGCAGATGCTAATAATGATAGATGTATCACGATAGACGATGCTATCGCGATTCTAGAGGGTAATGTAGTTCGAAGACTGCGTGAGGGAATCTGGCTCGGCGATGTAAACATTGACGGCTTGATAACGGCCGCAGACGCAAGCCTGCTTCTGCAATATTGCAACGGCAGTGTGGAAGTCGGGGGAATCGCGCTTCCGCTTGCGGATTTTAACAACGACGACATAATAAACATGAGCGATGTATATGCGCTGCTGGATTATCTGGCGGCGTGATTTTGTATTTAAAGGAGGTAGATAACATGTTTAGGAAGAGAAATATCCTTATATTTGCACTCTGCATAGCAATCATTATATCCATTACGCCTGGCGCTGGCGCTGTTACGCCAATCTCGCAAGTATTGATAGCCGTAGGCGACGCAAATCTCGACGGTACGGTTAACTCGGACGACGCTCTGTTCATATTAAAATATTTGAAGGGCGAGGCTGCCCTGTTGTCCGATATTCATAAGACCCGTGCTGATGCAAATAATGACAGGATTATCACGATAAGCGATGCTATCGCGATTCTGGAGGGCAATATAGCTGCAACATTGCTTAAGCCAATCAAGGTTGGAGATGTGAACCTTGACGGTTTGGTCACCGCGGCAGACGCCAGCCTGCTATTGCAGTATTGCAACGGCAGTGTCGGGATAGGCGAAATCGCGCTCCCGCCGGCTGATTTTAACAACGACGGCGTAATAAACGTGAACGATGTATACGCGCTGCTGGATTATCTGGCGGCGTCGCGTCTTAATTAAAACAGGGGGAGAAGATGATTAGAAAACCACGAATTATAATAGCTTTGGCAATGTGCTTGCTGGCGGTGCTGTACATCATACCCTATTCCGGAGCAGCCGCCCAGGGCGTAACGGCCCCGTTTGGCACAAAGATGATATACAAGGGCGACGCTAACCTTGACGGAGTGATAGACGATGACGACGCGCTTTTTATTCTCAATTATCTAAGCGGGAGCGGAAGGTTCATTTCGGATACGCACCGCTCCATCGCTGACGCAAACTGGGATGGCGTAATCGATATCGACGACGCCGTTCTCATTCTTGAAGAGGGAGTAATTCAAAGATACCGCACAGCTTACCGTATCGGGGATGTAAACCTTGACGGAATAATTGACGCAAAGGATGCGAATCTACTTTTGTCGAATTTAAACGGACAAGCAAGCTGGCGGGGGAACTTTGCCATAACGCTTGCCGACTGCAATGCGGACGGCGTTATAGACATAAACGACGTTCTGGCCATACTGGACTACCTGTCGTCTTAACCAAGCCGTACGATGAACCAACCTTAAAAAGTGCCGGTGCGTGCGCAGCTGGCCGAACAGTTAAAGATGCATACCAGGTATAATTAATAATGGAGGTAACAAATATGTTTAGAAAGCTTAGATTTATATTAGCATTGATGATGGCGTGTCTCATGGTGCTGGCGTTTGCGCCCATTTCAAGCGCAAACAGCTCATCAAGCCCGTTTGGCTTGATGGTAATATACAGAGGTGACGTTAACTTTGACGGATACGTAAACGGTGACGACGCCCTATATATTCTCAAGTATATCAGGGGGGATTTGCAGTTCATCTCAAGCGCTCATGCCCAAATAGCCGACGTAACCGGCGATGGAACGGTGGATATTGACGACGCTATACTGATACTTGAGAATGGAGTAACGAATCCATTCCTTAGAGCCTATCTTATAGGCGACGTAAACCTTGACGGGGTGATAAACGCAAGCGACGCTAACCTGCTTTTGAGATATTGCAACGGCTCTGTCGCGGGAACAGCGCTTGCGCTTTGTCTGGCCGATTGCAATAGGGATGGAGCGGTTGATACTAACGACGTATTGGCCATACTGGATTATCTGTCATAAAAACAGCAAGATAATTTGCGGGAGAACATGAAGATGAAAAGAGTAAGAATAATTTTAGCGATTTTGCTGTGCATAGCGTTATCGGTACCTGTAATATCAAACGCTATTACAATCTATCCCTTTGGCTCAACGTATTTGTATACTGGCGACGCCAATCTGGATGGAAAGATAAATTCCGATGACGCACTGTTTATTCTCAAGTATCTAAGGGGCGACTTTGATATGATATCGCAAGGTCACATGGCGTTTGCTGACGCAAATCTGGATGGAAGTGTAAATATCGACGACGCCATCCTGATCCTTGGTGATAAAACGTTCAGGACATATAGAGTAACCTTGGCCATAGGCGACGTAAACCTGGACAACAGCATAACGGTGGAGGACGCAAACCTGCTCCTGCGCTATTGCAACGGTCTTGTCGGTGACGCAGGGCTGGCGCTTATACTTGCCGACTGCAACGGGGACGGAGCGGTGGATACAGACGACGTATTGGTCATACTGGATTTTCTGTCATAATTAAGCTAACGAGCTAAATTTTGAGCAAGGAGGACGTTTAACATGAAAAAAGCCAGGGTTTTATTAACCTTAGCCCTTGCTATCGCATTGTTTATATCAATTATCCCGGTATCGAACGCTGCCGAACCCTATTCCTTTGGCAGAGATTATATTTCGCAGGGAGACGCGAATCTGGACGGAAGAGTAAACAGCGGCGACGCGCTGTATATCCTAAAATATGTTCGCGGAGACTTTGATCTTATCTCTGATCTGCATAAGAACATTGCCGATGCTAACGGTGACGGCGTAATCGATATCAGTGACGCAATCGAGCTTCTGGAAGCTCCGTCTCTACCACCGCATGCTATATTAGCAGTTCCGGTTTATATAGGCGACGTGAACCTTGACGGGGTGATAAGCGCAAGCGACGCAAACCTGCTCCTGCGCTATTGCAACGGCCTTGCGAGCGATACTGAGCTGGCGCTGATACTTGCCGACTGCAACTGGGACGGAGTGGTGGATACAAACGACGTATTGGCCATACTGGATTATATATCATAAAGCGGCCTGAATCTCTCCCAAGCGGGTTCATCGGGCTAAAAACCGGTCGCTAAAACGGAAAATAAGGCTGCGGACTGCTCTCCGCGGCCTTATTTATTTTGGGACCGCGAAAGTTATCCTTGCTTAACATGGGGCCCCAATGTTCACATTTGCCTTAATTTATTGCTTGATTAAAAAAATGATGATTGTTATCCTTAATATGTTCGCAATTTAGGGCTTTTTGCAATATAAGGGCATTGTCCGCGACGCGTCTGTGCTAGGTCTTAATATCCAAAAGCCCCTATAAAATAAAAAAGGTTTTGACAGGCTGCGCGGGCGAACGTACAATGGAGAGCAAATGGAAAATATGATGATTTCTAAGTTGAATACGGGAAAGAAATCGGTTGTCGGAATAGATATTGGCTCTACTACCGCTAAAATCGTTCTTGTTCAGGATGGTATAATAACCTTTGAGCTATATGAACGGCACTTCTCGCATGTGAGGGAAAAAGCTGCCGAGCTATTGAGGCGCGCCGAGAAATATATTGGAGATGTTCCTGTCTATGTTGCGTGTTCGGGTTCCGCCGGACTTGGAGTCGCCAGGGCGGCGGGCATACCCTTTGTGCAGGAGGTATACGCCACAGCGGGAACCGTAAGGGAACTTGAGCCCGACACAAGCGTTGTAATCGAGCTTGGCGGAGAGGATGCGAAGGCCATATTTTTTCAGGGCGCCATTGACGAACGGATGAACGGAAGCTGCGCTGGAGGGACAGGGGCGTTTATAGATCAGATGGCTACGCTTATGGATGTAACCCCCCAGGAGCTTGATGAGCTGAGCATGGGCCACGAGCGGATCTATCCAATTGCGTCGCGTTGCGGGGTGTTCGCTAAGACGGATATACAGCCGTTGCTCAATCAGGGCGCGCGCAAGGAGGATGTCGCGGCAAGCATCTATCAGGCGGTGGTTGATCAAACGATAGCCGGCCTGGCGCAGGGCAGGAGCATACACGGCAAGGTAATGTTCCTTGGCGGCCCCCTATATTACAGCAGGGGACTCAGGGAACGCTTTGTAGACACGCTGAAGCTTAAAACCAAGGATGCGGTTTTCCCTGGTTACGGGTTATACGCCGTTGCGATAGGAGCCGCCCTGTATGCTTCGAAGCAGGATAAGCCTTATACGTTCGGCGCGCTTATGGCTGGCCTGGAGACGGCTGCGGCGACCAGTCGGCGAAAAGGGTGCATCGCGCCTTTGTTCAGAAGTGAAAGTGAGTATATGGATTTCAAACGCCGGCATTCGATGTCCACGGTAGCGGCGGTGCCGCCGGAAAAATACAGGGGAAGAGCATATCTGGGCGTCGACTGCGGAAGCACAACTACAAAACTGGCGCTGGTCTCAGAGGATGGGCGCATGATACATTCCTATTATGGTTCAAACAGGGGGACGCCGGTTGACATTGTAAAGTCCCAGCTTGAACGCGTTTATGAGCTGTGCGGGGATGATATTCAAATAGCGGGAAGCGCGGTTACGGGCTATGGCGAGGAGCTTATAAAGCGCGCGTTCCACATTGATGAAGGCGTCGTGGAGACTATGGCGCACTATACGGCGGCGCGTCATTTCAGCCCCGATGTGGATTTCATCCTTGATATAGGTGGGCAGGATATAAAATGCTTTAAGGTAAGGAACAATTCGATTGACAGCATAATGCTCAACGAAGCCTGTTCGTCGGGCTGCGGCTCCTTTATTGAAACGTTCGCGCGGTCCATGGGCTATGAAATAGGCGAATTTTCGCGGCTGGGCCTTATGGCGCGGGCGCCTGTGGATCTTGGTTCCAGATGTACGGTATTTATGAATTCGTCGGTAAAGCAGGCCCAAAAGGATGGCGCTGGCGTCGGGGACATATCGGCGGGATTGTCAAGAAGCGTGGTTAAAAACGCGATATATAAGGTTATAAGGGCTAATTCGGCTGATGAGCTTGGGGAAAACATCGTTGTTCAGGGCGGGACTTTCCTAAGCGACGCTGTGCTGAGGTGCTTTGAGCTTGAGCTTGGGCGGAATGTGGTACGTCCCGAAATCGCGGGGCTGATGGGCGCTTACGGCGCGGCGCTTCACGCTCGGTCGCTGGGGCTTGGAAAAACGTCGCTGCTTGACAGGGATAAACTGCGGAACTTTACCCACGCCGCAAAGGCGGGGGTATGCGCAGGATGCACAAACCGCTGCAAGCTTACGGTAAACATATTCAACGGTTTAGAGCGGTATATTTCCGGTAACCAATGCGCAAAAGGCGCGGGTGAAACCGCGGATGAAGGCGACTTAGGCCCCATGCCGAACCTGTACCAATTCAAGCGTGATAAGCTTGGCTCGCTCAAGCCAGGGGACGGAGAAAGAGGGGTTATCGGCATACCGCTTGCCCTGGGCATGTATGAGCTTGCCCCGCTTTGGCACGGGATATTTGAAGAGCTTGGTTTCAGCGTCGTATTTTCGGGAATGTCCAGCAGGGAAATATATTCAAAGGGCCAGTTCAGCATACCATCGGATACGGCCTGTTATCCCGCAAAACTCATGCACGGTCATATAGAAACCCTGATTGAGCGCGGCGTGGACGCAATATTCTATCCCTGCCTCACCTATAATGTGAATGAAAGGACCGGAACCAACCATTACAACTGTCCGGTGGTAGCATACTATCCGGAGCTTCTAAACGCGAATATGGAATCGCTGAAAAACGTCAGGTTCCTGTTCCCATATTTAAATATTAACAACCGGAGGGAACTTTCAAAGGAGCTGCGCCTCCTATTTAGAGATCAGCTTGGCATAAATATAACCAGACAGCAGGCGGCAAGAGCGGTAAGCGCGGGCTTTTGGGCCTATAAAGCATGGATGGATGATATATGCGCCGAGGGAGAGAGGGCTGTCAGGTTTGCCCAATCCCATAAAAAGCGTATAATGATCCTCGCAGGCAGGCCGTATCACGCGGATCCCGAAATATGCCATGGGATCGACAGGCTTGCCGCGTCGCTTGGGTTTGTGGTTGTCAGCGAGGACAGCGTGCGCCGCCTTGCCAAGCCGGCCAGGGTGGACGTCCTCAACCAGTGGACCTATCATTCGCGGCTGTACCGCGCGGCCAGGTTTGCGGCGGGCAGGAGCGACTGCGAGCTGGTGCAGCTGGTGTCGTTTGGGTGCGGTATAGACGCGGTTACGACCGATGAGGTAAGGTCCATCCTTGAAGGTAGCGGCAAGCTGTATACTCAGATCAAGATCGATGAGATAACAAACCTGGGAGCGGTAAAAATCCGGCTGCGCAGCCTTATAGGCGCGCTGGAAGAAAGGGAAAGCGCAAATGAAAAACAGGAGCGAACGCGTTATATTTACAAGAGCCATGAAGAAGGAGTACACGATCCTCGTGCCCACGATGCTTCCGTTTCATTTTAGGATGGTCATAAACATTCTAAACGCCTATGGCTATAAGGCGGATCTTCTAGAAAACAGCGGCAGGGGAGTGACCGATAAGGGCCTTAAATATGTTCATAATGATTCGTGCTATCCCGCCCTGCTCGTTATAGGGCAGATGATAGACGCGCTTGAAAGCGGCGCGTACGACCCGCGTAAAACGGCCCTGCTGATTTCGCAGACCGGCGGGGGGTGCAGGGCTTCAAACTATATTTTTCTATTGAGAAAGGCGCTGGAAAGGGCTGGATACGGCTTTGTGCCGGTTATATCCTTTAACGTTCTTGGCATGGAAAGAAATCCAGGCTTCAAGCTTACCCTGTCTATGCTGCACAGGATGCTCTATGCGGTCACCTACGGCGACCTTATCATGGCGCTTAAAAACCAGTGCAGGCCATATGAGCTAAACCCCGGCGACAGCGACAGGCTTACGGAGGAATGGACTAGGAGACTCACCGACGGCATGAGGGAGGTAAGGGTGTTAAGCTACCGCCGGATAAAGCAAAACTATATGGATATAATCCGCGGTTTTGCTTCAATCCCGAGAAGAAACGAACGAAGGGCAAAGGTAGGCGTGGTAGGCGAGATTTTTGTGAAATATTCGCCGCTTGGCAACAATAACCTAGAGGATTTCCTGGTTTCTGAGGGCGCCGAAGTAGTGGTTCCAGGGCTTTTGGACTTTTGCCTGTACTGCGTCGACGGGAGCATAATTGAGAACAAGCTGTATGGAATAAAGAAGATAAAGGCGTTTTTTTCAAGGTTCGCGCACAATTTCCTGGTAAAGAAGCAAAACGATATCATTGACATGATAACGCGGGAGGGGACGTTTGACCCGCCCTCATCATTTCAAAACGCGCCCAAGCTGGCGGAGGAGTATATTGGACTTGGGGCAAAGATGGGGGAGGGCTGGCTGCTTACGGCCGAAATGCTGGAGCTTATCAAGCAGGGGGTTAATAATATCATATGCACGCAGCCGTTTGGATGTCTGCCGAATCATATAGTGGGGAAGGGGATGATGAAGCCGATAAAGGAAAGGCATCCCGACGCGAACATAGTGGCGATAGACTATGACGCGGGCGCGTCGGCAATAAATCAGGAGAACCGTATAAAGCTGATGCTGGCAAACGCGCAGGCCGCGCTGAGCTGAAGGCGGTCAAGCCAAACGCGCCGGCCGCGGCGGGGCGGATACTGCTTAAAGGCGCGGGTCAATCACAATAACGCCGCGCCTTTAAACGCTTTATAAAAGTGATTTATCAGCCCAAGGCTACATCCAGTATCATCATTATCAAAAATCCAGCCATAACGCCCAGCGTTCCAGTATTGGAGTGATTGCCAAGGCGGGCTTCCGGTATTAGTTCCTCAACCACCACATACATCATCGCGCCCGCTGCAAAGGAGAGCAGCCAGGGCATCAGGGGCCTTACGCTTGAGGCGAGCAGCACTACTATAACGCCGAATATGGGCTCCACTGCTCCGGACAGGCTTCCGCAGGCAAACGCCCTTCCCGCAGGCATGCCCTCCTGCCTGAGCGGCAGCGATATGGCGGCGCCCTCGGGGAAATTTTGTATTCCAATTCCCAATGCCAGCGCCAGTGCCGAAGCGAAGAGCGCCGGCTCCGAGCCGCCCTGGGCTGCCAGCGCGAACGATAAGCCTACGGCCATGCCCTCAGGAATGTTATGCAGGGTAACGGCGGTTACAAGCAGCGTTGTGCGCTTCCATGAGGCCGGCAGGCCCTCGGTCCTATTTGCCGTAAGGTGGAGGTGGGGCAAAAGCGAATCCATAAGCATCAAAAATCCTACGCCCAAAATAAATCCGCCTGCAGCCGGAAGAAAGCCGGGTATACCAGAGGCCTCCGCTTCCTCTATAGCGGGTATAAGAAGGCTCCATACCGACGCGGCGATCATCACCCCGGCGGCAAATCCCAGAAAGATGCGCTGTATATTTTCATTGATCCTCTTACGGAATAAAAACACCACCGACGCCCCAAGCGAGGTCATCAAAAATGTAAAGCCGGTGCCTGCGGCTGCCCATAATAACGCGTCCTTCATCCCTCAAATCCCCCTTTACTCAAAACTGATAGCTATATTGTACGCTAACCCATAATAATCAGCAAGAACTAACCGACCGGCTCCCCTCAAAAACGACTCGGCTATGCAACGCTTTGTCAAATAAGAGCGGGCCAAATGTCGATCCTATGGCCGTTCAGCATAGGCTAAGCATACGGGCGTTATATATATGCGCATGCCAGGTCGATGAAGTTGTGAAAGCCAAGGTTCATAAACATTTCACTTTATACTTTCGCATATAAATAGTATAATCAGTTCTTAGAAATAAAATCGGTGGATTATGTCCGCCGTCCATTGACCGAAAGGAGTTGCTATGTGCGGAATTGTTGGATACGTTGGCGGAAGCGCCGCCGCGCCAATACTCATTGACGCGCTTGAAAAGCTTGAATACCGGGGCTATGACTCAGCCGGCCTTGCGCTTGTTACGGAGGACGGCCTTGACGTCGCAAAATCAAGAGGACGGCTGAACGCGCTGCGCGAGTTAACCCAAAACGGCGCGTTGATGAAGGGGACGGCCGGGATAGGCCATACAAGATGGGCAACGCATGGGGAGCCTTCGGATATAAACTCGCATCCGCATCTTTCGGGCAGCGGCAGGGTGGCCGTGGTGCACAACGGGATTATAGAGAACTATATTGAGCTTAAGCAATTTCTTGAGCAGCATGGCTATACGTTTGCGTCAGATACCGATACCGAGATAATCTCACAGCTGGTGGACTTCTTTTACGCGGGCGATCCGTTATCAGCGGTTCATAAGGCGGTAAGGCATCTTGAGGGCTCATACGCCCTGGGCATACTGTTCAGCGATTTTCCTGACCGGATGATTGCGCTTACCAAGGATAGCCCGCTGATAGTAGGCATTGGGGAGGGAGAAAACCTGATTGCTTCAGATGTAACCGCCATGCTCAAATATACACGCCGCATATTCAGAATGAGCGAAGGCGAGATTGCGGTTATAGAGGCTGACCATATAGAGGTATATAATGAATATGAGGAGCTGATTGAAAAGGAAATCCAGCACGTTACCTGGGACGTCAAGGCGGCCGAGAAGGGCGGTCATGAGCACTTCATGATGAAGGAAATACTTGAGCAGCCCGATGTTATCAAAAGCACCTCGTCGTCATGCATACGAGAGGGCGACATAGCGCTGCCCCTGGAAAATATAACGGACGACGACCTGAGGGATATCGACCGCGTATATATTGTAGCGTGCGGCTCGGCCTATCATGCGGGCGCTGTAGGCCGTCCGCTGATTGAGCGGCTTGCGGGCGTGCCGGTATCGGTAGAGCTGGCGAGCGAGTTTCGTTACAGCAAACATTTTATCACCGGAAAAACGCTTGCCATAGTGATAAGCCAGTCCGGCGAAACCCTTGATACGCTTTACGCCTTGAGAGAGGCGCGTTCGCACGGGGCGCGCGTAATCTCAATAGTTAATGTCGTAGGGAGCACGATTGCCATGGAGAGCGAAGACGTTCTCTACACCCGCGCCGGTCCTGAAATCGCCGTGGCGACGACAAAGGCGTACTCCGCGCAGATACTCGTATTGTATTTTCTTGCGCTGCATATTTCTAAGTGCAAAGGCACGCTTGACCAGGATGTTCTCAACGGCGCAATAATGCAGTTCAACGCGCTGCCTGACGCCGTGCAGGCTTTGCTGAGCAACCGTGAGCAGATTCAGTACCTTGCGTCGCTGTATTTCAACAGCAAGGATATCTTCTTTATCGGCAGAAATATAGATTATGCCCTTGCCCTGGAGGGATCGCTAAAATTAAAGGAGATATCCTATATACACTCCGAGGCGTACGCGGCCGGCGAACTCAAGCACGGCACCATTTCACTCATTGAGGACGGCACGCTTGTGGTAGCGCTGTGTACCTATGCGCCGCTTGTGGAAAAGATGCTGTCGAACATAAGGGAGGTCAGGGCAAGGGGCGCGGTGGTGATAGCCCTTTGCAGAGAATGCGACAAATCCGTGGCAGAGGCGGCGGACCACACGGTATTCCTGCCCGACTGGGGCCAGATGACGCTGCCGTCGCTCACGATAATACCGCTTCAGCTTTTCGCCTACTATGTAGCGTCCTTAAAAGGCTGCGATATTGATAAGCCGAGAAATCTCGCAAAATCGGTAACGGTGGAGTGAGCTATATTAATTCGACAAAAGGCACTGCACCTAAGCTATAATGATAGAACTGCATAATAGGCAGTTGTGTGCAACTCATTGGAAACAGGGCGTAAGCGCCGTATGCTTACGCCCTTCCATAACTTCCATAATTTTTAATGCGGCTTTGATGAGTTCCGTTAAAGTAAATTAGGATAGGTCCCGTCTTTTGCCTGCATTACTTACAACCAAAATGACGAAAAAATTCCAGAGGAAATATTCTAAACAGTATCAGGCAAGCGGACTCCAGGCGTCCGTAAATACACTAAGCATTCGGCCATACCTTTTAAGTAACGTAAAAATGATCCAGGACAGCTCAAAGCGCGGTACTTTTTTCGCCGCTTAATCCCTAGGGCTTCTAAACGACCGAAGGCTCAAACATCATTTCGCCGCGCTCAAAACGCTTGAGCGACAGCTTGCTTATGTCAACGGTAGGCTCCTCGCCAAGGATAAGCTCGCTCATCACAACTCCCGTCATGGGTCCGAACATGAAGCCGTGTCCTGAGAATCCTACCGCCATATAAAATCCGCTGACCTCCTCAGAGCTTTCATAGATAGGCTGCCTGTCGGGCGTTATGTTATAAAGCCCCGCCCACTGGCGCACCAGCCTTAGTTTGCCTATAGGAGGAAGCACCCGGCAGACGGTAGCCGCCATCCCGTCAAGGAAATGCCATGACGAAGTTACGCGGCCGTCCCTTGGCTCGCCATCGTCTCCGCGCCCCATTATGAAAGAACCGTGCGGCGACTGCTGCACGTATAGGTTCATGCCAAAAGACATTACCATCGGCCCCTGAATAGACTCTACGGGCTCCGTTACCAGTATCTGATGCCGCTCCTTGTATACCGGCAGGGTTACTCCGGCCATAGCCGCGATTTCCTTTGAAAAACCGCCCGCCGCGTTTACTACGCGGTTTGACGCTATAAACCCTTTATCGGTAAGCACCCCTGTTACGCGGCCGTTTTCAACCGCTATATCCGTTACGGTCGTATTGGTATGGAATTCAACACCCATGCGCCGCGCGGCCCTGTAAAACGCGTCGGTGGTTAAAAACGGGTTTAAAAAGCCGTCCTTTTCACAGAACGCGGCGCCCTTTAAAATATCGGTGTTGAGATGGGGTACGAGTTCCTTAGCCTCCTTCAGCGTGACCATGCGCGAAGGTATGCCGCACTCATGCTGTACCTCAATGTTCTTTTCAAATTGGGCCAGCTCGCGCTCATCGTCTGATATAAGCAGATAGCCTGACTGCCTGAATTCGATATCCCCGTCGTATTCGAGCGTTTCATTCGCCTTTTGATATAATTCTATACTGAACTTTGAAAAGCGGCAGTTCATCTCGGTGCCCCACTGCATGCGCACCCCTGCGCCGCACGCTCCGGTGGAACCGCCGCATATGAACCGCTTTTCCAAAACGACAATATCCTTCACGCCTTTTTTGGCAAGGTTGTAGGCGATGGAACAGCCGGAGATTCCGCCGCCGACGATAATCACCTCAGCGCTCTTACGCATGCCCCTCAGCCTCCCTTGCTATAAGCTCCAATCGTATACCGGAAGCGGGAGGCCTCACCGTCTGGGAAGCCTGCCCGTCGATTCCAACGCCTGTCATTGCCGCTATCTCGCGCATAACGAGCAGGGAGCAGGTTTTCCCTTGACAGGGCCCCATACCCAGCCGCGTTATCCGCTTTATCTCGTCCATGGACGTATAACCCTGGGAAATCAGCTCCCTCACGCGCCCCAGCGTAACGTCGGAGCATCTGCAAATGATGGTTTCATCCATATCCCTCACGCCTCCAATGCTATATTGCGCACGCTGTACATATGCCCGCGCGGAACTCTTATACATATAACCGGCGTTCTGTCAAAAGCAGCCGGATTTTTAACGTCCACCACCGTAGCCATGCACACAAAAGCTCCGGCACGGTCAAGGGCGCGAACCGTTTCACCCTTTTCCGGAAGGGGCAGAAACTCGTATGGTATTTGTATATCAACGCTTTGCGGGTCAGCGCTGCCGTCAACTATCATGATAGCCAGGCCTGGACAGCGGCTTACGCACAGCCCGCAGCCTGTGCAGGCCTCAGCGTTCAGCTCTGGGATATTGTTTATATCGCTTCCAACCTCTATGGCGCCGAACCTGCACGCGGTTTGACAGGGGTTGCACGGGATGCGTTTATAACACTCCACTACGGCAACCTTACCCCGGTTTATGCGTTCGACCGTTGGAAACTTTCGCATTATCATTTCGGCGCTGGGCACGCCAGTTTGTTCAAACATATCGGTCTCCTATGCGCAGCGGCAAAACGCCGCATATAGTTTAATTATTTAAATCTAAGACGGTTGCGGCCATTTTACAGAGCGGCCTGTTCTATTCCTCTTTTTATATGCTCGCCCGCAGGGCCTGAGCGCAGCGAATCCATCTGGCGCCTGTATTCGTCAATGGCTTCATCATGTCCGCTGATTCGGTACCCAAGCTTGGATGCGGCGCACAGGCCCGCTATATAGCCCTCGACCATGGCGGCCGAGGCCTCCTCAACCCCCGACGAATCGCCCGCCACGAACAGGTTTTCAACGGTGGTTTCATACTCGGCGTTCCTTAACGGCACTAGACCCCCAAGGGTGGGAACGTACCTCATTTTGGCGCCAGCCATCGAAATCAGCTCGCACAGCGGCGTAAGCCCTATGGAAACGCACAGGGTGTCGGCATTGATTACGAACTCGGAGCCTGGGATTTCATTAAAGCGTTCGTCCAGCTTTACCACCTCAACCGCTTCAAGGCAATCGTTTCCTATGGCGCGCTTAACCGTATGCCCGATGAGTATGGGTACGCCCATTCGCGCAACCTTTGAAGCATGTACAAGGTAGCCGCCTATTTTCTGTGCGGCGTCGAGTATGCATTTTACCTCTATGCCCGCCTGCATAAGCTGATAGCTTACGATAAGTCCAATGTTGCCCGCGCCAAGCATAACCACGCTCTTGCCAGGAACCACCCCGTATACGTTCATAAGCGTCTGCACCGCTCCCGCGCCATATATTCCGGGGAGATCGTTGTTTATAAAGGCCAGGTTTTTTTCAGACGCGCCGGCTGCTATTATTACCGCCTTTGGTTTCAGCTTGATGTAACGCTCCTCTTTATATAGAGCTGTAACCACGCCGTCCTCATAGATGCCGGTACATACGGTGTCAGTCAACACCTCGACACGGTCTTTATATGCGTTAAGCGCATCGACGAGTATCGGGGCGATATCCACGCCCCGCGTGGACGCGTACTGCTCCTTTGCGCCAAAAAACATATGCGTCTGCTTTACCAGCTGCCCGCCAAGGCGGGGACTGCGCTCTAAAAGCGTCACGCTAGCGCCTGCCCTCGCGGCGTTAATAGCAGCGCACAGGCCGGCGGGGCCTCCTCCGACGATGAGAAGTTCACATTCCTTCATACGATTACTCCCTTACCTTCCTGAAGCTCAACCCTCATGCCGTCCCTGACCTCGGTAACGCACGTCTTGACATTGGGGACACCGTCCACAACCATCATGCACGAAGAGCAGTTGCCTATAGCGCAGTAAAAGCCGCGGGGGCGGCGCAGGTTCTGGCTGTAGCCCAAAACCTTAACTCCGGCCGCGTGCAGGGCGGCGGCTATCGACTCGCCCTCATAGGCGCTTATCGGCTTGCCGTTATAAGTAAATGTAACGCGTTTACCCCTGTTAAAATCCAGAATCGGATGATTTTCAATCCTCACGGGCGTATCTCCCTATGTATAGTTCTTATCACAAGGATGATAGCACAAAATGAATCATATGCAAAGATAAAATTTATATGGAATCCAATATATAAATGCTGAAAACCCAATATGCATAATTGAGAAGCGGACCTTTACAAAGCCATATCAACATTACGGCACGGCGCCTTTTATAGGTATTTACAGCCCTTTCTATGTTATAATGTACAAAAAACAGGAGGTTAACATGCGATTGTTTGTTGCCATAGAACTGCCTGGTCAGATGCGCGCCGAGCTTGCGAGGATTCAGAGCGCGCTTAAGCAGCTAAGCTGCGGCGGCAGGTTTGTACCGGCGCGGAACATGCACCTTACGCTGCATTTTATAGGTGAAACATCGGACCTGCACGGGGCCGTGAGCGCCGTGCAGAAAAGCGTGCGGGGCATACGTCCCTTTGAACTGCATCTAGGGAGATATAACTGCTTTCAAAGAGGCGGTTCCAGGACCTCGATTGTTGAGGTAAAGGGCGGCCTCAGCGAACTCAACGCCCTGTACGAATCCCTCCAGTACGCAATGTCGGACAATGGTTTTCCCAGGGAGCGCAAGGGTTATGTTCCGCATATTACTCTCGGGCGAAACGTTTCGCATGACGATCTTGTTGAAGCGGAGCTTAGGGATGAACCGCTTAACGCGTCGATGCGGGTGAATTCGATTACACTGTTTGAAAGCGCGCGTTTGAACGGGGAGATGGTATACTCGGTTCTTCACAGGGAGAAATTTTTATAATACGATTTGATCTTACTAGCTGTATAATCGTTTATTAGCTTCTTACGGAGGGTTTTTAAATGTCCATTTCCCTTGAATTTATCGCGGGCAGGGCTGGTTCGCGCAAGACGGCGCTGCTGTTTAGCCGAATCCGCGGGCTGCTGGATAAAGGTGAACGCGCGGTGCTGATTGTACCCGAGCAGTTTACATTTGAAAGCGAGCGGCGTCTTGCCGAGTCGCTTGAAAGCGGCTTGCTTGACGCTGTTGTCTTTTCGTTTACAACCCTGGCGTCAAAGGTGCTGCGAGAAACCGGGGACAACCGCGTGTTCTTGTCGCACCAGGGAAAGCTGATGATGATCCGCAAGGCTCTGGAGGAGCGCAAACCGGATCTTAAGGTATATGGCCGCATTGCTGGAAAGCCGGGGTTTACCGCCGAATGCGACAGGTTGTTTACCAGGCTCAAGCGGTTCCTTATCACGCCGGACGCGCTGAGGTCTGCGGCGGAATACAGCGGCGCGCCAGACGCTCTAAGCGCCAAGCTCCGCGATTTAGCGCTTTTATACGAGTGCGTGGAGGACCATCTCGCGGCCCGCTATATGGATGGCGAGGACATTGTAAACTCGCTCATAGACAGGATGGGGCGGTCCAGTCTTTGCGGGGCCCATGTGTTTGTGGACGGCTTTGAGTTCCTTACCGAGCAAAAATACCGCGTGCTGGCGCGGCTTATGGAGGTTGCGGCGTCTATGACGGTAACCGTTTGCGTTGATTTTAACGGGAGCTGCAGGGATAGGGGCCTTTTTATACCAGGGTTGACCTCGTATCAGCGGCTTCGTGAGATTGGAGAGGAGCAGGGCTGCAGAATCAGCATGGTAAATATGGAAAGGAACGGTTCCGAGGGATATTCGGCCGAGCTTTCGCATATGGAGAGGGAGCTTTTCGCGCAGCCGCCCGCGCCGTATTCGGGTAGCGGAGGCTGCGTTTCGGTGTTTACCGCGTCCGGACTCCGCGCTGAAGCGGAGGCTGTATGCAACGCGATAGTCCGGGCTGCGCAGGAGGGTACGCGTTACAGGGACATGGCTGTAATAGTTTCCGATATGGAAACATACGCTCCGCTGTTGAATAGGACTATGCGCAGGTATAGGATACCGTTTTTCATGGATCTGAAAAGGCCGCTTGACAGGCATCCGATTTCAGTTTTGCTTTTAAGCGCTTTAAAATGCATAGTTAACGGGTTTTCACAGCCCGACGTTTTGGAACTGCTCAAGTGCGGCCTTCTAAACATCGACAGGGATTCGGCCGAACTGTTTGAGAACCATATTCTAAAATTCGGTTTAAAGGGGACGAGGCTGTTTGAACCCATTGAGGCCGCGGATGTAAAGGCCGGTATAGAGCGTGTGCGCTCATCGCTGATCGACCCGCTGCTGAGGCTGCGCCGGTCGTTATCCGACGCCGCCAGTGCTATGGAGAAAACGAGGGCGCTGTACTCGTATATGTGCGAAATGGACGTATACGGATCGCTAAACGCAGCAGTCGGGTCGCTGAGGGAGGACGGGGAGCTTGAGCTTGCCGAGGAAACCGCGCAGGCCTGGGACGCGGTAATAGAGCTGCTGGACCAGCTCTACGCTATCATGGGCGACGTAAGGGTCAGCACGAGGCGCTATATGGCGGTGCTTGAAGAGGGGCTTTCAGCATACAAGGTGGGCGTAATCCCCACCACCGCCGACCAAGTGCTCGTGGGCGATGTCGACAGGACCTGCGCCACGGCGGTCAGCAGGCTGTTTGTAGTTGGCTGTTGCGAGGGCCTGTTCCCTAAAAAACCCTCTGAAGACGGCGTTATAAACGACTCCGAGCTTGTATTTCTGCGCTCGGCAGGCCTTCCTACATGGGAAACAAGCACGGAACGCGCGTCGGGCAACGTATTTGGAATATATAGCGCCTTGAGCAAGGCGAAGAACCGGCTGTGGCTGTCCTATACCGCGTCGGCCGGAGTAAACGGCGGCATACCGTCTTCGGCGATTGACAGGCTTAGGGAACTGTTTACTGTTGACGAGCAGACGGACGTAGGCGGAGGGATGGTCCCAAGCCATCCGCAGGCCGGCCTGGCTATGCTGGCCAAGGAAATGCGCCGCCTGGCGGATACGGGTTCAAGCTCAAAGAGCCGCGGAGGCCTTTACGCCTGGTTTAAGGCAAGCCCAGAATACCGGAGCGCTGTAGACAGCATGGAAAAGGCGCTTTTCTTTTCACCCCATGTCGAGCCGTTTGGCAGGGATATGGCAAGGCTTTTGTACGGCTCGGGAATGCAGGGAAGCGCCACAAGGTTTGAAACGTTCAACTCATGCCCCTTCAGGCACTTCATGCGCTTTGGAATGCGGGCCTATGTGCGCGAGGAATTTAAGGAGCGTTCGGCGGATAAGGGCGTTTTCTACCATGAAGCGCTTGATGGTTTCATGCGGCTTGTCATCGACCGCGGCATTGATCCTAGTGCTCTAACGTATGAGGATGTTGAAAGCCTGCTCGCGGAGGTATTTGACGTCCTGATACCCTCTCACAACAGGGGCGTGCTCGTTTCGTCGCCAAGGGCGGAGGCGGAATGCGCGGTAATGATGCGCACGGTCAAAGCGACCGCCTGGGCGGCTGTACAACAGATGAAACGCGGCGGGTTCATACCGGAGAAAAGCGAGGTGACCTTTGGATTGGGAGGGACGTACCCGCCTTTGGAACTAAGGCTTGACGACGGCACGGTTTTTCTGGTAACGGGCAAGATAGACCGCATGGACGTCTCAAGGGACGGCGGGCGGTATATTCGCGTGATTGATTATAAGACCGGCGGCATGGCATTTGACTACGGGGAACTCTTTTTAGGGTTAAAGCTGCAGCTCCCGCTGTATGTGGCTGCCATAATGGCGGCAGGCTGCGCGGCTGATATCGCCGGAATGTATTATATGCCTGTAACCGAACCCAAGCTTGAGGACGCACAGTCGGAGGAAAAACTGGAGGAGCTGCTGCTAAAGGCGTTTCGACTCAGCGGCATAACGGTGAACGAGCTTGACGTGATAGGGCTTACCGATAATTTTGAAGGCGCTTCCTCAATCATTGAAGCGAGACGGAATAAGGACGGCGTCCTCACCGGCAGGGGATTGGTTCCTTCAAGCGGCATGCGCGCTGTAGTCGATTTTTCAAAGCGCCGCGCCGTAGAGACGCTGCGGGATATCATGGACGGCCACGCGGATGCGGCTCCCTACAGCTATGGCAACAACAAAAGCGCCTGCGACTGGTGCGACTATGCCGGCGTCTGCATGTTCGACGCAAAATTCCGCGGCTGTTCCATGCGGAAAATAGTAAAGATGGACAAAACAGGGTTTTTTCACGGGATAGGAGGGAACGAGGGCGATAGGTGACCAGGAGGACATTGCGCAGCTGCGAAAGACCATAACCAAGCGGTATTTAACGTCTTCAAGGCTATAAAATGATGGATGACAGGTTTCTGTCCTTGATGGCGATAAATACGCTGAAGTATGTTCACATGATTTTTTAGCAGGACTCTATCTGGCTAACGTATAGTTCCTCATTCAGGGAGGATATACGGCAAAACATTACATGAAAAGGATATAAAAGTATTATACGGGTTAAACTTTGGTTTCATACGGGATTTATATGAACCGATATCAGTTTTTAGACATATAAAAGCTTATTTAAACAATTTTCGATATATGGAAGACTATTTAAAATATTTGTTGACAGCCTATATTATGTGACGTATAATAACGCTAAAATAAAACCTTGGAGGCCCTTATGCTTAAACACCGGAGGTATACGCTGTTGGATTACATATGGCTGCCGCTTAGGGCAACGCCGGTTCCAACGCTGCTTTATATCATCAAGGTTATAATTCAGTCCTTCATACCAGCCGTCACAGCGCTTGTAACAGCCCAATTCGTAAATACGGCCATATCCATAGCCGGCGGCTCGGCGGGCATGGATAAGATTGTCTTGCCCATAGCAATGATAGTTTTTATAACCTCGTTTAACGTTCTTGGCAAGCGGCTCACTGATTTTTGCAAGGTTCGCATAATAAACGGTTTGCGTTCAAAGCTTCGCCCGGATATGCTTGAAAAGCGGGCAAGGCTTGAATATGCCTGTATTGAGGATCCTGAGAAGTGGGACCTTGTAGAGCGGGTAACAGCCCCCAAGAACCAGAGGACGCCTGAGGACAGGGTGTTTATGGGCTTTGCGGACACCCTGAGATTCATGTGCATGATCGTGAGCTTTATAAGCGTCATCAGCCTAATCATAGCTCAGGTATGGTGGGCCGGCCTGCTGATAATCGCCGCCATAGTTCCCGTTGTCATCACAAGCATGAAGGGCGGCAACAAAACCTATGAAGCCCAGAAGCTGGTATCAAAGGAGCAGAGGCGCTACAAATATCTTAACGACGTGCTGGCAAAACGCGATAATGCCGCGGAGCGCGCGGTGTTCGACTTTACCGGCGAGGTAAGCAAGGAATGTAGGGATGAGTACGAGCGGGCCCGCAAAATAGAGTTTGACGAGCAGCGGAAGTGGTTTTTCCGTATGAACCTTAGCGGGATAATAGTGGCCGCGGTATCGGCGGTTTGCGCGCTGGTGCTGCTCATTCCAACCATTCAGGGGCTTATAACCGTTGGTATGTTCATGGGCCTTTTTACAGCTATGAGCGATATGGTGGGGGACATGCGGTGGCTGCTGGCCCAGAATACGACAGACGTGGTCCTCAACTCAAAGTACGCAAAGGATCTCACGGAATTCATGGCCATGCCCGAGCAGGAGGGCGCTGAACTTATGCCGGACCGCAGCGTTCCCGCGTTTGAACGCCTTGAGTTCAAAAACGTCTCGTTCGCCTATCCTGGAAGCGGCGCCAACGTGCTCAACGGACTGTCGTTTACCCTGGAAAAGGGAAGACATTATTCATTTGTAGGTGCGAACGGGGCTGGGAAAACCACCATTACAAAGCTGCTCTTAGGCATGTACCAAAATTACGAAGGGGAGATACTGATAAACGGCAAAGAACTGCGCACCTACAGCATTGCGCAGCTCAAAGCGCTGTTTATCTGCGTATTTCAGGACTTTTCAAGATATCAGCTTACCATGCGTGAAAACATTGAACTTGGCAATATAGGCGGAACGAACAATGGGAATATAGAGCGGGCAGTCGAGCTGTCCGGACTTTCAAAATTAAAGGAACGGATAGGCTTTGACGCTCACATAGGAAAGCTTGACGAGGACGGGGTAGACGTGTCCGGCGGAGAGTGGCAGCGAATCGCTATGGCAAGGGCCATTATAAGCCAATCCGAGATCAAAATCCTTGACGAGCCTACCGCCGCGCTTGATCCGATAGCGGAACGCGACGTATATGAGAACTTCAGGGATATAAGCCGCGGAAACACAACGGTGTTTATAAGCCACAGGTTAGGCTCAACCAAGCTTGCCGACATCATTTACGTGCTTGACGGCGGCCGCGTTATCGAAAGCGGGGACCATGAAAAGCTGATGGAGGAGGACGGTCTCTATGCAGAGATGTTTGAAAGCCAGCGAAGCTGGTATGCGGAAAGCGCCTGATTCTTCGTACTTAACAATCCATATGAATGTTTGTGGAGGTAATATATGAAAACTGCCGCGGATCAAAAAAACGTATCGGTATACAAGGTTATAAAAAGCTTTACCCCATACCTTTTTAAGGAAAACAAGAAGGTTACGTTTTCTATAATGCTTGTAACGCTGCTGATGATGGCTTTGATGGTTGGACAGACAATTCTAACGGCGAATTTGTTTACATCCGTTGAAATGGCTGTAGGAAGCGGCAGCTACACAGAGCCAATCCTGTGGTTCCTTGGCGTGCTTGCCATTGTTCTCGCAACGCCGTTACTAAATGGGGCTGTTAACCTGTGGCTGCCGGACCTGTGGAGAAGGTGTGAAAGCTCCATACTGCCCCACATCCATAAAAAGGTGAAAAAGCTGCCGGTGACCGCCTTTGAGGATCCGTCCATGCTGGACGCGATAAATAAGGCTGAAGTCGGCGCGACGAACGGTTCGGTCCTTGTTGTACTGTTGCTGTTGGTGGTATTCGGCTATCTGCCCTATTTTATATTGATGGGCGCATACCTGTATACGCTTAAGCCAATACTGGGGATTGCGCCAATAATAGTATTCATTCCCGTGCTCCTTGGCCAGATAGTCAAGGTTAAAGCGTTTTCCGAGCTGGAGGAAAAATCCGCCCCTTCGCGCAGGCGCGTCGAGCACTATGAAAAATGTGTTGGGGACAGGCAATTTTTCAAGGAAACACGGCTGTTAGGAGCATTCACCTTTTATAGAAAGCTATACAGGGAAAGCATAGGGCTGCTGAATAAGGAGAAATGGCGCGCCGAGCGCAAATCGGGCATAATTGAGCTGTTGATGAAGGCGCTCACCCTTATCGCCTACGGCTTTCTGCTCTACCTGCTGGTCACTGCGCTGCTATCAGGAGACATTGCGGCCGGCCAGTTCGCCGCGGTATTTGCCAGCATAGGATGGCTTTTCGGCATGATGGAGGAGATGATCGTGCAGAACGTGGGTTCCGCCCTCCAGGAAAAGGGCGCCGCGGTAAACCTTATCAGGCTGCTGGAGATGCAGGAGAGGGAGGGCGATAAGAAGGTCGAGGTTGATCGTGGGATTGAGCTGAAGGATGTGAGGTTTACATATCCAGGCAGTGAGAAGGAGAGCATAAGAGGCGTCAGCCTGACAATACGCCCAGGAGAGACGCTTGCGGTCGTAGGCACAAACGGAGCGGGGAAATCCACGCTTGTAAAGCTGCTGATGGGCCTTTACACGCCGACGTCAGGAGCTGTAAGCATCGGCGGGGTGGATTCCAGGGAAGCGGACCCCAACGCTATGTTTAAAAATACTTCCGCGGTATTCCAGGACTTTGGAAGATATAAGATGACGCTTGAGCGAAATATACATATAGCGGACCTGAGAAAGGCGGAAGGGATTGAGAAAGCGGCGGAGCAGGGCGACGTTGACATACAGGGGGAAAGCTATCCAAAAGGCCTTGATACGATGCTTTCAAAGGAATTTGACGGCGTGGATGTATCGGGAGGCCAATGGCAGAGGATTGCGATTGCGCGGGGCCTGTTCAGAAACCATGACCTTATCGTGCTGGATGAGCCTACCGCGGCGATCGATCCGCTGGAGGAGACCAGGGTGTATAAAAAGTTTGCTGAGATAGCCAAAGAGAATACCGCCATAATAGTTACCCACAGACTGGGATCGTGCCGCATAGCCGACAGGATTGCCGTAATGGATTCAGGGGAGCTGGCGGAGCTGGGGACGCATGATGAGCTTATGCAGAATAACGGCCTTTACCGCGAGATGTGGGACGCTCAGTCCGAGTGGCTCAATGGCAGCGGATCTGAGAGGTGCGCCTGATACTGGGCGGCCGAACAGGAGCAAGGACGCATTATTATTTTGATACGAAAATATTTATGAGGGGCCGCACGCTTGCGCCCCTTTTTACTATGATCCTGCAGGCAAATGAGCTATCATGAAGAAAGCCATAGCGCAGTTTTGGGGTGAGCATTATAGCTTTGGTCATGCGCGCCTTTTAATATGGACGGAGCTTATGATAAAACAGTAATGAAAAATTTGCCTGTAAACGCACGATTGAATAACTTTCCTTCATGATTTAGGCTGTTTCGACTCCAATACGGGTTAGGCGGGCGCCTTTTCAGCATACCCAGCAAGGCCAGATTCGGCTTGAAGGCGGATGCGTACGCAACGAACAGAAGGCGCCATGATTTCATGATATGGATTATCTGGTTAATTCGTAACTTAAGGGATATAAGAAAACATTACCCTCGTCAACTGAGGGTAGCATAATAAATTAAATCAGATCAAACGCCGCTTGTATACCTTTTAGGCTCTATAAGGTTTTTACCCATAAAATAAAAACCCCCGGAGCGTCCGGGGGATGGATATTGAAGCTAAACCAAAATTTGATTTATACCATATAGGAATGTACCAAACTAGAGAATAGTCCGTCCTTTGGGATGTAAAAAGCTTAGCAGAGTCCATCAGGACCGATTAAACCTCATCCCATGGGCGGGTTTACTTCAATATTATCCGTTGAGCATACCATCAAGCGGTGTTAACGGCATACTGGCTTTGAAACCATATCGTCCTCACGCGCAGAACGCCGCAATCGTCCGAATTAAGTTAAGATCAACAGACAAATTCCAAACATGGAAAGATCCATGTATCAATATCAGCTCAGCCAAACTGTCATAATTATCGCCGTATATCTGGCTCCTATATGCTCAGTTGGGTGTTATTAGTCGTTAGCTCCGCCTGTGGGTGAAGCATCGGGAGTGGCCGATGTGTCAGGTGTGGCCGAAGCATCAGCGTCGGGTGTAGCTGATGTTGCAGGCGTTGCTGACGTTACAGGAGCCTTCGTCGGGGTTGCCGCCGGCGTGGTGGCCTTAGGCGTAGCAATCGGAGTAGGCGTAGCCGGCTTTGCCGACGGGCTTGCGCTGGGGCCGTCGTCGCATGCGCAGCCGGTGATGCAAAGAGCTACCAGTACTGCCATAGCTAATACAAGACTGATTATTCTGGTTTTACGATTGAGTTTCATTGTTTACCTCCAAGTAGTTAATGATATTTTTTGATATCAATATTGTTTTTATATTTGACTTAAAGTATTCTTACTTCCGTAAGTGCAGGTTGGCTATTGCTGATTTTGGAATATACGAACTCTATATCTTTACGCGGGTCTTATAGAACCACCTCCGTACAATTTGGTATTTTACGGCATCCGCCACCGCATGCATCATTATAGCGGATAGATCCGGTTATTGCAAGATAAATAACAACTATAATTAGGCACTTTCTACAACAATATATAAAATAATCTAATATTTGCTAAAACAGTATTTAAAACGAAATAAACATCGCGATCCAAAGCCAGAAAACCATGCGGGTCAAGGCTTCAGCATCATACTGATAATAAAGCCGGAATTTGAAGCTGACGGTTAAAAGACACGATTTTTATCAAAAATTACATTTTTACCTTGTCGATGTCATTAGCAATAGACAAAAGGCAAAGTGTAAAGTTTTTGTTAACATATGGATTTTGCGGTAAAATCATGCCTTAATGTCCTTATAACGATTAGTAGAAGTCCGCAAAGACCGGCTCTTTAATAAAAAGCGCAGCTCTGCGCGGCAGGTTAGGCGTTTGCCCTGCGCCATACCGAGCTTCGGCGGCTGGGATTTAAAATGGGAATTGTGTTCGGATAATCAAAGACTGAAGCGCGGCAAGATTAAAAAGGGATTATTTCGCAAGCATACCCTCAAACTGGGATAGCAGCTCGTCAACGGTTGGGTTTTTGGTTTTGAGTTCTGAATCAAAACTCTCGTCCCATGTTACCCTGCCCGAATCGTCTACCTGAAACAAACCCTGTCTTTCCGCGCCAAGGACGCAGTTCCTTACTATGCCCAATTTTGCTGCTTCCTCGTCAAGGACGCTGTCAATAGTGGCTAAGGCTAGAACGTAACGTTGACCTTCCTCAAACCTGGTCGGAACTGAATACATCTGCATTATGTTAATTATATTGGTTTTGGGGTTAGCCGTCCTGATCGTGTCCCCGTCCAAGCCTTTTATACATTTTTCAACACGAAACTCAATCGTATCTCCAGCTTCCTGTTCCAATATTACCTTTCCCGCTACGCCATAAACGATAAGATCCGCGTTTTTGACAAGGTCGTCAAGGCTTTTCTGCTTATCCCCGTATACTGCGGAACCCTGGCTCGTCTGTCCGCCGTCCTCTTCAGGGGAATTCGAAGGACTGGCCGTGCATCCAAATATGCTCATAGCCAATAAGAGAATGGCGATAAGCATGCAACATGTTTTGAAAATAACCTTTGAGTTCATTATGGTTGCCTCCTAACTTATTATATTAATATTCAATTTCACTAAAATCTGTCATAGATCTGGCCGAGATGGTTGAATTCCTTTGTGCTGGGCCGGGATTGGATATCTTCAAAATATTGCGTCATCACGTATCCGCCGTTAAAGTGGCCTGTATAGCCCAAAGCATGCCCTATTTCGTGTACGGCCACCTTCCGCCATTCCGATTCGCTGTTCATGGAGTTTTCAATAAAAAGCACATTAACCCTGGCCGCGAACTTTCTTATGGTATAGTTTTTTCCGTTATATACGCCTATATCTACGTATGTTGTATTGGCGGGAAGAACCGCGGCATATGCGTAAAGAGAAACGCCACGTCCGATAGCCGTTGCCCTGGATACCCCGTCAATCAGTATATCGGCCGAGGTCGGACTTGTGGTTTCAGCAATACTAAATCCTGTGGCGCTGCCCCATTGGATAAAACCGGCCCTGCAATAGTTCTTGATCCTTTCGGCTGTGAGAAGGCTGTCGCTTACCGCGGATTTGTAGCACATTACCGGTTGACTTTGGTGATAAAAGACTTCGTTTACGTCGCTCCACCAGCAGTTCAGATAAACCGAACGCGCGGCGTTTCCATCTTCGGCAAGAACATATGGCATTGTGAATAGAAACATTATCACAGTACCATTAGAAACAATCGTCGCATTTGAACTTGCATAGTTATTACCTCCTATTACTATAAAGTATATATAAACAATATCATAATATATAACTTTAATCAATACAATGGACCTTAATTTTAACAGATCATCATTGAAAACAATGTCGAATACCACGAATAAAAAATTATTTGTTAAGCCGCCGTTTTCCCTTAAAATAAAACGTTATCAAGTTTGATGGAACTATGATATTATAATGCAAGGCTAAATGCAAGATCATATGCTTAAGGGAGGAATATTGTGCTTATATACAACACCATGACGCGCAGAAAAGAGGAACTGACCCCCATAAAGCAGGGTGAGATCAGCATGTATGTATGCGGGCCGACGGTTTACAATTTCATACACGTTGGAAACGCCAGACCGCTGATTGTATTTGATACTTTGAGGAGGTATCTTGAGTACAGGGGATATAAGGTGACCTTCGTTCAGAACTTTACGGATATAGACGATAAACTGATACGCAGGGCCGCCGAGGAGGGCTGCTCGGTTCAAGCTGTGGCGGACAGATATATAGCGGAATATTATACGGACGCGAGGGCCCTTCACGTGAGCGACGCCACATTCAGCCCGCATGCCACGGAGCATATAGGCGATATCATCGGCCTGATACAGCGCTTAATCGATATGGGCTATGCCTATGCGGCTGATAACGGCGACGTATACTTTTCTGTCCGCAGCTATCCCTCATATGGGAGGCTGACCGGCCAGTCGATAGAGTCGCTTGAGAGCGGCGCGCGCATAGACCCCTCCGAGCAAAAGCGCGACCCGCTGGACTTTGCCCTGTGGAAGGGGCGCAAGCCTGGGGAGCCGTATTGGGAGGCGCCGTGGGGCGAAGGGCGGCCTGGCTGGCACATAGAATGCTCGGCGATGAGCATGCGGCTTTTAGGGGAGACCTTTGACATACACGCGGGCGGACAGGACCTTATGTTTCCGCATCACGAAAACGAAATAGCCCAAAGCGAAGCCGCTACCGGAAGGCCGTTTGCGCGTTACTGGATGCATAACGGCTATATAAACGTCAATAATCAAAAGATGTCGAAGAGCCTTGGCAACTTCAGGACTGTTCGCGACATAGTATCCGAATTCGAACCGGACGCATTGAGGCTGTTTATGCTTTCGGCTCATTACAGAAGCCCGATTAACTTCTCACGCGAGCTTATGGAACAGGCCGAGACCGCTTGCGCGAGAATACGCACGGCAAGGGAGCGGCTGGCCGAGGCGCGCGTTTCGGATGCGCCGGACACGAAAGCCGAAGGCGCCTTTATTGATTCGCTGAATGTCTTTAGCGAGGCGTTTATCAGGGCCATGGACGACGATCTCAATACAGCCGACGCGATCGGAACGCTGTTTGAGCTGATACGGGCCTGCAACACCTTTGTAACCGAGCCTAGGAGCGCAGGGGCCGTTAAAAGGGCGCAAGAGCTGTTTGATGAGCTTGCGGGCGTATTGGGGATAGAGACAAAAACGCGGGCCGAGTTTCCGGAGGCCGCGCTCAACCTGCTCAACGAGCGCGCCGCCGCGAGGCGCGCAAGGGATTGGGCTAGGGCGGACGCGATACGCGACGAGCTTAAAGCCATGGGCTTTGCTGTTGAGGACTCGCCGCAGGGTGCAAAGTTAAAGCCGCTTGCGTGAACTTAAGACGTCAAGTCGGCGATTAAGGGTTTTCACTAGTTTTACAGAAGAAGGAGGCGTAAAAATGGGCGTTGTGCTATTTATCTTGGTTGCCGTTTATCTGCTGTATCTGGCTATAAAGGGCAAGGGGAAAATATACTCGCTGGAGCGGATTTATGAGGATAAGGTTAAGCTGCATGTAAAGCAGGTGCGGATTTTGCTGTTTATTGACGCTGCGATGCTTCTGGGAGTAAGCGCATTGGAGCTTTTGGGGATATTTGAGGATATGGTGTGGCTCAGATTTGTGCTGGGCGCTGTTATTATCGCTCCATTGATAGCCATACCGGCGCTTACTTACAAGCACACCGACCCGGAAAAGCGGTTCCAGCCCGTGCCGTCGCGCTACAGCGACGAAGCCAGGAACAAAGAAAAGGCAAATCCAGGCCATGACGGCGACGAAGAACAAAGGGCGGCGAAAACCCCTGCAAAGCCGCGGACAGAATCGGGCGTGGACGACGGCAGCGCTGAAAATCCGTTTTACGATCCTGACCCCGAGGACTTTGAGTAAGTCGATAGATAAGCGTGATTAAAGCCATATCGGTTTATTAAGCTTTTACCGGCGCTTTAGGGTCGCACATAATAAATCCCCATAGGCATCCTTCGGGGATATCCAAAGACTTATCAAAGGGCGCGGCAGGCGCCCTTTGATAAGTCTTTCAGGGTGGGTTAACGCGCCCAAGGGTCCAACCAAAGCGGGCGGCTATTGCTGAACGCTGGGATGGGGCCAGGATCACTCATGAAAACACATAACGGCCCTATCAATCACAGATCCGTTTAAGCACCCCGTTTATAACCTCATAGCGCCGGTTTTCATTTTTAGCTATCTTTTTTAGTATCTCTTCCTCAAGATTTATGCCGAGCATTTGGGATAAACCCATAAGATAGATAGCTATGTCCGCAAGCTCTTCGCCTATGCCGTCCTCACCATTTTTATATGCTTCAAAGGCTTCCGCCACCTCGCCGTACAGCAGGCAGAATTCAGTGTTGATATCTGTAGTGTTAAAGCCTTTGCTGAGCTTGTTTTGAAATACGCTGTTTTGAAGCTTTGTAATATCTACCATGATCTATCCCCAACCTCTCTATCAATATACTTATTTTAAATAAAGTCTATTCTATTGCCCGCCGCTTCCGGTTACCCTTATAGCCTTGAGCCCGCTCTCCATGATGAGCTTGCGCACCGCGGGCCAATACATAAACGGCAGCTTCAGCGCCTTGAGCCTTAGCTTCATCCGAATTGGCAGTGTCTTTGACCTATACGCGAGGTTTGGCGATCTATGCCCCGAGTTTAAAACATCCGCCAGCAGGTGGGCGCTGTTTATGGCGAAGCTGACGCCCTCCAGGGAACTCGGGCTGATAAAGCCCGCCGCCTCTCCGATTAAAAACGCTCCTCCGCCCCCGCAGCAGAACCTGTCCGTAAGCGAGGGCCTGAGCACAACGCACGCCTCCGTCCTTATCGGCTCCCCAAAGCGGAAACCAAACTCCCGTTTCAGCTTGCTCTTTTGGGCCTCAAAGCGGCCCCGGGGGTCGTCCGGAGGAAATGCCCCGCCGAATATAAATACATTGTCCTTGGAAATGGACCATGAACAGCAGTCGCTTGTATCGGGATCGAATATACAGGAATAGAACGGGCTGCTGTGCGTTTCTTTAAACCATTGCTGGATCGAAATATAGTGGCGTATTCTCGAATTAGGATAAAGAGACCTTCTTAGCAGCGAATTGGCCCCATCAGCGCCAACGACATATTTCGCCGTCAGGCAGCCCTCCATACCGGCTTCATCATATCGGATCAAAAAGCCGCGGCCGGTTCGCTTTACCGATGTACAGCGGCAATCCGCCAGTATTTTAACCCTGTCGGGAATCATGCCGGTAAGCCACCTGTCAAACTTATCCCTATCCAGATTTATGTAAAAGCGCTGATAGTGCCGAACCAGCCTTGAACGCAGGTCTATGGTCTTTACGGCGAATATTTGCGGATCAACCAGCACGTCCTTTGGCAGCGTAAGATCGAAGCGCGCCAGCGCCTTTTGCGCGTCCCTGGATAAAAGACCCCCGCACGGCTTTTTAAAACCGCTTCCGGCGTCCGCACGCTTTTTATCAAGCGCTATAACCCTAAAGTTTTGGCTTAAAAGCCTGGCCAGCGTTGCTCCGGCAGGCCCCAAACCCATGATGGCTATATCATAATCAGGCAGTTTATCGGCCATAGATTCGTTTTAGACTCTCCAACTTTATTTTATGCGGTAAAAAACACCGGCTGGGATAACATGCGCGAATGGTCAAGACCACGGGCATTCTTTAATTTTATTCATACTTTCTTATGGGAATTCCGGCCAACCTGAATATTTCTAAGGAAAACTCGTCGGGATAGCCCTCTCCATATATAACCTGCGCTATTCCCGCGTTCACTATCATTTTGGCGCAGATCACGCACGGCTGGTGAGTACAGTACAGGGTAGCCGCTTCGATGCTTACTCCGAGCTTTGCCGCCTGGATTATGGCGTTTTGTTCAGCGTGTATTCCATAGCATAATTCATGCTGGGTGCCGGAGGGTATTCCCAACCTGTCGCGCATGCATTCACAGCGTTCAACGCAACTGGCTACGCCTGAAGGAGCGCCATTGTATCCTGTTGTTAGTATTCTCTTATTTTTTACTATTACAGCGCCTATTTTGCGCCCCTCCCTATAGCAGCTTGACCACCCCGCAATGGTTCTCGCCATTTCCATAAACCGTGAGTCCCATTTAGTCCACATTGAGTACCACCTCCAGCCACAATTATAGCATTTATGCCCGTCTGTGTAAAATCATCATTAAAAATAGTAAGAAAACTCAAGCAATTTTGAGTAAAAGTTATCTAAAATGGATTATTCTTCTTAAATTGGTTATAATTCAAAATGAATGCGGTTAACCCGCCTTGCCATGAGGACGATCATAAACTATGATATCCCTGTTAGCACTCAAAAAAGACGAGTGCTAACATTGTGAGGATAATACCACCAAAAGGAGGAATAAACCATGACGCTAAAACCATTGGCAGACCGCGTCGTAATCAAGAGCCTTGAGGTTGAGGAAACCAGCAAAGGCGGAATAATACTTACAGGAACGGCTAAGGAAAAGCCCCAGATGGCCGAAGTTATCGCCGTAGGCCCCGGCGGCAACGTAGACGGCAAGGAAGTTACCATGCATGTCAGCGTGGGAGACAGGGTTATCTATTCAAAGTATGCCGGAACGGAAGTTAAGCTCGACGGCGTAGAGTACATTGTTGTACGCCAGAACGATATTCTGGCAATAGTAGAGTGAGGAGGAATCAAAAATGGCAAAACAGATCAAATTCGGCGAAGACGCCCGCAAAGCCCTTGAGGCAGGCATAAACACCCTTGCCAACACCGTAAAGATCACACTTGGTCCAAAGGGCAGGAACGTTGTTTTGGACAAAAAATTTGGTTCTCCCATGATCACAAACGACGGCGTTACTATAGCTAAGGATATTGAACTCGAAGATCCATTTGAAAACATGGGCGCGCAGCTTGTAAAGGAAGTAGCGACAAAGACAAACGACGTAGCAGGCGACGGAACCACCACCGCTACGCTTTTGGCTCAGGCGATAGTACGCGAGGGCCTTAGGAACGTGGCGGCCGGCGCTAACCCGATGGGCATAAAGCGCGGCATTGAGTACGCTGTTGAGGAGGCTGTAAAGGAACTTAAAGAGATAAGCAAGCCCGTTGAGAACAAGCAGTCCATAGCTCAGGTAGCCGCTATATCCGCGGGCGACGAACGTATAGGTTCCCTTATCTCGGACGCAATGGAGAAGGTGGGTAACGACGGCGTAATCACCGTTGAGGAGAGCAAAACCATAGAAACCACCCTTTCAATCGTAGAGGGCATGCAGTTCGATCGCGGCTATGCTTCATCGTATATGGTGACGGATCCGGATAAGATGGAAGCCATCCTTGACAATCCGCTGATCCTTATCACGGATAAAAAGATTTCAAGCATCCAGGAAATACTCCCGATACTGGAGCCCGTCGCCCAGCAGCAGCGCAAACTGCTTATAATCGCCGAGGACGTAGAGGGTGAAGCCCTTGCAACCCTTGTGGTAAATAAACTGCGCGGGATGCTTCAGGTTGTGGCTGTAAAGGCTCCGGGCTTTGGAGACAGGCGCAAGGAAATGCTCAAGGATATAGCCACCCTTACAGGCGGCGAAGTAATTTCAAGCGAGCTTGGAATGGAGCTTCGTGACGCTACGCTGGAGCAGCTGGGTTCAGCGCGCCAGGTAAAGGTTGATAAGGACAATACAACGATCGTAGAGGGAAGCGGGGAGCCGGCCGAGATCAAGGCGCGCATCAATTCAATCCGCAGCCAGATCGCCGAATCCACATCCGAATATGACCGCGAAAAGCTCCAGGAGCGCCTGGCCAAGCTGGCTGGCGGCGTAGCCGTAATCGCTGTGGGCGCGGCCACCGAGGTGGAGATGAAGGAAGCCAAGATGCGCATCGAAGACGCCCTTGCCGCTACGCGTGCAGCAGTAGAAGAGGGCATCGTCCCAGGCGGCGGAGTGGCGTTGCTCAACGTGTGCGACAGCATCCGCAGGATTGCGCTGGACGCAGCCGGCGATAAGCGCACGGGTATAGAGATCGTGCTTCGCGCAATGGAAGAGCCGGTAAGGCAGATAGCCTATAACGCGGGACTGGAAGGTTCCGTAATCGTATCTAACATCCGTTCTGCCAACAAACCCGGCTATGGCTTTGACGCGGCCAAGGACGATTATGGAATGATGACTGAAAAGGGCATCATCGACCCGACCAAGGTGGCGAGAAGCGCTTTGCAAAACGCGGCTTCCATAGCGGCGATGGCGCTTACGACCGAAAGCCTTGTGTGCGACATCCCGGCTCCGGAACCTCCGGCGCCGATGGGCGGAGCGCCTGGAATGTATTAATCCATAAGGATTGGATCAAAGCGGAGCGCTCCGGCCACTATAACGGCTTGAGCGCTCATGCTGTCAAAAAACCCAGGGATTGTAAAGGGTAAAAGCTATGGCTTTAGTTCTTTGTCCATATTGCCTCCGGCGGCTTAGAACCTTTTTTGCAAAAAAGGTTCTAAGAACTCTAAAAAATGTACAGGGGATAGTATAGGCCTGGGAACATTACCCTAATTTTACAATCCATCAAAGATCAGCGAGGATAACTTGGATACATCCCCCAAAAACTATAATCCATCAAAAGCCGGCGGCATGTGCGCCGGCCTTTTGATACCTTGAGAGTGAAATCCAGTCTGATAGTTGCTTGCTATCGAAGGCTGACTTTTGCGGGTTAAGCTCGCGATGCGCTGATCAAGGCATCACGAAAGGCCTATGGCGATAAACGGAGGCATTGCATATGTTGGTTGACGGATTAAATATTTAAAAACTACGCCTATTATTGCGGTCAAACCGCAAATTAATGCCGTTGAGCCTTCTGCAATCCATTCATTCGTCATATCCTTTATGTAGTATAAGCCTTGGAATTTATTATAAATAAGTCCAGGCTTGCCAATACGCGCTTTGCGGATATATTATGTTATCCCCGGAGGAAACGATGGAGCGTTTAAAACAGGACAAGAAAAAACTTATCGTCTACGCATCCGCAGCGGCGATTCTTGTATTAGCGGCGCTTGTTCTTGCTATTGAAAACAATGACGTGGCGGCCGTGTTCAGCAATGAGCCGGAGGAGCGAAGCTATATAAAATGGGTTGATTTCAATCCCACTGCCGAGATATTAAACCGTGCTATCAAGTATGATACAGAGTCATATGGCTCTCAGGTTCATCTGAACTTTATAGAGCTTCTTGCCTATACCGCGGCAAAATGCGGGGGCGACTTTTCAGGTAAGGGCGCTGCCGCTGAAATGGATAAGCTTGTGGAGCGGCTTAACGCAGGCGAGCTGATGAAGGATATTGCCGATGGATTAAAATATTATGATTATTATATAACCGCTTATGGGGCGGTGCTTAACGGCTTTTTGGGCGAGTACAGCATTGAGGTGGAGGACGAGGCATCCCCTTCTGGCAAGCGCTGGGAGGATGGATATGGCCTTACGGTATTTTCTCCGATTGCAAAGGGCTACGGGTTTTCGCACTATAAGGATTTTGGCAATGAGCGAACCTATGGATATAAGCGAAAGCACCAGGGAAACGACCTGATGGGCTATGTCGGCATGCCCATTGTAGCAATAGAAAGCGGGTATATAGAGGAGCTTGGGTGGAACAGATTCGGTGGCTGGCGCATAGGTATACGTAGCTTTGATAACCTCCGTTACTATTACTATGCTCATATGCAGAAGGACCATCCCTATGTGAAGACCCTAAAGGAGGGCGATGTGGTGATGGCTGGGGACGTTATAGGATACATGGGGTTAACGGGCTACAGCAACACCGAAAACGTAAACCAGCTCAAGCGCCCGCATCTTCACCTGGGACTCCAGCTTATATTTGAGGAGATACAGAAGGAGGGCAGCAATCAAATATGGATTGACGTATATCATCTGGTTGAGGTGCTGCAAAAAAACAAGAGCGAGGTAGTAAAGGATGAGGAAACCGGAGACTATAAGCGCAAATATGGATTCAGGCTTCGCGGCGACGAGGTGATAAACAGTGAAGGCGGTAATTGACAAGCGCTTAGTTGGGAAGATCGCGGTTACGCTTTCGTATGTTATATTGGTAATGGGATTGGCAGTCATATTTTCGCTGCCCGCTGATAACATGCCGGCGGACGCTTCACCCGCAGAGGGCATTGAGGTTCCCATATTGATGTACCACAGGGTTTTGAAGGATTCGGAAAAGATAAATACGTATACCGTTACTCCCGAGACGTTTAGAGATGATATGATCTATCTAATGGAACGGGGTTATGAAACCGTGTTTACGAGGGATATCATAGACTACGCCATGGGGGGCGCTCCGCTGCCTGCCAAGCCCGTGGTAATAACCTTCGACGACGGGTATTATAACAACTACACGTATGTGCTACCTATTCTTGAGGAATTAGGTATAAAGGCGTCCATAGCCGCCGTGGGCGAATTTACCGATACCTTTACTGACAATATGGATATGAACGCGAATTATTCGCATTTAACCTGGGGATTGCTCAAAGAGCTTGAGGAGTCCGGCCATGTTGAAATACTGAACCATTCCTATTATATGCATAAGCAGGGAAAGCGTAACGGCGTGAAGCGCAGAAAGGGAGAAGACGAGGAGGAGTACCGCAGCGCGCTTACCTTCGACGTTATGAAGATGCAGGAACAGCTTAGGGTAAAGGCAGGGATTACCCCGCAGACCTTTGTATACCCCTATGGGCTGTACACCGATGACAGCGAGGAGCTTTTAAAGGAGCTGGGCTTTAAGGCCACGCTCATATGCGAGGAACGCATCAACTTTATTACAGGCCCCGAAAGCCTGTATAAGCTTGGGCGCTTTAACCGTACGGGAAAGATGAGCACTGAAAGGTTTATGGCTAAGATGGGCATAAAGTAAGCTTTACGCGTACATACCCGCATGCGTGAAACTCGTATATTAAAAAACGCGCTGTATAAAGGGCGCAGCCCCTAAACGTCCCAGATAGAGTCAATGAGATTATGCCATTATCCGCTATAACTTGAAGAAACAGGCCCGCGGCTGTAGCTTGGGGCCCGTTTAACTTATGATGCTTATACGGTATCATAGCCTGTTTGACATAGAAACTTATTCGCTGTCAAGCTCATCCTGCCGTCTTAAAAATATATCAAACACAGCGTTCAGCGTAGCTGAGTCGTCAATTCCGCGATAGCTGGAACCCGCATCGCCCTTATCCGCGAGCAGTATTACCACCTCCGACCCATCGGAGCCTTCCTCAACGGGCAGCAAAACGACATATTCAGCATCCAGATATTCAACCCTGTCCAGAAGCTCAAATTCACACTCGTTTCCATCCTGATCGATAAGTGTGATTATACCGCCAAATTCCTCCATAATACCGTTCCTTTCAAAAGCTTTTTATGCTTTGCCGTTGCATCCGAGCACATTTACGAGCTTGTGCCTGACCATTTCCTTTATGGCCGCGCGCGCCGGTTTGAGATACTGGCGCGGGTCGAAGTGGGAGGGGTTTTCAGCAAAATACTTGCGTATGGTTCCCGTCATAGCAAGCCTTAGATCGCTGTCTATATTTATCTTGCACACCGCCATTGACGCCGCCTGCCTGAGCATTGGCTCTGGAACCCCGATGGCGTCGGGCATATTGCCGCCGTATTTGTTTATCATCTCCACGAATTCGGGCACAACCGAGCTTGCGCCGTGAAGCACTATGGGGAAGCCGGGAAGCCGCCTGGACACCTCCTCAAGTATGTCAAAGCGGAGGCGGGGAGTGGTGCCTGGCTTGAACTTATAGGCGCCGTGGCTTGTGCCGATGGCTATTGCCAGGCTGTCCACGCCGGTACGGTTTACGAACTCCTGAACCTGGTCCGGATCGGTGTAAGAGGCGTCCTTGTCGGAAACGTCAACCGCATCCTCAATTCCGGCAAGCCTGCCAAGCTCTCCCTCAACGACGACACCCCTGTCGTGGGCGTATTCTACTACGCGTTTTGTCAAAGCGATGTTCTCGTCAAAGGGCAGGTGTGAACCGTCGATCATAACCGAGGTAAACCCGCCGTCTATGCAGCTTTTGCACAGTTCAAACGTATCGCCGTGATCCAGGTGAACGCATATGGGAAGGTCTGTTTCGATCACCGCGGCCTCAATCAGCTTCATCAGATAGGTGTGGTTGGCGTACTTTCTCGCTCCAGATGATACTTGAAGAATAAGCGGAGCATTTTCCTCCTTGGCAGCCTCTGTAATGCCCTGTATTATCTCCATATTGTTTACGTTGAACGCGCCTATGGCATAGCCGCCGTCATAGGCCTTCTTGAACATTTCCGTGCTGGTTACAAGCGCCATCTGTGATACCTCCTACACTTTGATATTTTAATGTAAACGCAGCCTAAGTAAATTATACATCCAACTTCGTGTTTTGCAACAAATATGCTGTTATTTGCCATAAAATATGGGTTTTGGCCATTCATGGATTGTCCAACCGGGGTTAAAGAGTTATAATATAGCTGGAAGCAGTTCCTATTAAAGCACAGGAGGCAAATAAAATGCCCGAAAAGTTTTTATCGCTCATAGTACCCGTGTTCAACGAGCAGGAGGTCGTCGGCGTATCCTTTGAGCGGATGGACGCCGTGATGAAGGGGATGGGCTATCCTTATGAGATAATATATGTAAACGATGGAAGCCGCGACGATACGATGAAGCAGCTAAGAAAGATCGCCAAGGCGAACCCGCAGGTAAAGGTCCGCTCGTTCTCGCGCAATTTCGGCCATCAGCTTGCGGTGACCGCGGGAATGGATATAGCCAGGGGCGACGCGCTTATCATAATAGACGCGGATCTGCAGGATCCCCCCGAGGTAATTCCAGAGCTTGTTAAGGCCTGGGAGAACGGGGCCGACATAGCCTATGGCAAGCGAGCGAAGCGTCAGGGCGAGACCATATTTAAAAAGTTTACGGCCTTTTGCTATTACAGGCTGTTAAGGTCCATGAGCGCTTATCCGATACCGTTGGATACCGGGGATTTCAGGCTTATTGACAAAAAAGTAGCGGAAGTATTTCTAAATATGCGCGAACACAACAGATTTCTGCGCGGAATGAGCGCGTGGATGGGTTATGAAACCGTACCTGTGGAATACGTAAGGCATGAGCGCTATGCTGGTAAGACCAAGTACACCATGAAGAAGATGCTTAAGCTTGCCATGGACGGCATAACGGGTTTTTCAAACAAGCCGCTCGCTATAGCCGGCAAGGCGGGCGTGGCGGTGTGCATGCTCTCAGGTATGGGGCTTATCGCGCTGATAGTGCTTGCGTGCACCGTGGGAGTGCCGGCATGGCTGTGGGCTGTTGACGGCCTGGTGCTTCTTAACGGCATCACCATGATGTTTATGGGCGTTCAGGGAGCTTATATGAACCGCATGTATGACGAGCTCAAGGGCAGGCCGCTGTATATCGTAGGCGAGGAACTCAACGTATAGAGGGTTATGCTGTTTAACAACGGACTGATTTGCCGTCAGTCCGTTTTAATTATAATGCCGTTTTCCATCATGGCGCATTAGCCTTATAAACTGTTTGCACCCATAGTTGTTCTTGTGCGCCCCGTCGTAATTCCGCTTAGGCGGCGCCTAGATAGCCGCGCTAACTGAAAAACTTTACCCTGTCTTTGAATACCCTTTTAAGGGCTTCGCTGAGCAGCGAATCATCCCTTCCCGTCAGATTGTATACCGTTATGCGTTCGGGTGATAATCCGATCAGCACATTCATAACGCTGTCGTCGCTGCAGGACTCGCAGTCAATCCGCGAATCGCTGTCATCCGTAAGCGTACAGCTTCCGTCAGGATGCAGTATTATGCTTATCTCCCTTATACACGGAGGACGCATCCTCACATAGGCGCTTAACACGCTCATCAGCTCAAGATACTCTGATCTTAACAATATTTCCTCGGCGGCCCGATCCACGCACAGGGAAAACCCCTCGAGCACATCCTTCATCCTGAAGCGCATGAAGCCCTCAAGGTTAAGATGCTCATGCTCATCGAAGTGTTCGCGCAGCGAACGAAGTATGCGCGATTCAGCGTTAAAGGATCTGGCGCTTCGAATTGCCTCGGGCAAAGCCATCTGCTTTTGGGCAAGCGTAAGCGGCAGCTCGTTTATAAGCCGCGCCATTTCAAAATGCGCCATATCTTTAAGCAAAAGCCTGCCTATCGCCATTATCCACGCGGACAGCTCTTCGGATGAATCCACCTCCGCGCTTACGACCTGCTCGTCTCCAAACGATACGGCCAGGTCGGGCTCCCAGCCAGCCTGCCTAAGGCGCCGTTTCAACAGCTTTTCTATATCGACATCATATTCCTGAGTGCCTATTGATAGTATATTCATGCCGTTTTACTCCCTCATGGACGGTTAAGCGCCCATACGGTATGATATGCACGGACGCGCTAAGCCGTGCGAAGCGTACGACGTGCGTCCGCCCTTCTATTATGTGCAGAGAAAGGATTTACCTGCGTTGAAATAAATAGCAGTAAATAAGGATATTATTGGAGCAAAGGAGAATCCTGCAATATTAGAAGCTGGTTCCAGGGCCAGCTCAGCGTTAGAGCAAATCATGCTATCCGCTTCAAAAAACGATTCAAGGTTAAAATAGAACCGTTTAGAATAGCTGTGGCACGCATAATATTTTTTGACTTGTTATATCCTCTGATCCGGTCCGCACCATGGGATGGAATAACAAAACTTGGAAATTTATTGGGGAATAGTTAAGCGCTTGCCGGCTGAAAGCGATTTCCATTTTGTCAAATGTATGCTATGATATAAAAAATCACAGGAAGGAGACGGTTATGGAGTTGATATTGGCGTCCGCGTCCCCCCGCCGCAAGGCGCTGATGGAGATGGTGGGCCTTCGGTTTTTTGTAATCCCCAGCGATGCGGATGAGGATATAGGATCCTGCCCGCCGGGCGAAATGGTTGAAAAGCTTGCGCTTCTCAAGGCTGCGTCCGTAAAGGAGGGCAGACGGAACTGTTGTGTGATCGGATGTGACACAGTTGTTGTAATAGACGGAAAGGTGCTTGGAAAGCCATCGGACGGCGAATGCGCTGTTAAGACCCTCAGCCTGCTTCAGGGAAGAACCCATGAGGTGTATACCGGCCTGTGCTTAATAACCGACGACAGGCAGCTTGTATGCCACGACGTGGCGAACGTAACCTTTTCTCCCATGAGCGGGCGTGAGATAAGGTCATACGTTAAAACGGGGGAGCCCATGGATAAGGCGGGGGCGTATGGGATACAGGGGATAGGCGGCATATTCGTTGAAAGAATTGAAGGAAGCTATTTTACGGTGGTCGGACTCCCCCTTCATATGCTCGGCAGAATGCTTGGGGAGCTTGGAGTAAGCGTACTGGATTTGATACAGGAATAAGCGCAAGGGGCTGTATTTTTATTGGGTGCGTGGATTGAAATAAGACATCTAAGAAAAGGCTCGCCGCTTTTACCCGCCGCACCTCATGCAGGTATTTTTTGAGAAGCATTGATCAGATAGTTCCATTTAAAAAATAGTTTAAAATAATTGGTATTTTTTTTGTTAAAGCGCTTGACAATACTATAATTAAGATTATAATAAGATTAATAATAGTTATTATTATTAAGGAGATGGTATGGCGATATATTCAAGACAGCGTGACGTAATAATGTCGGCACTGAAGTCGGCGCTTTATCATCCCACTGCCGACGAGCTGTACGCTTATCTCAGGCCGTCCAATCCGTCGCTCAGCCTTGCGACAGTATATAGAAATCTAAGGCTCATGGCTGAGAGCGGCGAAATAATGAGGCTGAGCATCCCGGGAGAGGCCGACAGGTTTGATCCGGTAAACGACGGGCATTACCACATGGTCTGTATCAGTTGCGCAGGGATTACCGATATAGACCGAAGCTCAATTCCTGACATAAGGAAGGCTGCCGGCGACTCATGCGGTTGCCGTGTAACGGGCGCGAGCATACTGTTTTATGGGGTGTGCAGGGAGTGCGCCGAGAAGCGGAATGAATTCAAAGGATCTTAATTAAAAAAGACAATATGGAAGGAGAAACATTATGAAAGAACTTAAAGGAACTAAAACCGAGGCTAACCTCATGGCGGCGTTTGCCGGGGAATCCCAGGCGAGGAACAAGTACACCTACTATGCTTCGGCGGCTAAAAAGGAGGGGTATGTCCAGATAGGCAATCTGTTTGAGGAAACGGCGAATAACGAGAAGGAACACGCGAAGATATGGTTCAAGCTGCTTCATGGCGGCCAGGTGCCTGGAACCATGGAGAACCTGAAGGATGCCGCCGCGGGTGAGAACTACGAGTGGACCGATATGTACGCCACCTTTGCAAAGGAAGCGCGCGAAGAGGGATTTGACAGCATTGCGTTCCTGTTTGACGGCGTTGCGCGTATAGAGAAGGAGCACGAGGAAAGGTACCTTAAGCTGCTCGCCAACATTGAAAACGGCATGGTATTCAAGCGCGACAACGCAGTTGTATGGAAGTGCGCCAACTGCGGCCATATACACGTAGGCACCGACGCTCCGGAGGTATGTCCGGTGTGCGCCCACCCCAAGGCATATTTTGAGCTTAAGGCAGAAAACTATTAAGCGTTGAGTAAGGCATAAGCGATAATCCGATTGTATTTGATATTTTGATATAATGAGCAGGGCCGGAATATACTTATGACCGGCTCTGCTATTTTTAATCCACGTGGGATTGGTATTGCGTACTAATATAGGTGAGGTGAGTTTAATGGATCTGAGGATTGAGGCTATTGGCGCTGCCAACAGGCGGCTTCTGGAGGGCATGGCCGTGGCCCCTGGGCAGGAGAATAATATTGAGCCGATAGAATGCTGTATGTCCGAGGCGGAAAGGAACCCTGCATGGCGCCCCGTAGTTATTCTGGCTGACGGAATGCCGGCGGGTTTTGCAATGTATGGTTTTTTTGCGGATGAGGGCAGCTTTGGCCGCGTATGGCTTGACAGGCTGATGGTTGACCAAAATTTTCAGGGGCATGGAATCGGCTCGGCGGCCTTAAACGCAATGATAGACAGGCTGGTGGAGGAATATGGCTGCAATGAAATATATCTCAGCGTTTATGAAAGCAATACGAGGGCAATTTCAATGTATAAGAGGCGTGGTTTTGAGTTCAATGGAGAGCTGGACGCTAAGGGCGAGCTGGTAATGGTGTTGAAAACGGATAACAACGCTTAGACATAACAAATTGAGGAAAGATGTGTCTGACACAAAGGATGCGTCCCGCGGGAGCGTCCCTGGCGTGAAGGCCGTGATTATGGCCGGCTGAGGGCTGCGCCCGCTTTTTTTCTTCTGCTGAAATTGGTTTCCGCTAAGAATCAAGTGGGATTGGCGGTCCAATAATGTATTTAATGCCTGCAACCTAATATAACGGCAATCAGGTCCGTTTGTTAAGTGCGGTTGGCTGATATTATAGATACAATATGGCATAATTAAGTTATAAGGGGTGTGAAAAGTAGGATGATATCCGCTAACTTGAGCTATCTGCGAAGGGAAAGGGGCCTTTCCCAGGAGGAAGTGGCCGAGAGGATAGGCGTGTCACGGCAGGCGGTGGCCAAATGGGAAACCGGCGCCACCACGCCCGACCTGGAAAACAGCATTGCCCTCGCCGAGTTTTATGGCGTTACCCTGGACAATCTTGTTAAGTTTGACGCGAAGAAGAGCGGGATTCCAATACCGCCCAAGGGCAAACACTTTTTTGGAATCGTAGCGGTAGGCGACAGGGGTCAGATAGTTATACCTAAGAAAGCAAGGGATATATTTAACATACGGCCCGGCGACAGCTTGGCCGTTCTGGGCGACGAGGATCAGGGAATCGCCATATTAAAGAGCGAGTTCTTATTAAGCCTTGCCAACGAGATAATGTCTAAAAGGGGTAAGGATGGATGAATGCGATAGAAACCCACGGCCTTACTAAGGCATATAAGGGAGTTAACGCCGTCAATTCCCTAAACCTGTCCGTTGAAAGAGGGGAGCTCTTCTCGCTGCTGGGAATAAACGGGGCGGGTAAGACCACGACGATAAAGCTGCTTTCATGCCTAATTCGTCCTACGTGCGGCGACGCCGCGCTGATGGGGAACAGCATTGTGCGTTCGCCAAACAAGGTCAAAGCAATTATAAACGTCTCGCCGCAGGAAACCGCGGTAGCTCCCAATTTGACGGCTGAGGAAAACCTTCGCCTCATATGCGGCATTTACGGCTATACAAAGAGGGCGGCTAAAGAGAAGGCCGATGCCGCTATTGCCAGGTTTGGACTGGAAAGGATAGCCAGGAGCAGGGCTAAAATCCTTTCCGGCGGATGGCAGAGGCGGCTGTCAATAGCGATGGCGCTGATTTCCGAGCCTGAGGTGCTGTTTCTCGACGAACCAACGCTTGGCCTTGACGTTTTGGCAAGGCGGGAGCTGTGGGGCGTGATAGATAGCCTTAAAGGAAAAACAACCATAATGCTTACCACGCACTACCTTGAGGAAGCGGAAGCGCTTTCGAGCCGCATCGGAATAATGTCCGATGGGAATCTGGCGGCTGTAGGCACTGCGTACGAACTCATGAAGGCGGCCGGCAGGGATAGTTTTGAGGACGCCTTCGTGGAACTCTGTACAAAAAGGGGGCGTGTATCGTGAAAATGCTGTCGTTTGCCTCAAGAAACTCAAAGGAAATACTGAGGGACAGGCTGAACCTGGCCTTTGGAATCGGCTTTCCCATTGTGCTGCTGTTGCTGCTCTCTTTGATTCAGTCGAATATTCCAGTCGAGCTGTTTGCCATTGAAAAGCTGTCGCCAGGGGTGGCGGTGTTCGGGCTGTCCTTCATATCGCTGTTTTCCGGCATGGTAATAGCCAGGGACAGGACGAGTTCGTTTATGCTCAGGCTGTTTGCGTCCCCCATGACAGCGGCCGACTTTATACTCGGGTATACCTTGCCCCTGCTTCCCATGGCGGCGGCGCAGATGGCTGTATGCTATGCCGCGGCTTTGCTTTTGGGACTCGGCTTCAGCTTTAATATCCTTGTGGCAATAGCGGCGTCAATCCCAGCGGCGGTCCTGTTCATCGGCCTGGGCCTGCTTTGCGGGAGCCTTTTTAGCGATAAGCAGGTGGGCGGGATATGCGGGGCCCTGCTTACAAATCTAAGCGCGTGGCTGTCCGGCACATGGTTTGACCTCAATCTGGTGGGCGGCGCGTTTAAGGCCATTGCGGATATGCTTCCGTTTTCGCATGCGGTAAATGCGGCGCGGTGCGCGCTAGCCGGGGATTACGCGGGCATAATGCCGGAACTGATATGGGTTATCGTATATGCGATTATGGTTATGCTGGCCGCCGTATTGGCGTTTACGGGCAGGATGCGCGGAGGCAGGGCGTAAATAAGAACATGGGAACAGTACATTCTGATCACAATATTACATAAGACGAACTTTCAGTTGACTATTAAAGCATATTACTATATTATGGGAATGTAAGATCGTAGAAATAAAGAGCTTTTGCATCGCTTTTGTATGAATGTGCGCGTACTGTACAAAAAAATCAAGTGAGCAGCTGGCGCAGCAATATATTTACAGCAAGTCTGTACATTAGATATTAAGCAGATAATTCAAGGAGGATCCAACCATGAATAAAAGGTTCTTTTTAATACCATTGGTAATATTAATATGTTTAACGTCTATGGCTGTTATTGCGTCGGACGGCGCGATAAACAAAGAGGATATCCAATCAAACAGCGCGGAGGACGGTTTTGGCTATTATGTGCTGGACGAGAAGCTTGGGGAATCCATAACCATCAGCTTCAAGGATTCGCTTAGAAGCATTCAATATACGGAAACGCTGAATTTAAAGGAAAAGAAATTATCCGACAGGCACGACGCCTATGGTACGGTTGACCTGTATAACGACAATGAAGACAATATATATATGTTTATCAGCGGCACTGATATAATGTGCGCCTATTTGGAGGATGAAATATACTTTGATACAAATGAGCTAAGCGGTTATGTGGAGGAAGAGGACGAGTCCGGTTCCATTGATATACCGTTTAGCATCAACGCTCTGCAGGCGGCTGAAGCGGCCGACAGCTTTATGAGCAGTTGTTTCAGCGGTTATCCCTATAAGTATAAGGGAATTGAGGTAGGCGAGCAGGAGGGCGTATTTGTCGTTTCCTATTGTTTCTATGTAGGCAATAAGATGACTGATGATATATGCAATGTCTTTGTAAGGGCCTCTGACGGGAGTATCGGAGCATACTCCGCTATGAACCACATGCGGTATAACGATCTTCAGGATAAAACTATACAGCTTGACACGGAATCAGAATATTACAGCGCTGTATCGGATCAAATAAGCCCTACCGCCAAATTGGAGGATATCTTCCTTACGTATAATGACGACGGCCAGCTTGTATTCCAGGCGTACATATATGATTCCGACGCAGGCGAATTATTATCATACGAGATTCCCGCTATAGTAACTGAAAGCGGGGCGAATTAAAATGCGCTGGTCAAGGATAGCTTATAAAACAAAGCTGGTGGCATTGCTCCTTCCGTGCCTGCTTCTAATGTCGTGCTCGCTCAGGAATAACAGCATACCCAAGCCCGAGGAGGTTGAAAGCGCGGAAATTATGATCGGGAACCTGTCCATTGATACAATGACATACGAAAGCATTGAAATCCTTATGGACGGCAGTTCGGCTTCTGAAGCGGTGGAGTTTCATAACAGGGTATCTAATTACAGATCAAATCCGAATATTAACAGCGAAGCTTGGACCGTTGATATAACCTATACTCTGGTTGACGGAAGCATAGTTGAGGACAGTATGCGTAAGATAGGCGGCGCAGAGCTGCTGATCAAATTTGTGCAGACGCATGAGGCGTTCATAGTCAGCAAAACGGAGCAGGCTCCGGTGGAATGAGTTTACAGGCCTAAGCTTCCAGGCAGATAAGGCTCCGTATCGGGGATAGGCATAGCTTCCTCCCCTGGTACGGGGCCTTATTCATCTATGGTCTATAAAAAAGCTATGATATAATGATCCAAAAACAGGTAAGATGGGAAAATGCAAAGTGCAAAAGTAGAGCTTATCAGGATATTTACCGAGTTGGAAAATGGGAATATGGCGGAAGCGACCCAGCTCAATGAATTAAAAGGCGGTTTCGCCTCCGGCGGCTTAGAACCTTTTTTGCAAAAAAGGTTCTAAGGACTCCAAAAAATGCACAGGGTATAGTATAGGCTTGGGAACATTACCCTAATTTACAATCCATCAAAGATCAGAGCAGATAACTTGGATACATTCTCAAAAAGTATAATCCATCAAAAGCCGGCGGCGTGTACGCCGGTCTTTTGATACCTTGGGAGCAAAATATGGCCTGATAGCCGCTTGCGGCCGAAGGCCATGTTTTGCGGGTTAAACTCGCGATGCGCTGATCAAGCGCATCGCGACGCCGAAGGCGAATAGGCGGCGTGTACGCCGGTCTTTTGATACCTTGGGAGCAAACGATGAAAACCCAAACAATAAAAGTCAAACGCTGTTTTTCGGGATTCCCAAGGGGACTTTTTACAAAAAGTCCCCTTGGGCGGGGTTTGGGGCAAAAGCCCCAAGGGGCTCGTTAACAGGCTTCTTCATTCATCGTCACATCGTATGGCGCTGCTGTTCAGCTGAATTTTAAATGTGCGCGGCAGCCGTTTTCCAACAATAAAGCAAAGGGCGACGGTCCCGTAATTCTTTGGTGCTCTGGGTGGTATAGTGTGCGCCAATCTGGTTTGGAGTATGATTTTATTTCACGACGCGATTCTTCGCCATCAGCAGTCGGGGGACTTTCGCGCACATTGGGCGCCAGGTTCAGTAATATCCGCCGGTTTTCAATAATAAGTTGTAACAAAATACGCCATACTGGAGGTTGACATGAAACTTCGCGCGATTTTTAACCGTGGCGTTGCAGTACTTGCCGCGTCCATGATATTAATGGCCTGTTCCTGCGGGCAAAACGAACCGATAACCGATCCCGACACGTCCCCAGGCGTAACGGACGGCGTTACCGCTTCGCCGGATATGCCGCCAGGTGCTGTAAACAGGCAGCTGACCATTGTGATAGACGCCGGCCACGGCGGATCGGACGGCGGCGCGGTGGGAAGCGTAACGGGAGTAAAGGAGGACGGGCTTAATCTCGACGTCGCCATACTGCTCAAGGATGAGTTGACGCTTCGCGGGTTTAAGGCAATAATGACGCGGGAGTCGGGCGATTCGCTTGCAAAGACCAAACGCGAGGATATGATGAAGCGCAAGGAGATAATGAACGCTGAGGGAGTGGACATGGTGATAAGCGTTCACATGAACAAATTTGGCGATTCCAGCATAAGCGGTCCGATGGCATTCTATATGCAGGGCTCGTCCGAAGGTGAAAAGATGGCAAAATGCATAATCGACGCCGTATGCGATAAACTGGGGCATCCGAGAAGGCTTGCAAATCCAGGCGACTATTTCGTAATACGCGAAAGCAAGCCGGCAGCCGTTATAATAGAGTGCGGCTTTCTATCCAACGCTTCGGATGAGAAGAAGCTTAACGACCCTGAGCACCGAAAATTGCTGGCAGCCGGAATCGCGGATGGAATAGCGGCATATGCGGATACGATATCATAGAAAGCGGCGCAATGATTACCAAGTTCATCATTTGTTTACAAAATAACTGCTGTTTAACAGGTGTAATCCACTAGATATGGTGTATAATAGTTATTGTAGAGATCAATGTTTTTTCTCCATCCTCCTTTATGTACTGAACGCGACACGCGGACGCCCTCCTGACCACGGGACGTCCGCGTGTCTGCTTTTATATACATGTTTTTGTTAAACTCCTGTTATGTTTTTAAAAAACGCGTTGTTTTGACGCCTATGCGGGTATATAATTAGCCTGCATAAATTTATTTATAAAGGGGCCATTAATGATAATTGATTATCATCTTCACAGCCGTCATTCGTTTGACAGCGACGCCGATCCTCAACAAAGCATTGAGAGGGCGGCTAAACTTGGGGTTTCGGAGATATGTTTTACAGAGCACGTGGACTTTGAAGACACGCGGAATCCGCTTATGGATATTGGAGCGTATATTTCAGATATTAAGAGGTTAATGCCGTCGTATAACGGCGTGCGCGTTAAGCTGGGCTTTGAAATAGGCCTTGACGACGTGGAGTGCTCGCGGAGGACATGGGATTTTATTAAGGATGCAGGCGCCGATTTCATAATCGGCTCGGTTCATATGGTTGATGGCGTCAACGCTTATTATAATGATTTCTTTGCGGGGCAAAGCCAGGCAGAGGCCTACGGAAAATATATTGACGCGCTGTGCGACAAGGCCAAGAGCTGTGCCTATTTCAGCGTGCTTGGCCACTATGACTTTGTAACCAAGTACGCCCCATATGAAAACAGGGCGCTTAACTACGGGGATTATGCCGAGCGTATTGACAGGCTTTTAAAAATCCTTGTTGAGAGCGGAAAGTCGCTGGAGATAAATACATCGTCATGGAGAGACGGACCCGCATGGGGTATTGAGCTGTTCAGGCGCTACAGGGAACTTGGGGGCGAATTCGTTACGCTTGGCGCCGATTCGCACAGTCCTAAAAGGGTGGGAAAGCGCCTCAACGAGGCCCTTACAATGGCAATGGAAGCCGGAATAAAATATATAGCCACGTTTGACAGGCTGTCCCCTGTAATGCATAGGGTTTAGCATTGCCTGCTTTTGCGAATAGGCGGGCATGTATCGACGATGGTGCGTTTTACCACTAATTCAGGAGCGGACATGAGGGAATGATATTTGTAACAGGACGATTAAACGGCATTCCGGCACGCTTATTCGAGTATAGTCGCTATTGCCAGCGGTTTACAAATGGGGTACAATCAATAAAGGGTCCGTAATGGTTCCTAAAACCAGAAGGGGGCGATACCATGGAAGAAGAAAGGGATTTTGTCACGTTTGTCGGAGACGATGGCGAAGAGTTTGAGCTGGACATCGTGGATTACTTTGAACACAAGGGAGAGGAATACGCGATATTGATCGATTCATCCGAAGATTATGACGACAATGAGGAATTCGACGCCTACATAATGAAGGTCGTTGTTAACGGTGAAGTGGAGGAGTTCCTCCCGCCCGACGACGAGCTGATGGAAGAGCTTGCGGCAGTAGCTGAAGAGCGCCTGGGAGCGGTATGCGAATGCGACGTGTGCCATGACGGCGATTGCCAGGGCCACCACGAGTGTCACGAAGAGGGCTGCGGCTGCCGCGAGTAAGCTTAGCGGCAAGCAGGCTGAACTTAGGCGGGCGGGTTGCTGTCCGCTTTTGTATATATGAATAATTCCGCTAAAGGGCTATATTGACAAAAAGATCCGGCTTGAATATAATCTAATGAATAGCGTATCCGCAGGATGAACGGGTTTTGCTTTGAGAACAATGCTAGAAGGATTATATGATCCGGCAGAGAGGGGCGACGTTGGCTGCAATCGCCTATAGCTGATTCTCATAACGGCGCACCGTCCCGCGACTGCGGCGTATAAGCTGCGTTACAGGCTTGTCGAGCGGGCCGATGGCCGTATGATACCGTACGATCAGCCGTCAAGGCCAATTAGGGTGGAACCGCGGGTTTGTCCCGTCCCTTGCGTTAGCCAGGGACGGGTTTTTGTATGCAATCCAGCCTGGCCTTGCCGCTATAATAAAAAATCGGAGGTTACACATGAATATCACATTTCCCGACGGATCGGTACGCCAGTATGACGATGGGGTCAGCGCGCTTGACATAGCTGCAAGCATTGGCCAGAGGCTTAGAAAGTCAACCCTTGCGGCCGAGCTTGACGGCAGCCTTTGCGACGCGTCCCAGCCGATTACGGGTGACCATTCGCTTAAACTGCTGTCCTTTTCAGACCCCGGGGGACGCTGGACCTACAGGCATACGGCGGCGCATATACTGGCGCAGGCTGTTAAGAGGCTGTTCCCTGACGCAAAGCTTGCGATAGGGCCGGCGATTGACGATGGATTCTATTACGACTTTGACACCGAGAGGAGCTTTTCGCCTGAAGACCTGGGAAGGATTGAAAAGGAGATGGCTATCATCAGCCAGCAGAACCTTGATATGGAAAGGTTTGAGCTGCCAAGGAACGAAGCTGTCGCCCTGATGAAAGAGATGGATGAACCATATAAGGTTGAGCTTATCGAGGACCTTGCGGACGACGCCGTAATAAGCTTTTACAGGCAGGGCGAGTTTGTAGACCTGTGCGCGGGGCCGCATGTGGAGAGCACGGGCAGGGTTAAGAACATAAAGCTTCTAAGCGTTGCGGGCGCCTATTGGCGCGGAAGCGAAAAGAATAAGATGCTCAAGCGTATATACGGAACGGCCTTTGAGAAAAAATCCGAGCTTGATGAATACATCGAAAAGCGCGAAGAGGCCAAAAAGAGGGATCATAACAGGCTGGGAAGGGAGCTTGAGCTGTTTACGACGGTGGATATGATAGGACAGGGGCTTCCGATACTCCTCCCTAAGGGAGCGAAGGTGATACAGCTTCTGCAGCGCTTTGTGGAGGATGAGGAACAGCGGCGCGGCTATATGCTGACCAAAACCCCGTTTATGGCCAAGAGCGACCTGTACAAGATATCGGGTCACTGGTACCATTACCGCGACGGCATGTTCATCATGGGGGATCCGGATGATGAGGAGAACGAAGCGCTTGCGCTCAGGCCGATGACATGCCCGTTTCAGTTTATGGCTTACCTCAATAAATCCCGCTCATACCGCGACCTTCCAATGCGGTACAACGAAACCTCAACCCTGTTCAGAAACGAATCGTCCGGCGAGATGCACGGGCTTATAAGGCTTAGGCAGTTTACAATCTCCGAGGGCCATCTGGCCTGCAGGCCGGATCAGGTTGAGGACGAATTCAAGGGCTGTTTGGACCTGGCTGCTTTTATGCTAAAGACCCTGGGCCTTGATGAAGACGTGACGTACCGCTTTTCAAAATGGGACGAAAACGACAGGGAGAAGTATATCGGCGGCAAGGAGAGCTGGGAAGCCACCCAGGATATGATGCGCAGCATACTCAAAGACCTTAACGTGGACTTTGAGGAGGCGGATGGAGAGGCGGCGTTTTATGGTCCAAAGCTCGACATACAGATCAAAAATGTTCACGGCAAAGAGGATACCCTTATCACGATTCAGATAGATTTCCAGCTTGCCGAGCGGTTTGGCATGACGTATGTCGACTCGGACGGAACCAAGAAATATCCTTACGTCATACACCGCACTTCAATCGGATGCTATGAGCGCACGTTGGCGCTGTTGATAGAAAAGTATGCGGGAGCCTTCCCCGTGTGGCTGGCTCCGGTGCAGGTAAAGGTGCTCGCCATGACGGACCGCACGCACGACGCCGCGCTAAAGATATCAGGCGACCTGGAGCGGCTTGGAATAAGAGCCGAATGCGACCTGCGCAACGAGAAGATAGGCTTTAAGATAAGGGAAGCGCAGGTGCAAAAGACGCCATATATGCTTATAATAGGGGATAAAGAGGTGGAAAACGGCGTTGTCGCGGTAAGGGCGCGCAAGGAGGGCGACCTTGGGACGATGCCGCTGGACGATTTTATAATCAGGATAGGCCGTGAGATAGACACGAAGGCCAGGGACTAACCCCCGCGTGCTGGAATCAAACCGCATTGGCCGTACACGCCGCCCATAATTATGGATTTTGATATTTGCCTCCGGCGGCTTAGAACCTTTTTCGCGAAAAAGGTTCTAAGAACTCCAAAAAATGCACAGGGGATAGTATAAGCTTTGGGCATTACCAAAGTATAATCCATCAAAAGCCGGCGGCGTGTACGCCGGTCTTTTGATACCTTGGGAGCGAACAAAGAAAATCCAAACACAAAAAACCAAACGTTGTTTTTCGGGATTTCAAAGGGGACTTAGTCCCCGTGGCGGGGTGACCGGCCCTCCGTCAGCCGACGGCATTTTTTACAATCCGCACTACTATCGCCCAAATTAACCTGTTAAAACCTATAAATGGGCGTATACCGGTTTTTTACCATGGGAATAATACCCATATATCAACTGATGGAGGGTATTGCCATGGCCATTTCGGTTTTAAATCGGTTTTCACAGGATCTTGCCATTGATCTTGGAACTGTTAATACGCTAATCGCCCGAAAGGGGTGGGGAATCCTGCTTAGGGAGAAGAGCGTGGTTGCGGTATCCAACGCTGTAAAAAATGAGGTCGTAGCCATTGGAAGCTCCGCACCCGAGGTTTCGGGCAGGGTTCCAGGCGGGATAAGCCTGGTTCAGCCGCTTCGCGACGGCGTAATATCGGATATATCCCTTGCCTGCGTAATGCTTTCAGGCTTTATAAAAAAGGCGCTTGGAAAAAGGCCCAGGCTGTTTGGCATAAACGTGGTGGTATGCGTGCCTGGATGCATAACCCAGGTAGAGCAGGCCGCCATAGAGGAAGCGGCCCATTCGGCGGGAGCGCGCAGCGTGACGGTCGTCGAGGAATCGCTTGCCGCGGCGGTTGGCGCGGATCTGCCAGTATACGGGCCAACGGCATCGATGGTAGTGGACATAGGGGGCGGAACCACGGACGCGGCCGTGATATCGCTTGGCGGAATTGCGGCCTCAAATTCGGTGCGAACGGGCGGGACCCATATAAACGAAGCCATAATAGCTTACCTGCGCCAGAAGACGGGAATCACCATAGGCGATAAGACGGCGGAACAGGTAAAGCTTTCCGTGGGGCTTGAGCCATCTGATCCGGACATGATTATGCGCATAAAAGGCCGCAGGATGGATACGGGCCTGCCCGACGCAGTCCATATATCAGCGTGCGAGCTGGCGGGAGCCATGGAAGAGCCGGCCTCCAGGATTGTGGAGGCTGTTGTGGATACGCTGGCCGGCACGCCTCCGGAGCTGGCGGGCGACATAATAGATACAGGCATAGTGCTGACAGGCGGAGGAGCCCTGTTGAAGGGGCTTTGCGCGCGCATAGAGAGCGCCACCGGCCTGCCGGTGATGGTAGCCGAATCGAGCATGGACTGCGTAATAACGGGCGCGCTCAGGCTGCTGGAAAGGCGCGGGACGCTTCCAGAGCCCATGTACGCCTCCGGTTCGGCAAACGCCAAGCTGGGAAACCCGGGAGAGTTTGCACGGCAGCCTGACGCAAACGTACAGCACAATGCCCGCTGAGGCATAAATAAAGTAACTAGCAGGAAGAGGCCGTGGGAAAACGCCGCGGCCTTGGATTTTATTTGCATATGGAATCGACAATATATTAAGTATATGGTACGCTTATATTGATGTATAGTACATACAGTATGAAGCAAGGTATACTTAAGATCGGCATCCATTTTATTCAAAAGTTAGTAGGAGGCTGTATGACATGAAACGATCAATTAAAATGGCTATAACAATAATTTTAGTTGTTGTTATATTATCGGCTGCATATCCGAGCGGGGCTTACATGGAAACGGGGGAGATAACCCAAGACATTAACAGGAAGTGGACGGTAGTTAAGGATGGGGATTATAGAAATAAATACAGCGACCCATCGGTTTTGAACAACATAATTAATAATGATTCGAAAACCACTTTGCAGCTTCAAAGGCTGGAGGATTACTTCACCAGCATTTCGATTCACGGGGACGCTTCCGAAAACAGGACATATCCAAACTATTTTGGGGGCAAATACATAAACGAAAACGGTGAATTGGTAATATGCCTGTCAGATAATACTATAGAAAATAGAAACCTTATGGAAGAAGCGGCTGGCGGCGGCATAGCGTTTAAAAGCGTCAAGCATTCATATAACGAGCTCAGCACGGCCAAACAAAATCTTACCAGATGGGTAGGCGCATGCATTGAAAAGGACGGCGCTCCGGACGGATTATATGGCTGGGGCATAGGGAATGAGATGAACTGCCTGATGGTTGACGTCAAATATGAATCCGAAGAGCTATTTAGACAGGTATATGATGCGACCGGAAGATTTTCAGGGATAGTGTTTAATATAATGGAGGATACGGGAGCGATATAGGAAGGATTGACGATTGGGTACAGAAACAGGGCTTGACGGTAAATCAAGCCTTGTACGTAAGGGTTAATTGCAGTATAATGTAATAAGAGCCGATGCTGAAAGGTAAGCGCGCTTTATCTGAATGGAACTTCACCCTTTAAAGTTGAAAGCTCATAGGGTGGAGTTCTAATACTATCTACAAAGTAGATATATAAACGCAAACACAGTTACGATAAACATACCAAAGGCCATTTCTTTCATGTGCATTAACCTCCTCTCGAACATATAATAGCAACTCCGCACATCGGCTCATACATATATGTATACCACACGTATTCGAGCAAATCAAGTCCTAAGTAAAGAAAAACTCTACTGAACAAAAATAGCCCCCTATTATAAAGAAGAACTTGATTATTTATTTATCTACATGATATTATTATTCGTCAGGTGTAATCCTGAGGATTGAAATAGTAGGGGTTGACTTTATTTAGTAAATTATATGTGGACGCCGAGATATCGCGGCGTCCACATATAATTTGTACCTCATTGTACTGTTTCAAACTCAATTCCAAACTCCCCCACGCCCAATCCCCTCCATTCCCTTGACATAACGGGCAATGATCTATAAAATAACAAGTTAACAAGCGATAGGAGTAAGGACATGGAAATAAAGCAAGCGCTGTCAAATATCATCGCGGAGCGTGCGGGATTGCAGCCCTGCGATGTAATGGAATGGTTTGAAACGCCCAAGGACCCGGCAATGGGGGACGTGGCGTTTCCGTGCTTCAGGCTTGCAAAGGCGATGCGAAAACCGCCCAATGCGATAGCGGCCGAGCTGGCCGACGGGCTGGCGCTGCCAGACGGGGTATGCCGGGCGGAAGCGGCGGGCGGCTACCTGAACTTCTTTGCCGACAAGTCCTCGTTTGCTGAAAACACCCTGAAGCGGGTTTTTGCGGAGGGCGAAGGTTACGGCGGCTCCTCACGCGGCAGCGGAAAGACGGTGTGCCTGGATTATTCGTCTATCAATATCGCAAAGCCGTTCCACATTGGCCATCTAAGCAGCACGGCTATCGGAAACGCTTTGAGGCGCATCTATGACCATCTTGGCTACAGGACGGTCAGCATAAACCACCTTGGCGACTGGGGGACCCAGTTTGGCAAGATGATCCTGGCATATAAGCTGTGGGGGGATCGTGAAAGCGTGGAAAACGGATCGGTGCGCGAGCTGATGAGGCTCTATGTGCGCTTTCATGACGAGGCTGAAAAGGACCCCTCATTGAACGATCAGGCGCGCGCCTGGTTCAGACGCATAGAGGAACACGACCCGGAGGCCTGGGAGCTGTTTGAATGGTTCAAGGATATAACGCTTAAAGAGGTTGGAAGGGTATACGAACTATTAGGCGTTGAGTTTGACAGCTATCTTGGCGAGAGCTTTTATGAGGACAAAATGGCGCCCGTGGTCGATGAATTGAGGCAAAAGGGCCTGCTGAAGGTGGACCAGGGCGCGTCTATAGTGGATTTAACGGATTACTCCATGCCGCCATGCATTATATTGCGCTCGGACGGCGCGACCTTATACGCTACGCGCGACCTTGCAACGGCTATCTACCGCAAAGACGAGTACAATTTTGACAAGATGCTCTATGTGGTGGCCTATCAGCAAAACCTCCATTTCCAGCAGCTCTTCAAGGTGCTCGGGCTTATGGGAAGGGACTGGGTAAGGGACTGCGTTCATGTAAACTTCGGCATGGTGAGCATGAAGGAGGGGACGCTGTCCACGAGGAAGGGCCAGGTCGTCTTCCTGGAGGACGTTTTAAACGCCTCGATTGAAAAAACCTATAAAATTATAGAAGAAAAAAGCCCGGATCTCGACGATAAGGCGGCGGTGGCCCGCCAGGTCGGCGTGGGAGCCGTAGTTTGGGGGGTACTGTACAACAACAGGATAAAGGACATAGTGTTTTCGTGGGACAAGGCGCTTAACTTTGATGGTGAAACCGGCCCCTACGCCCAATACACCCATGCCCGCTGCTGCTCCGTTATTAGAAAGGCGGGGGGATATGACAGGCATAGCATAGATTATTCAATACTTACGGATGGGTATTCGGCCGCCCTGATAAGGGCCATAGCCGATTTCCCGCAGGCGGTGCTGGACGCGGCGGATAAGTACGAGCCTTATGTGGTGTCGCGCGCGGTTATAAACGTATGCTCATGCTTCAATAAGTTTTATTATGAGCTTAGAATTATGGACGACGACAGCGCCGTGAGAAACGCGCGCCTTGCCCTAACCGACGCGGCGCGCACTGTGATATCAACCGGCCTGCGGCTTGTCGGGCTTAACGCGCCCGAAAGGATGTAAGGTTAAAAAGGATACCAATTAACAGATGGAGGGAAAGCTATGCTTGATATAAAACGAATCAGGCAAAATCCGCAGGCGCTTGAAAGCGCTATGCGGGCGCGCGGAAATAAGGGGGCGGACGTGTCCGGACTGTTGGAGCTGGATAGACGGCGCAGGGCTATGATGCAGGAGGCCGAGGCGCTAAAGGCCAGGAGAAACGAAGTGTCGGCGCAGATCCCACGCATGAAGGGCGAGGGCAGGGACGTTTCGGACCTGATGGCCCAGATGAAGGAAACGGCAGCCAGGATAAAGGAATATGACGCCAGGCTGAGCGCAATCGACGGCGAGCTTGACAACATGCTTCTCAGCATTCCGAATATGCCGCATGAGAGCGTTCCGGAAGGGGACGACGATGGGGATAATCTTGAGCTTAGGAGAGTGCTAACGCCGAGAGAGTTTGATTTTGAGCCAAAGCCGCATTGGGATATAGGGGAGCGCCTGGGTATACTCGACTTTGCCGCGGCGGCCAAGATAACCGGAGCCAGGTTTACGGTGTACAGGGGTCTGGGCGCAAGGCTTGAGCGGGCGGTAATAAATTATTTTCTCAATACGCACACCTCCAACGGGTATACGGAGATATTCCCTCCGTATATGGTAAACAGGGCTGCGATGACCGGCACGGGCCAGCTTCCCAAATTTGAAGAGGACGCGTTTAAGGTTGCGGATACAGATTATTTTTTAATCCCTACCGCCGAGGTACCCGTGACAAACCTGTTCAGGGGCGATATACTGTCCGCGGAAGAGCTTCCGGTTAAGTACTGCGCGTACAGCGTTTGCTTCCGCTCCGAGGCCGGAAGCGCCGGAAGGGATACACGGGGTCTTATCCGCCAGCACCAGTTCAACAAGGTGGAGCTTGTGAAGTTTACAAAGCCGGAGGATTCCTATAACGAGCTGGAAACGCTTACAAGCGACGCCGAGGCCCTGCTAAGGGAGCTGGGACTGCCATACAGGGTGGTTTCACTGTCAACGGGCGATCTGGGCTTTTCCAGCGCCAAGACCTATGATATTGAGGTCTGGCTGCCGAGCTACGGCCGCTATGTTGAAATCAGCTCCTGCTCCAATTATGAGGATTTCCAGGCCAGGCGCGCTTCGATAAGATTCCGCAGGGACAAGGGCTCAAAGCCCGAATTGGTGCATACGCTGAATGGCTCGGGATTGGCTGTGGGGCGTACCGTGGCGGCCATTTTGGAAAACTACCAGAGGGAAGACGGCGGCGTCGACGTTCCGGAGGTATTAAAGCCATACATGGGCCGCGATTTGATCTTTTAGGCACGATAGGATAAAGCCGAAGCGGCTTTACTAATGCGGGGCGCACTGATAATATTAAGCGATAGACACCTTAAGTAACTTTAAATCTATTTCGGAGGCATAAATGAAATCATTCGCCATTATAGGCATAGGGAACTTTGGCCGTTCCGTGGCGACAACGCTGTGCAAACTCGGCCATGAGGTGCTGGCGATGGATATCTCGGAGGACCGGGTACGCGACATCGCGGACCACGTTACCGCTGCGGTGCAGATAAACGTAACCGACGAGCGCGCTATGAAGCAGGTTGGCATAAGAAACTTCGACTGTGTAATAATCAGCGTTGGAGAGGACATCAGGGCGTCGATACTGGCCACGGTGCTGTGCAAGGAGATGGGCGCCAAGCATGTCGTAGCGAAGGCTTCAGACGATATGCACGCTAAGATCTTGCTAAAGACGGGAGCGGATTCCGTGGTGCGGCCCGAGCATGAAAGCGGAGTTCGCCTTGCCCGCTCGCTGGTATCCGACAGCGTTATTGACTATCTGGACCTGTCCGACGAATACAGCATACATGAGATGCGCATACCCCGCGTATGGGTGGATAAGTCAATAATGAAAATTGACGTCCGCCGCAATTACGCGATATCAATAATCGCGATTCGCAGGGGCGGTAGGATAATCGTGGCGATAGATCCGGAGCAGCCGCTGAAGGCGGACGACATTTTGGTGATGATCGGATCCAACAAATCTTTAAAAAAGGTTGAGTCATTGGGCATATAAGCTGCTGAATCAGTTTATTGCTCCAGGGAGGCCTCCAGCATCATATATAATGGTGCTGGACCTTGTTTTTTGTGAACATACTAAGGTAAAATAAACAATATGGGGGATTTTCACCCATCCCATTTGTCGGGAGGTGCGGCCATGCCGTCATTAATTGAATCAATAAAAGAAGCTGAGGCAAAGGCGGCGGGGATACGCAGGGACGCGCTTGCGCAGGCCCGCGATATGGTGCTTCAGGCGGAAATCGACGCCGGGGCGCAGTTGGCAAGGGTGGCCGATGAATGCAGGGTTAAGCTTGTGTCGGCGCGCGAGGAGGCCGAATACGAGGGGCGTTCCATAGCTCAGGATATAGTGAGCCGGCGCGCGAACGAGGCGGGGAACATGTGCAAAAGAGCTGAAAAAAACCTGGATAAAGCGGCTTCATATATTTTTGAAAGGCTTGCCGAAGTATGATCGTTCCCATGAAGCGGCTTACGCTCGCCGCAATGAAGAGCGATTCCAAGCGGCTGATGAAGGCATTGCAGGGCATAGCCGCGGTGCATATATCCCATAGCGAGTGCGCAAACCCGGACGACGGCGAATTTAGAAGGCTTGGCGAGGCAAAGTCACGGATTGAACGGGCGCGTTCCGCGCTGCAGCCGTTTGCACAGAAGGCGCCGTTTTTAAAGCCTAAACCGGACGCCACGCTAAACGAGCTGGATCAGAGCCTGACCGGCGCCATACCGGTGCTGGAGGAGCTTGAACGGATCGAACATGATATAGCCCAGATTAAAGCCGAGATGGAAAAGCGCGGTGCTTTGGCGGACGCCCTTGAACCATGGACGGAGCTGGACGCGCCCATTGAGGAAATCCGCTCCACTAGAAGCGTAAGATACATTACGGGCTATATGCGCAAGGACAGCCTGGATAAGCTGGAGCTGCCGGAAGCGGCCTGTATGCAGGCGTTTGGCGGCGGGCGCGACAGCGCATTGCTGATAGCGGTTCATGACAGCGCTTTGGACGACGCATATACTGCGCTAAGAGCGCTGGATTTTATAGACTATCAGCTCCCACAGCTTACGGGCACTCCGAAGGAAAACATTGCAAGACTAAAGGGTGAGAAGGACGGGCTTAAAGACCGATTGTCGTCGCTAAACGGTGCGCTTGAAGGCTTAGGTGAGCACTATGGCACCATAGAAATGGCGGCGGACGCCGTGTCCATAGCGCTTGAGCGCGAGGGCAAATGCCTTGAGCTGGGCGCCATGGACAGCGTATTTATGCTTGAGGGCTGGATACGTGCCGATAATGAGGACAGGGTTAGGGAAACCATTGAAAAAAGCGCATCCGTATATTATCTCGATACGCGGGATCCCCTGCCGGAGGAAAACCCGCCAAGCGCGCTGAAGAACAATAAGCTTGTGGAACCTTTTGAGGCCATAACCAATATGTATTCCCCGCCGTCGTACAGGGGAATAGACGCGGCGCCCCTTACAATGCCGTTTTATCTTCTGTTCTTTGGAATGATGCTTTCCGATTCAGGCTATGGACTGCTTCTTTTTATCGGAGGAACGCTGCTCACAAGGCTTAAAAGGCCTTCGGGCGATTTTGGCAAGCTTGTCAAGGTAATCTCCATGAGCGGACTTTCCACCGCCATATGCGGCCTCTTTATCGGAACGTTTTTTGGTATGGATTGGCAGCAGCTTTTGGGGCCGTCTTCCCCGTTGCCGCTTTTGTTTAATCCAATGGATCAGGTCATGCCCATGATATTTATCTGCTGTGGCCTTGGCCTGCTCCAGATGTTTACGGGCATTGCGGCAAAGATGTATATGTGCTTCCGCAACGGCGACCCCGCCGCCGCCATATTCGACAACTTTTCATGGATACTGATCGTGCTGGGAATTGTCGGAGTAATCTTTTTGGGGGATATGCCCACGGTGCATACCATTGCAATCGTAATGGCGGCCGTAGGCGGAATAATGCTTCTGTTTTTCTCAAACAGGAGCACAAAAAACCCGATAAAGCGGATGGGGACCGGCTTTGGGCAGCTCTACAACATAACGAGCTGGCTGGGGGATACGCTGTCGTATGTCAGGATAATGGCCCTCGGCCTTGTAACGGGCGCCATGGGGATGGTGTTCAACATGATCGGAGGCATGCTTATGGATCCCTCGGGCAAGGCTAGCTTTATAAGCATAGCGGTAGGATTTATCGCGGCTTTGATACTGCTTAGTGTCATGCATCTGTTCAGCCTGTTTATAAATACGCTTGGTACCTATGTGCACTGCGCCAGGCTCCAGTATGTAGAGTATTACGGAAAGTTTTATGAAGGCGACGGAATAGCGTTTGATCCGCTTGGCTATAACACAAAGCATGTTAATGTAAAGGGGACGGACGACCGCTGAAAACCGTTTTTTGCGGCTGCTTCCGCTTAAGATAGAGCATAAACACTATCAGGAGGAACACACAATGTTTGAAAATGTCGAATGGGGAACGATCTTTACAGCGCTTGGAGTGGTGCTGTCCCTTGTGCTTCCGGGCATAGGCTCGGCCATTGGAGTGGCCAGGGCGGGCCAGGCTGCGGCAGGGGTCGTCGCTGAACAACCGGAGAACTTCTTTAAATGCATGATAGTGCAGCTTCTTCCGGGTTCGCAGGGCATATATGGCCTTGTAATCGCGTTTATGATACTCAGCAGCTCCGGACTGATGGGCGGAACAGCCCCCAATGTAGGCGTAGGCCTGCAAATGCTTGCGGCGTCGCTGCCTATGGCGTTTGGCGGACTGGTGTCGGCGATACAGCAGAGCAAGGTGGCCGTAGCCGGAATCAACATAATAGGCAAGCGCTCAAACGGCCTTATGAACGCAATGCTTCTGACGCTGATGGTTGAGCTTTACGCGCTGTTTGCACTGCTCATATCAATAATGATGATTTAATGCAAGGAGAGCACCACACATGCCTAATCAAGGGAACAACGGCCTTGACGCCCTTATAGAGAGAATACTGGGCGACGCGCGCAAGGATGCTGAAGCAACGCTCAGCAACGCCGAACGCGAGGCTCAGGCCGTGATGGAGCGCGCCGAGCGCCAGGCGGACGCGCTTAAGGCCGATTACGAACGCAAGCGGATAGAATTAGCAAGCTCTATCCTTGACACAAGCCGCACCAACGCTCAGCTTGAGGGCAGAAAGGCAGCGCTTGAGCGCAGGCGCAAGCTTATTGACAGGGCGTTTGCGGCGGCGTTTGAGAAGCTGTGCTCCTTAACCGGACAGCGCAGGGAAAGCCTGCTGCGCGGGCTGCTCATAAGGGAATCCGAGGGCGGAGAAACGGTGCGCTGCGCCGCGCGCGACAGAGACGTTGTAACCGGGTTGCTGCCCAAGATAAACGGGGAATTGTCTAAAAAGGGCCTTAAGCCCCTGACGATTGGAGAGAACGCGGCCATAGCCGGAGGCTTTATATTAACGGCAGACCAATATGAGAAGAACTGCTCGTTTGAAGCCATGCTTGAGGACGCCAAAGCGGCGCGCGAGGGCGAGGTTGCGGGTATCCTTTTTCCAGAGGGGCTTTAATCCGCATCATAAACCCCGAATATAACGCTTGTACCTTAAGATTCCCCGCATAGGCGGGCGGCCTTGCGACAGAGGCCGTCTAGATAGGAGAAGCCAATGCAAGATAGTACGATCTATGCCGTTGCCCGTATACGTACCCTTGAAAAGGGGCTGTTAAGCGCTGAAAGAATCAAGCGGATGGCCCAGGGGAGCCTGGACGACGCGATGCGCCTTCTCACAGAGACGGGGTACGGTTCAATGCCGGAAGCAACGGCGGACGATCTTGATACGCTCATTAAAAACGAACTTGACCGTATGCGCGCGGTTATACAGGAGGTAACGCCAGATAAGGCGCTGACCGACGTTTTCTTAATGCGCGCCGATGTTACAAACCTAAAGACGCTTATAAAACTGCGCCTGATGGATGAGCTTAACACGGCGGCGGACAATGTATCGGACGCTGGGACGTATAATACGGAGCGGCTTGCGCAGATGGTGGCTGATAAGAATTATTCTGAGCTGCCAGAACAGTTCAGCGGGGAGCTGAACGCGCTTGAGGAGCGCTTAGACGCGCGGGTAAACCCGCGTGATATTTCCACTACGCTGGACCGGGCCTATTACAGGTATGCCCTTTCCTTCAAAAACCCGTTTGTAAACGCGTATTTTGGGGCAAGCGCTGATTTTACCAATGTTTTAACCCTGTTGAGGCTGAGAAGAAACGGTGAAGGGGTAAAGGCGCTTGAACCGGCGCTGCTTCCTGGAGGGGAAATAGCGCTTGAGCGGCTTCTAAAATATTTTGACGCCCCGGTTGACGCGATAGCCAGGTCAATAGGCGGCGGGGCCGCGCGGGACAGCATTGCGGCGGCATTGGAAGAAACGATCAGGAGCGGCGATCTGTCCGCGGTTTCAAAACACCGTGACAGCTACCTGATGAGGATGATAAGGGCGCATAAATGGGAAACCGAATCAATACTTCCAGTTATAGGTTATATGCTTGCCAGGGAACAGGAAGCGCAGGCTGTAAGGATCGTGATAACGCTCAAGCGCAACGGATTCACACAAGACGATATACTCGAAAGGCTGAGGGAGCTGTATGTCTGACAACAGGGCAAATATAGCTATAATAGGCGACCGCGATTCGGTGATGCTCTTCAAGGCGATTGGACTCGCGGTTTACGCGGAGAATGAGGCGCTGGGCGCTTCAAAGCGGATTGCCGCGCTTGCCAGGGCAGGATGCAAGGTGATCTTTATTACCGAGCCGCTTTTTGCGCGGTGCGGCGAAACGATAGAAAAATACAGGGATCAGGCGTATCCCGCTATCATACCGGTACCGGACAGCCAAGGATCCGGCGGCGTCGCGATGGCGAAGATAAAGGCTAACGTTGAAAAGGCCATTGGCGCCGATATACTGTTTACGGAGGAATGATGCGATGGCAACACAAGGCACAATAATAAAGGTATCCGGTCCACTGATAATGGCGAGCGGGATGGCCGACGTTCAGATGTACGACGTTGTGCGCGTATCTGAAAAAAGGCTGATCGGCGAAGTAATTGAGCTTCGCGGAGATAAGGCGTCGATTCAGGTTTATGAAGAAACTGGGGGAATAGGGCCTGGAGAGCCGGTTGTATCCACTGGGGCCCCTCTTTCAGTAGAGCTTGCGCCGGGCCTTATCGAGTCCATCTACGACGGAATTCAGAGACCGCTGAACAAAATCCGCGAAAAGGCCGGAGACAGGATCACCAGGGGCATAGAGGTCCAGGCGCTCGACCATGAGCGGCTATGGGATTTTAAGCCGGCCGCGCGCATTGGAACAATGGTAAGCGGCGGGGATATACTTGGCCTTGTACAGGAGACGGAGGCGGTGGAGCACCGCGTTATGGTGCCTCCCTATGTTGAGGGCAAGCTGATATGGCTATATGAGGGAAAAGCAAATATAGAGGCTCCGATAGCTAAGATAGAAACCAAGGATGGAGTAAAGGAAATCCCGATGTTGCAGAAATGGCCCGTAAGGCGCGGACGCCCATATAAAAAGAAGCTGCCGCCATCAGAACCTATGATAACAGGCCAGCGCGTAATAGACACCCTTTTCCCCGTGGCAAAGGGAGGGGTGGCGGCAGTACCAGGCCCGTTTGGAAGCGGTAAAACCGTGGTTCAGCATCAGCTGGCCAAGTGGGCGGACGCTGATATAATCGTGTACGTTGGCTGCGGAGAGCGCGGAAACGAGATGACCGACGTACTTATGGAGTTTCCAGAGCTTAAGGATCCAAGGACAGGTCTTAGCCTGATGAAGCGCACGGTGCTCATAGCAAACACCTCGGATATGCCGGTGGCGGCGCGCGAGGCCAGCATCTATACAGGAATTACCATAGCGGAATATTTCAGGGACATGGGATATAAGGTGGCTATAATGGCGGATTCCACATCGCGGTGGGCTGAGGCGCTCCGCGAGATGAGCGGACGCCTTGAGGAGATGCCTGGCGAGGAGGGCTATCCGGCGTACCTGTCCAGCCGGCTTGCCGAGTTTTACGAAAGGGCTGGTATAGTGGAAACCCTTGGTTCCGATGCAGACGCGAAAACATCAACGCAGATAGGCCGGAGAACGGGCGCTGTCACGGCGATAGGCGCGGTTTCACCTCCAGGCGGCGATATTTCAGAACCCGTATCCCAGGCGACGCTAAGAATAGTAAAGGTATATTGGGGACTTTCCTCAAAGCTTGCCTATTCCAGGCACTTTCCGGCTATCGACTGGCTCCAGAGCTATTCGCTATACCGCAACAGGCTTGAAACATGGTTTGACGAGCACGTCTCAGAGGGCTGGAACGGCATGGTTGACAGGACGATGAGCATATTGCAGCAGGAGAGCGAGCTGGATGAGATAGTAAGGCTTGTGGGCATCGACGCCCTAAGCTTCAGAGACAGGCTTACGCTTGAGGCCGCGCGTTCCATACGCGAGGATTACCTGCATCAAAACGCGTTTCACGAGGTAGACACATATACCTCGCTCAAAAAGCAATACATGCTCCTTAATCTCATACTCAGCTATTACGATAAGGGCAACGAGGCTCTGGACGCGGAGATCCCGTTTTCAAAGCTTGTGTCATTGCCGGTGCGCGAGCAGATCGGCCGATTCAAATATGTACAGGAAAGCGAGGCGGATTCCAGGTACGACGCTATCGTCAAGGAGATGGACGCCCAGATAAGAAGCCTTAACGGAGGGGAGCAGGAATATGCGTAAGGAATACCGCACCATCAATGAGGTCGTAGGCCCGCTGATGATGGTTGAAAACGTACAGGGGATAAAATACGACGAGCTTGCCGAGATAGAGCAGAGCAATGGTGAAATCCGCCACGGAAGGGTGCTGGAGGTCTATAATGACAAGGCGCTGCTGCAGTTGTTCGAGGGTTCGCAAGGGCTGCGGATATCAGACGCAAAGGCAAGGTTTTTGGGCAGAAGCATTGAGCTTGCCGTCTCTCCGGATATGCTGGGCAGGGTTTTTGACGGAATGGGCAGGCCAAAGGACGGGGGGCCGGAACTTATCGCCCATAAGCGGCTTGATATAAACGGAGCTCCGATTAATCCAGCCGCCAGGGATTATCCCAGCGAATTCATACAGACGGGGGTTTCAGCTATTGACGGGCTTAATACGCTGGTCAGAGGCCAGAAGCTGCCGGTGTTCTCAGGCTCAGGGCTGCCGCACGCGGACCTTGCCGCCCAGATTGCCCGCCAAGCGCGGGTACGCGGCACGGACGAAGGCTTTGCGGTTGTCTTCGCGGCTGTTGGGATCACATTTGAGGAAGCGGACTTTTTCATAAGCGATTTCAGGTCCACCGGAGCGATAGACAGGACCGTAACCTTTGTAAACCTGGCGAACGATCCCGCCATAGAGCGCATAGCCACCCCGCGCATGGCGATAACCGCCGCGGAATACCTTGCGTATGAGCTTGGTATGCACGTACTCGTTATAATAACGGATATAACAAACTATGCCGAGGCTTTGCGGGAGGTAAGCGCCGCGCGTAAGGAGGTCCCAGGCCGCAGGGGATACCCCGGCTACCTGTACACGGACTTAGCGACAATGTATGAGCGCGCGGGAAGGATACGCGGGAACAAAGGGTCGATAACCATGATACCAATACTCTCCATGCCTGAGGACGACGTAACGCACCCAATCCCGGACCTTACGGGCTATATAACCGAGGGACAGATAATCCTGTCCAGAGACCTGTACAGGAAGGGCGTTACGCCTCCGATAAACGTGCTTCCATCGCTTTCGAGGCTCAAGGATAAGGGTATAGGCAAGGGCAAAACCAGAGAGGATCACGCCGATACCATGAACCAGCTGTTTGCCGCGTACTCCAGGGGCAAGGACGCAAAGGAGCTTGCGGTCATACTTGGCGACGCCGCGCTAAGCGACGTTGACAAACTGTATGCGAAGTTCGCCGACGAGTTTGAGAAGGAATACGTATCCCAGGGCTATTATACAAACAGGACGATTGAGGAAACCCTTGATATAGGCTGGCGGCTCCTGTCAATACTGCCCAGGGGAGAGCTCAAGAGGATCAAGGATGAATATATAGACAGGTATTTTACGGGCGAGTAAATCCCTTTGACTTGACAGCGTCAGGCGTTGGCCTTGCGCAGCGGAGGTAAGTATGGCGGCAGTACAAATAAAGCCTACCAGGATGGAGCTTTCAAACCTAAAGAAGCGAAGGAACGTCGCTATCAGGGGCCATAAACTCATGAAGGATAAACGCGATGAAATGGTGCGCCGATTCATCGGCTTTGTCCGGAAAAACCGTGAGCTTCGCGAGAGGGCGGAGAAACAGCTTGCGTCGGCTATGCGTTCGTTTGTCGCCGCCAGGGCGGCAATGGGTTGGGCAGGCGTTGAGGAGGCGCTTTGCTATCCGGCGCGTCCGGCAAATGTCGAGGCTGATATTGGCCATGTGCTGTCGATAGACGTGCCAAAACTGCGTTTAAATACCACTGAAGGCTTCGAGTACCCATACGGCTTTGCGACGACGGGAGCGGAGCTTGACGATGCGGTAAGGACTCTTTCTGAATTGCTTCCTTTACTTATTGAGCTTGCGGAAATTGAAAAGATATGCAACCGCCTGGCAGACGAAATTGAAAAGACGAGGCGCAGGGTTAACGCCCTTGAATATGTAATGATACCTCAATTTGAGGAGTCAATCCGCCGCATAACTATGAAATTGGATGAAAATGAGAGGGGAAACCTTACAAGGATCATGAAAACGAAGGATATGCTGGCGGCAAAGGGCGCTGATGGCCAAGATTTAACATAATTACAGTTTTTTATTACACCGCCGAGGTTTCTAATGGAAAATTATCCGCAGCTTCCCAATGGCACGGTGATGAATAAATATTCAAAATATCACGGGAAAAGCATAAGTGTATAATGTTTATACTCATGGGAATTTCATATAAAATATTAGTTTTTAGCGGTTTTACGACCAATAGCGATTAAAAGCGCCAGCAATATTTCGAGAATAAAAAGATTGACGAAAATCGTTTTAAAATGAATTTTTGCATAAGAATGACATAAGTATAAATAACCGAATCATCCTTTTACAGGCGTGATTTGGCATGGAAACTATATTTTTTTAAAAAATGTGAATACTAAACACTTGCGGAGACTATATACATCTGCTATAATGTGTTCAAATGAACGGCCAATATCCGTTCATATATATAGAATTTTAAGGAGGAAAAACAGAAAAATGAAGAGGTTTTTTGCAACACTTCTTGCATTGATGATGGTCTTCACACTGGTCTTCATGGTTGCCTGTGGAGGCGAAACCGGTGGCAGCCCGGATCCGAATCCTACTAAAGACCCTAACTCCAGCGCTACGCCGGCACCGCCGCCGCCGTCACTGGAACCGACAAGCGGAGGCCAGCTTATCATTGGTCAGACGACCGAGCTGTCGGGCGACTGGGAGACCACATGGACGAACAATGCCGCCGATAAGGACGTTCTCGACCTTATCGATGCGACAGGCACGGTAGTCACGAACAGGGATGCCGAGTACATTTGGAACGAGTCAGTTTTAACCGACCACAAGGAAGAGACTGACGCAGACGGAAACAAGACATATACGCTCACGATCCGCGATGATATGAAATGGACCAACGGCGAGCCGATCACCGCTGCTGACTATGTAGCCCGTGTTCTTCTGTTAAGCTCCCCCGTTATCCTTAAGGCGGGCGCGTCCGCAACGTACGGCATGTACTATGTTGGCTATGATGATTTCAAGGCCGGCAAGACCAATGTATTTTCCGGCGTTCGCCTGATCGATAGCAAGACCTTCTCCGTAACCGTTGACGGTTCAGAAGAAAAGGGCTATCTCCCATTCTACTATGACATCAACTACGCTAGCATAGCCGCTCTTCCGACCACCATGTGGCTGGGCGAAGACATTGAAGTAGCCGACGATGGAGAAGGCGCATACTTCAAGTGCGAAGAGATTGAAGCCGTGGTGGAAAAGGTTGACGACGCGGGCAAGCCGGTCGTTGACGCCGAGGGCAACCCCGTAACGGAAAACCTTAAGATCCCTGAGTTTGATGCCAGAAACTCGGATCTCCAGGATACGATCAACGCCGCCAGGTTTGCCACATCAAACCGTCAGACCTATGGTCCGTACAAGATCGTATACTATGATAACGCCGCAAAACAGTGTGTTCTTGAGATCAACGAGAACTATCATGGAAACTTCGAAGGACAGAAGCCTCAGATTGAAAGATTGGTCATGGTTAAGACCGATACCGCAACCCAGTTCGACCTGCTCAAGACTGGCCAGATCGACCTTATCATTGGTCTCACCGACGGCGATGAAATCAACAACGCTCTTGACCTCGAATCCGATGGCGGCTACAGCACCGTTAATTACGAGCGCGCGGGTTACGGCAAGATCATGTTCCAGTGCGACTTTGGCCCCACGCAGTTCGTAAAAGTTCGTCAGGCGCTCGCGCACCTTCTTGACAGGAATGCGTTCTGCGATACTTTCTGCCAGGGCTACGGCTCTGTTGTAAACGGACCTTACGGCGTTGCACAGTGGATGTATAAGGAATCCGAAGAAGAGCTCAATTCGAAGCTCAATTCCTACAGCTATGATGTAAATAAAGCTATCCAGCTCCTCGAAGAGGACGGATGGGTACTTGATGAGAAGGGAAATCCGTATTCCGGCACCGGAACACGTTATAAGGAAGTAACGGCTGAAGAAGCCGGCGATTACCAGCACAACGTCAAAGCCGGCGGCAAGACGCTGATGCCTCTTATCATCGAATGGTGTTCTTCTTCCGGTAACCCCGTTTCAGAGCTTATCGATACGATGCTCCGCAGCGGTGATCAGACAGCCCAGGCCGGCGTGGTTATCAACCGTGCCATCATGGACTTCTCAGAGCTGCTCAACTACATGTACCGCGACGACAGCCAGGGCGAGAAATACGGCGTACCTACATATGGTATGTACAACCTCGCAACCAGCTTCTATCCGCAGTATGACTTCAGCTACAACTTCTCACTGGATGAAGCAATGATAAAAGCCGGCCTCAACACGAACTTCATCTTTGATGAACAGCTTGATAAGCTTTCTATGGAAATGGTTTATGGTGTTGAATATGGCGATGACGAAACCTTCCGTCAGAAGTTTGTTGACTTCGTAGTACGCTGGAACGAGCTCCTTCCGGAGATTCCGCTGTACTCAAACATCTACTATGATGTCTTTAATGAGAAGCTCCAGGGCTATGAGAACATCTCTGCTTTCTGGAACGCTGTTGCCCAGATCCCTTACTGCACGGTAAGCGAGTAATTGCTTAAACCGTAGCGGCTGATTAAACTAATGAAACGTACGGCGGTTAATCCCGCCGTACGTTTATTCATATTTCATTGTAATATTGCCAGCGTCTTGAATAAATTGTTAGAATTAAAGTAACGTTATTAAGAGGTAAAAAATGAAACGCATAACAGATTTGATATTGACAATACTCATATTAGTATTCTTAACCGCATGCAAGCCTGTTGCAGACGAACCTAAATGCAGTCTCGCACAGCCGCCGTCTCCAACTCAGGCAATGGAAACCCCTGAAGCTACTCAGGCTTCGCCTTCCGGTGAATTGACCATAGGTTTGTTCTATGAAATTTTTGATGATTGGGAGTACTACTGGAATTATCATCAGATGATCCATCCAAACGCGTTGGTTAACGCTTTAAATACGGTCACGCATAACAGGAACGGCGAATACATAATTGACCCCTACGTGGTAAAATCCGTGGATACGTCGCTGGACGCCGAAGGAAATAAAACCTTTACCTTTGAGATATGGGACGACCTTAAGTGGTCTAACGGCGATCCCATACGAGCGGAACACTTTGTTGCCAGCTTTCTCTTTTTCAATTCGCATGTTATAAGGACGGGTATTAGCGGAATAGACTCTTATCTGGCAGGCTACAGTCAATATAAGGACGGGGAAAGCGATGTATTTGAAGGCGTCAGGCTATTGGACGAACATGTATTTTCCCTTACCGTTCCAGCTAAATATTTGCCTTATTATCATGAACTAAAGTATGTTGGAGCTGCCCCACTTTCAATAGATATGTGGTTGGGCGATGATTATGAAATAAAAGACGACGGAGAGGGCGCATATATCGCTTTAAACGGGGAACCGGCCTTTAGCGGCGTCGTGCTGCCATCCCCAACACCGATAGTTGATACGTATGAAGACGATATGGAAGCAGAGTCTACTGAACAGCCGGAGTTGACGGCAGAACCCACGGACGATGGATTAAGCCCAAAAATCAGGGCGCTTCTGGCAAGGGTAGAAGAAGCGAGACATATAGGAGCGGGACGAATAACGGCAGGGCCCTATATGATAGAGGAGTTTGATCCCAATTATTGTGTACTAACCGTAAATCCATATTATAAGGGGAACTTTGAAGGCCAAAAACCAAATATTAAAAACATTGTTTTTAAAAATATAGGCGATGACGGCTATATAAATATTAAAAACTCAATCAATGCTGGTAAGATAGATTTATTAATCAAGGTTTTTTCTGATATGGAAATAGAGACAAACCTGATAAATTCGGCAATATCAGGCGAATTAAACTACAAATCCTATAACAGGTCGGGCATGGGCAAATTACAGCTTCAGTGCGATTTCGGACCTACGCAGTTTGTAAAGGTACGTCAGGCACTGGCATGCCTTATAGACAGAAACGCCTATAAAAACGAGTTCTGCGGCCATGGCGTAATCTTTAATGCGCCGTACTGTGACGATATGTGGATGTATGCTCAAAACCGTGAGGAACTGGAGACAAGGCTTGACGATTACGCCTTTGACTATGACCGGGCTGTCGGATTGCTGGAAAGTGACGGCTGGGTGCTCGACGAGAAGGGAAAGGAGTACCCTGGAGAGGGAATAAGATACAAGGAGGTCACGAAGCAGGAAGCCGGCAATTACGAACATAATATCAAGCTGAAGGATGGACGGATACTCATGCCGTTGATTATAGAAAGAGCTGATACCTCCTCTTGTATGGTTCGCGACTATCTATATGAATATATTCATACTAATGAATGGATTGAATCAGCGGGTATGAAGATCAACGCTGTTCACATGGACTTCAGCGAGACACTTAACTATATGTACAGGGATGAAAGCGCGGGCAAGAAATATGGCATACCAAAATTTGGGCTTTACAACCTTGCTATGAACTACAGTATGCTCTATGATTTCTCGTATGAGTACGCGACTGAGGATCGTAAAGGCAATGACAATTATATCTTCGACGAGCAGTTGAGCAAGCTTGCATATGATATGGTTTACAGCGTTGAACCGGGGGACAGGGAACGGTTCAGTGATATATGGGTTGAGTTCATAGTCAGATGGAATGAATTGCTGCCCGATATACCGATGTATTCAAATACATACTATGACATACATAGCTCAAGATTGAAGGATTATGATGTAAATACCTTCTGGGATTGGTCTGATCAACTGTTATACTGTACAGTTGACGAGCAATATATGATTGGGAAGAACATTTTATGACATACTTTCGCCAATTTTTTTGGTAATAAGTTGTTGCAAATTATATGAAACTTTTAGTAGATTAAATGAAATTAATGCAATAAATAGCAATATGACAAATATCTACATAGGTAAATAATTATACATAGATTAAACTGGTTTAAAGCGTGCTCATATAAGCTTAGGAATAACAGCCTGAAAACCAGTTAAATACGGGATAAAAGACTATTATTTGATTTAAGATACGGGAGGCGAAAAAAATCGATAAGCAAAAAAGAGACTCGTAAAATGCTAAAAAAGCACTTGACGACATGTAGTGAGAAAGGTATAATATATTTGAACTTTATGTTTGCTAAAGCTACATATTTAATGATATAATATGTGGCAATCGAAGACGAATCCTGACGAATTGACATAGTTGAGACATCAATGAAAATTCTCAGGATTTTACTTCAACACAGGTCATTTATATATGGAGTTCATATATAAAATGACGAAATACATTCTACCGTGTATTTCCGTCAAACAAAAAGTAAGTAAGTAAGGAAGGTTGGTGAAAAGATGGTCAAGTATATTTTAAAACGTCTTGTATACGTTGTGGTAGTATTTGTAATACTATCATTTCTGATGTTTTTCTTGTACAATTTGACCCCAGGTGACCCAGTCCGCGACATGCTCGAACCACAAAAGGACAAGATGACTCCAGAGGAGTATAGGATAGAGTATGAACGGTTAACCGCTCAGCTAGGTCTTGATAAGCCAATGGTTGTTCAGTATTGGAAGTGGTTTACAAATCTGCTTCAGGGAGACTTTGGTTACTCGTCATATTACAGGGACGCTGTAGTGAATCATCTAGCAGGGCCGGTTCAGAACACGTTGTTTTTGAACATCGTTACTACGATATTGGCGCTGGGAATAACGATTCCATTGGGTATTAAGTGCGCTATAAAGAAAAACTCGCTGCTTGACAAATCTACACAGGTTGTTACGATAGTTGGAATAAGTATTCCGATTTACATTACAGCGTTGGTTTTCATCTATTTCTTCGCTATATTGCTCGGGATATTCCCTCCAGGCGGAATAAAGACTCCAGGAAGCCAGTATGTAGGCATGAGGGCGTTTACCGATAAGCTTTACTATATGTCGCTGCCTATCATAGTAGCTACGTTTAACTCACTGGGCAGTACATTCAGATATGTACGTGCCGCGATGATAACGGAGTTGAGCCAGGACTATATTAGGACAGCTAGGGCAAAGGGCGTACGTGAGAAGGTTGTCATATACAGCCACGCATGGAGAAACGCTTTATTGCCAATAATTACAATTCTTATCAGCTGGTTTACAACCCTGCTCAGCGGCTGGGCGATACTTGAACAGATGTTCCTGCTGCAGGGCGTGGGCCAGATAATGATTCTTGGCCTTAACAACAAGGACTACCAGTTGGTTCTTGCCATGCAGATGGTATTCGTGGTTATATCGCTTGTAAGCCGTTTGATAACCGACTTGAGCTACGGCCTTGTAGATCCGCGCGTCAGGGTTGACAAATAACAGGGGAGGACATAAAAATGAGCGAAATAAAAACAGAAAAGAAAAAGCGTTCTAGACTCCTCACCTGGTTCAGAAGAGGATTCTTTGGAACAAAAAAGGAAATGAGCATATTCGAGGAAGAGCAGATACAGGGGCCGATCCGCACGATTATTTCCAATTTCAGGCGGAAAAAGCCGGCTATGTTCGGACTTATAATGTTCGCGATAATCTTTTTGACAGTAGTAATTGGACCTATATTCTCACCATTGGACCTGTCATACGTGGAGAATGCGCATACCAACATGCCTCCAGGGTTCAGTATGCTTTCAGTGCCCGGTGAACTCAAAGGCAATGTTAAGGACATCGGCATTGGCAACAGCTTCTCCGTAGGCCTGTCAAATGACGGGGACCTGTATGTATGGGGCAATACCGCGATCACAAACTCGATTGATATTGCCGATATACCGGATGAGATCAGAAATGCAAATATAGTGGATCTTGCCGTTGGCAACGACCACGCGCTTGCCATAGACGACGCAGGACGTATATATGTCTGGGGCAACACGCGCCAGGGGCAGGATAAAATTCCAGAAGAGGTTCAGAACCTTCCATATGACCAGATCAAAAAGGTCATCGCAGGCAATCAGTGTTCAGGCGTTCTTACGGTTGACGGCTACCTCTATCTCTGGGGTAACACTAGGACGCAGGATGTCAAGCTTAAGGAAGAGTATCAGGGACGGATCAAGGACTTTGAATTCACCGGATTCGAATACATGGTCATTCTTGACGACGACACCGTAGCCTATACGGGGTTTAAAAATGATACTGCGTTTATATCATCGTATCCTAAGGAGCTGGAAGGCAAAACGGTAGTCGACATAGCAACGACGAACAACGCTGTGGCGGCGCTTACATCAGCCGGAGAGGTTTACGTATGGGGTACTGATACAAACATACTTATTCCTCCGGAGCATGAGAGCAAGTTTGTCGAGATCTATGGCGGCCGGCATCATTTGATTGCCAAGATGGAAAATGGCGATTATATCGGCTGGGGCAAGGATAACTTCAAACAGTCGTCAGTTCCTGATAAAGTAAATAATTCGGATATTGAAAACATATATGTAGGCGGTTTTTATAACTATGCCGTTACATCGGAAGGCGAAATAGTAACATGGGGCCTCAAGGGTTATCTGCTGGGAACGGATGAATTTGGCAGAGACATACTCAACAGGCTGCTCAACGGCGGTTTTACGACGATGACGGTAGGCGCTGTAGCGGTTATCATCAGTACTGTGCTGGGCGTTATACTGGGCGGACTTGCCGGATACTTCGGCGGCATGGTGGATATGTTCATCATGCGTGTCTCGGAGGTTGTAGGAAGTATTCCGTCGCTGCCGCTGCTCTTAATTCTATCGTCCATAATAGGCCAGTTGCTGCCACCATCTCAAAAGATGTATCTAGTCATGATTGTGCTAGGCGTGGTCGGCTGGACCGGCTTGTGCGTCCTGGTTCGCGCCGAGGTACTCCGCGGCCGTGAGCAGGAGTATGTAACCGCGGCCAAGGCCATGGGCGTAAAAGAGAGCAAGATAGTTTTCAAACATATAGTACCGAACGTAATTTCTACTATCATAGTCAACGCTACGCTCAGCTTTGCTGGCATGATGCTTACGGAATCCGGACTCGCGTTCCTTGGATTCGGCATTGCTCCTCCGCAGCCGACATGGGGAAATATGCTTACGGGCGCCAATGACAGCGTTGTTATTCAGAATTACTGGTGGAGATGGGTATTCACCTCAATCGTATTCGGTCTATGTACTGTCAGCATAAACCTGATGGGCGACGGCCTGCGCGACGCAATGGATCCCAGATCCGCTGAAAGGTAAGGGGGTAGAGATAAATGGCATTGCTTGAAATGAAAAATCTAAAGACCTTCTTCACCACAAAAAGAGGCACGGTCAAGGCTGTCAACGGGGTTTCCTACAACGTTGAATTAGGAAAAACGCTTGGTGTAGTTGGTGAATCGGGGTCTGGAAAAAGCGTTGCGGCTATGAGTATGCTGCAGCTGCTAGACGGCAACGGATATATTGAAAGCGGTGAAATACTGTTTGAAGGGGTTGATCTTACAAAGCTGTCCATTGAGGATATGTACCATGTAAGAGGAAATGACATATCAGTCATATTCCAGGAGCCTATGACAAGCCTTAACCCTGTATTTACGGTAGAAAGGCAGCTTTCAGAGCCGTTTATGATCCACCAGGGCATGAACAAAAAAGAAGCTGCGGCACATGTCGTTGAGATGCTTGCCGACGTTAAAATACCCAATCCGGATGTCGTTGCCAAACAATATCCGCATCAGCTTTCAGGAGGAATGCGGCAGCGCGTTATGATTGCAATGGCGCTCGCGTGCAGGCCCAAGCTTCTGATCGCTGATGAGCCGACAACAGCGCTTGACGTTACGATTCAGGCTCAGATTCTGAGACTTATGAATGACCTTAAGAGGGAAAAGGGCACTTCAATACTGTTTATAACCCATGATCTTGGCGTTATAAACCAGATGGCTGACGATGTAGCGGTTATGTATTGCGGCCAGGTAGTGGAAATGGCTCCTGTAGAGGACATTTTCGACCGCAGTAATATTTACTCGCATCCATACACAGAGGGCCTGATGTTCTCAATCCCGAGACTTGACACGCCGGTAAATGAGCGGCTGGACGCCATTCCGGGATCGGTGCCTCATCCGTTGGATTTGCCAAAGGGCTGCAAATTTGCGCCGCGTTGCAAATATGCTACGAAGCGTTGTGAAGCGGAAGAACCTGAAATGCTACAGGTAACCGAAAGGCAGCAGATCAGGTGCTTCTATCCTGAAAAGAAGGAGAGAATGAGCCGTGGAAGAAAATAAAAAAGTTCTGCTCCGCATCAGCAACCTTAAACAGTACTTCCCGATCAAGGGCGGCAGATTTGTTAAGGCTAATGATGGAATAAGCATCAATATCTACGAGGGTGAAACGTTTGGATTGGTTGGCGAGTCCGGCTGCGGAAAATCGACGCTTGGCCGTACCCTGCTCCAGCTGTACAAACAGACGGACGGGCGCACGATGTACTATGGACGTACGCTTGAAGAAATGGCTCCGAAATATGTGCATGAGACGATCAGAACGCTGCACAAGAGGCGCCGTCAATATCATGACCTGCAGGCCAAGTATGAATCGATGAAGGCCGAATTCGACGGACTGAGCGAGACGGAACAGTTCCGCAAAGCGGATGAGCTTGCTGCGGCTAAAAAATCCGCCAATGACGCGTTCCTTGATGTAGCCAACATAATCGGAGGCCTCATGATCGTAGATGATCTTACGCCGGTAATTCAGGTATACTCAAAGCTGTTCAGGCAGTTTACGAAGGTGCATGATATCAAGGCCGATCACTATGCTGTGGAAACACTGAAGAACGAGCTGGAATTCAGTCTGAAGGAAGCCCAGAATAATGGCGGAAATACAAAGGGACTGAAAGCAAAGCTGGATAAAATGAATGCAAAGCTTAAGATAGAAGAAGACAGGCTTAAGGAGGCGCACAACGCTGTTGAGGCAATACGTGGCGAAATCGAAGCCATGCGCAAGCCGTATGCCGGCAATGAAGAATTCGAACGTTTGGAGCAGTTCCGCGATGAGGGAATTGACCTTGCGCGCCTTACATACAACGAGATGCGGCACCTTAGGAGCGACATGCAGCTCATATTCCAGGATCCCTATTCTTCGCTCAATCCGCGTATGACGGTAGGTCAGATTGTCGGCGAAGGAATGCTGGCACACGGATATTTCAGGCGCAACGACGGCCGTATGCAGGAAGCCGTGCTTAAAACGATGGAAGACTGCGGACTGGCGCCGTACTTTGTGCATCGCTATCCTCACCAGTTCTCAGGCGGCCAACGCCAGCGTATAGGTATAGCCAGAGCTTTGGGAGTGCAACCCAAGTTTGTGGTATGTGACGAGGCTGTTTCAGCGCTTGACGTGTCGATTCAGTCCCAGATAATTAACCTTTTGCAGGATCTTAAGGGCCAGCAGAACCTCACCTATATGTTCATTACGCATGACCTTTCGGTTGTTAAGTATATAAGCGACCGTATTGGAGTAATGTATCTTGGAAATATGGTTGAGCTTGCGGATTCTGAGGAGATGTTCGCTAACCCTAGACATCCATATACGGAAGCGTTGCTGAACGCGATCCCGACGACCGATGCAAGGCGCGAACTGGTTATACTAGAGGGCGATATACCCAGCCCTGTAAACCCGCCCAAGGGATGCAAGTTCCATACGCGCTGCAGATACTGCACCGAGATATGTGAACATGTTACGCCGGAGATGATTGAGGTAAGGCCGAACCACTTTGTTGCCTGCCACCATATGATTGACAGCAAAAAGGATAAGGAAGAGTCCTGATTCGGTCAACGGCGAATATGGCTTTAATACCTAATGCCAAGTTCCAGTGAAAGGAGATGAGAACATGCTCTTTGAAGACAAGATTGAACGCGCCATGGAGTATCGAAAGAACGAAATGGTTCAGCAGGACAGCCCCGAAGAGAACAGGCAAAAGGAAGAACATATAGAGGCGTTCGATAATAAAAGCAAGCGTAAGCTTAAGAAGGTCAAGAAGGATGGCGATCTTAGCTCCATAATGGAAAAGGGCGACCTGAAGGCTATGATGATTTCAGCGTATCTAGTGCTGATGCCTGTAGCTATTGGAGTATTGCTGCTGATATGTGGCTTTACGTATTGGTTCTTCCTTAGAGGAACGTTTTAAGACCAACTTACACCGACTAAACTTACTAACTAATGTGCGCCGCAGAGCATAGCGTCCCTGCGGCGCATCAGTCTGTAATAACTAAGAAAATATACGCAGCCGTGTATGAAAAGCGGCTGATAATCCTTTTAATCAGGAGGATTAGAAATGACAAAGCTCTGGACTAAGAACTTCACAATAATAACCATGGGTACAGTTGTCTCAATGCTTGGGAACGCAGTCGCAGGCTTTGCGATAGGCCTCATGGTGCTGGACTATACCGAGTCGACGCTGCTATACGCCATATTCATGATATGCTATTCACTACCCAGGGTCATATTGCCTTTATTGGCAGGTCCTTACCTGGACAGGTTTTCCCGTAAGAAGACGATATATCTGTTGGACTTCTTTTCAGCGGCATTATATGCAGTTATAGCAATGATGCTGTTTTTTGACTTGTTCAACTATATATTTTTTTTGGCCTTGAGTATGATCGTAGGATCGGTTGACAGCGTATACTCGGTGGCGTATGAAAGCCTGTATCCTACATTGATTTCAAAGGGCAACTTTGGAAAAGCCTATGCTATTTCAAGCCTTATATATCCGATAGCCAATACAATAATGGTTCCGATTGCCGGCATTTGCTACAACACGGTGGGACTGATTCCGCTGTTTATATTTAACTCGATTTCATTTCTTATAGCGGCAATAGTGGAAACGCGCATTAATGCCGACGAGACACATATTATAAATCAAAAAGCGGAAAAGTTCAGCGCAGCCCGCTTTAAGAACGACTTAAAGGATGGTCTTAATTACTTGCGCGCCGAGCCTGGACTAATGGCTATATGCGCTTATTTCTTTGTCACAATGATGGCGGGCGGGGCTGAGGGCGCGCTGGTGCTGCCGTTTTTCAAAAGTGAAGCGGGGGATGCCGTAACCTCTATTTTTCCAGGCCTGTTTGATATGCTGGGATTGAACACTGCGGTGGGACGCGGTGTTGCAGTATATACGGTGATCATGAGCATATCGACCTTTGGCCGTCTCGTAGGAGGGGCTTTACACTATAAAATAAGGCTAAAACCAGAGTGGAAATTTGCTATTGCCGTTACCGTATATACCTCAATATGCTTCCTTGACGGAAGTTACCTATTCCTCCCTGTAGAGCTGATGATGCTGATGAAATTCATTACAGGCTTCCTGGCGGTAAATTCCTTTAATATAAGAATATCGTCCACGCAGAACTATGTGCCAAATGAAAAGAGGGGCCGTTTTAACGGAATATCTCAGATGATAATGACCGCAGGGACAATTATAGGGCAGCTTATGGCGGGCGCATTTGGAGAAATAACTTCACCAAGGCTTATAATAGTAATTTCGCTGGCTATAAACCTTGTTGCCGTATTTGGAATAATGGTTGCAAACGGCAGGCATGTAAAGCGGATATATAACAATGAAGTGTAGGCAAAGCAGCCGGAATTTCAAGCCAATTTAGGCTATTATCAAGACTTTTATCAACATTATGCCGCTTTCGGGTTGACATGCTGGTATAAAACGGTACAATCAAGATAACGCGCCGCACAAAGGACGCATCACAAAAACGGAGGACGTAGTTATGTTCAAAACACTTGCTGAAGCAAAGAAGTTCTGTCAGGAAAACAATATTGACATGCTGGACTTCAAAATGACAGACATTGACGGCCGCTGGAGACACATTACACTGCCAGCTGAGAGGCTGGATGAGGAACTGATGACTTATGGCGTTGGCTTTGACGGGTCGAACTATGGTTATGCGCCGGTTGAAAACAGCGATATGGTATTTATTCCCGATCTCTCAACCGCCGCAATGGATCCATTTAGCGAGGGGATACTATCCATGACGGGCGATGTTATGATAATCGACGCTCCAAACAACCGTCCTTTTGATCAGTATCCGCGCAACGTAGCGAAAAGTGCCGTTGAACACATGCGCAACCTGGGCATAGCGGATAAGATGATAATCGGGCCGGAATTCGAGTTCCATGTCTTTGACAGCGTATCCTTTAAGACGGAGCCGCATCGTTCCACGTTAAAGATCGGATGTGACGAAGCGTATTGGTCCACAGAGGATGGATTGACCGGACATCAGATTCCCCACAAGGCGGGGTATCATATTGGGCTGCCGCAGGACGTAAACTTTGAACTGCGAAATGAGATGTGCAGGATACTTGAGGAATGGCGGGTAAGCGTGAAGTATCACCATCATGAGGTTGGAAGCCCAGCTCAGGAGGAGATCGAGGTTGAAATGGGCGAAATGACCGAGATGGCCGATAAGACCATGATAATCAAGTATGTTGTACATAATGCAGCCGAGCTGTTTGGCAAAACGGCCACCTTCATGCCAAAGCCTGTGCTCAACGAGGCGGGCAACGGCATGCATGTACATATGATGCTGTTTAAGGACGGGGAACCCCTATTCTATGACGAAAAAGGATATGCCAACCTGAGCGAAACGGCGCTATACTTCATCGGCGGACTCTTAAAGCATGCTCCGTCGCTGTGCGCTATCACAAACCCATCCACCAACTCATTTAAGCGGCTTGTACCAGGCTTTGAGGCGCCTGTCACAATCGGCTACGCGATGGCGAACCGCAGCGCTGTCGTAAGAATTCCGGCGTATGCAAAATCCCCTTCCAAAAAGCGCTTTGAGCTCAGAAATCCCGACGCTACATGTAACCCATATTATGCGTACGCGGCAATGCTGATGGCTGGTCTTGACGGAATAGAGAATAAAATAGACCCGAAAGAGCATGGCTGGGGTCCTTACGACTTCAACCTGTTCGACCTGAGCGACGAGGAGAAGTCGAAAATAGATTCATTGCCAAGATCGCTTGAGGAAGCGCTTGACAGGCTGGAGCAGGATCACGATTACCTGACAAAGGGCGGCGTGTTCCCCGAAAGGCTGTTGGCGGCATGGATGAAGAGAAAGCGCGCTGAGCTTAATAGGCTTAACGGGATTCCGAATGCTGCGGAGTTTGAGGCATATTACAGCTTGTAAGGTTATATACGGCTGATAACGATATTCGGCGAATAATATAGCCTTCTACGGTATCTTGATGAACTAATCAATTAGAACACATGTGCCGCGACATAGCCTAGTATTGGCTTGTCGCGGCACATTGAAATAATTTGCATACAATACAGCGCTCTAAATTATTTCGACTTACGGTATAACGAGATTTTGAATTAATGTCAGGTCGGTTGAATCCACTACTCCATCCTGATTGTAATCAGCCAATGCAAGCTGAAGGTTGGATAAATCTACGAATCTCAGGGGAGACGAGCCTAAATACCTATTTAATATCGTTACATCTTCTGATGTAATTTCCCCGTCATAGTTTAGATCGCCCAAAGTAAACTCAGGCGAGCAGGTATTGGTAACCAGGGACACATTATTGGGGTTCAAAGTCATATAGTCTGTTATTGGGTTGCCATAATTGTCAGTAAAACGCCAGACGCTGGTTCTAAAAGCAGTAGTATCGCTTAGTCCGCCTACTCTGATTGCATGGGTAGGGGAGTTGAAAAGATTGTCCCGCACATTCGGGTTTGCATCAGACCCTTTTAGTAGCATAAGAGCAATTATAGGTAGCAACAAAAAGAAAAGGGGAGCTAGAAGCTCCCTCTCAAATTTGGTTTTAGGCTTAACAGGTTTTCAGTCGGTTACATAGGGTAACAGAGCCACGGTACGTGCACACTTAATTGCCCTGGCAAGATCCCTCTGATGCTTTGCACATACGCCGGACATACGCCGCGGCATTATCTTGCCGCGCTCGGTAACATGCTTGCGAAGCCTAGCTATGTCTTTATAATCGATCTGATCGACCTTATCCACACAAAAACTGCAAACCTTACGCCTGCCCTTACGGGGGCGGGGCCTCATTTTGCGTTCTTCCATATATGATCATACTCCTTTCGAAAAAAATGGGTCCTACACGATCTCAAGCCGCTAGAAGGGCAGATCATCGTCGTCCACGTCCATAAATCCATCCGGTTCGCTGATCTGAGCCGGCTGAGGAGCGGATTGAGAATACGATGCGCCCTGCTGATAACCTCCGGCGGGATAACCCGCACCCTGCTCGCGAGGGGTGAGGAATTCAACATCGATCGCGTTTATTTCGGTTACAGTGCGCTTAACACCGTCTTTGCCTTCAAAGCTGCGGTTTTGCAGTTCGCCGGAAACGGCGACCTTACGTCCTTTAGCGAGGTATTTACCGCAATTTTCGGCTTGCTTCCCCCAAACTACTATGTTAAAAAAGTCAGTAAGCCGTTCTCCCGTCTGAGTAGTATAATTCCTGTTAACGGCGATACTGAAACTGCATACGCTTCTGCCGCTTGTAGTAACACGCAGTTCAGGGTCCCTTGTCAGGTTGCCGATAAGGATAACCTTATTCATTTGTATTCCATCCTTTCAGCAAAATCAAATCTACGCTTCTTTACGGATTACAATATAGCGAAGAATATTCTCATCGTTTTTAAAGTTACGCTCAAGTTCGCGTGGAAGCTCGGGCGGTCCGGAGAATGTCATCAGCACATAATAACCTTCAGACTTATAATCAATCAGATACGCAAGCCGGCGTTTGCCCCATTCGTCAATCTTATCGACTTCTCCGCCGTTTGACGCGGTAAGCGCCGAAAACTTTTCAATTACCCCTTTGGTGGTTTCCTCGTCAAGTTCAGGCGTGATGATGTACAGGGTTTCATACTTATTCACTTACTTTCACCTCCTTATGGTCATTAGGCCCCGCATTGCTTCGCAGAGCAAGAAGGCTAATCAAATTAGCAACATATTATAACACGGCAATTAGCAGGATGCAAGTACCACACGCGTATATTTATCATGTGCGCCGCTGTCAGCGCGCATCCAAAGCATCAGCTGCTAAATTAAACTCAGGGTCAACCGCAAGCTCATAATGTTTACCAAACAGATCAAAGTCAATCCGCATAGAACGCAGTGAAATTCCCTTGGTCCGGTGCGCACGGTTAAACGCGCGGTCGCCGTATTTATCATCGCCAAGCACCGGAATCCCGATATGCGCTAGATGCGCCCGTATCTGGTGCGTCCTTCCAGTCAGAAGCTCCACCTCCAGCATTGACATACCATCTGAGTATTCAAGCAGCCGGTATGACGTAATCATTTTTTTAGCTCCCGGTCTTGGGGAGTCGTAAACGCTCACATAACCCGACGTCGGGTCCTTTACCGAGTAGGCTTCGATAACGGCGCTTGAAGCTTTGGGACGGCCCTTGACTATGCAGTGGTAAACTTTATGTACGCCTCGCTCACGCATTGAGGCGTCAAGCTCGCGGCGGGCTTTCAGGCTGCGGGCGAACAGCACAAGCCCTGTAGTGGTGGCGTCCAGCCTATGAACCGCATATACTTCGCCAAATGCTGTCCTAAGCCTCGCCTCAAGCGTATCTTCCTCTCCATCGTCAATCGCAACGCTGAGGCCGGCCTGCTTATCCGCCGCGATTATGTTATCGTCCATATAAACCAGTCTTACTCCGGCGAGAAGGGCAGCCAAATCGTTTGAAAAACCGTCCCAGACCTGCCCTGTTGGGAGCGAAATAAACCGCATAGGTATGCGCTGGGTAGGATGTTCAATTTCCAGCGAATAAGCCCATAAAGCTATTTGCTGGCCCGCATAGGCGTGTGGATTATATCTTTGATCTCCCCAGATAGGGATGCCGCGGGACGCCAGCTGAACGCGTATCTGGTGATGCCTGCCCGATTGAAGCGCTATATTCAAAAGGGTCAGGCCGTTATGCGCCGCCGCGGCTGTGTAACTCATCCGAGCCGGTTTGGCGCCTTCCACACCTTCGGCGGATATCATGGTATTATTGGACCGTTCGTCCCTTAGCAGATAATCAAGGAGCACGGCTTCGCGTTCGGGCGAACCCATGACCAGCGCCGCATAGCACTTTTTCGCGCCTTTGCCGGAAAACTGGGATGACAGGCGTGCCGCCGCCTTCGATGTTCTGGCAAATACCATAACGCCGCCTACAGGCCTGTCCAGCCGATGCACCAATCCCAGGTAAACGTCGCCTGGTTTTTCATATTTTTGCTTTACATAGGCTTTAAGTTCGCTTAAAAGATCGGGATCATGCGAACTGTCCTTTTGAACGGGCATGTTGGGCGGTTTCTCTGTTACAAGAAGGTGATTATCCTCATAGATTATCTTCATTCTATGCGTACCATCTCCCGCACGAGCCGCATGGAAGCACCAGCGGGCCACGGGTTACCGGAAGTCCCAGCTCACCGGATTCAAATCTGCCATTTCGTTTGGCGAGCGCTAATCTCAGCACGTTTGAAATCGCGGAAGACGAGAGGCCCGTCGTATAAGAATTCAACAAAAAGAAATGGGCGTCTTCATCAAGAATTTTAACGCATTCCGTTACGAGCGTATACAGGCAGTCCTCTATCTTCCACATCTCGCCGTTAGGGCCTCTCCCGTAGCTGGGCGGATCCATGAGTATTCCGTGATATGTATTGCCACGTCTCTGTTCACGTTTAACGAACTTGAGAACGTCGTCCACTATAAATCGTACGGGCCGGTCAGAAAGCCCTGATTCCAAAACATTGGCCTTTGCCCATGCTACTATTCCCCTCGCAGCGTCGACATGAACGACTTCGGCGCCGGCGGAAGCCAGCGCGCATGTAGCGCCGCCCGTATACGCAAAGAGGTTGAGCGCACGGAAGGGCTTTTGGGCCTTGCTCACTATAGACCGCATCCAGTCCCAGTTTACCGCCTGCTCTGGAAAAATCCCCGTATGCTTAAAGCCCGTGGGACGTACCACAAATGTGAGGTCGCTGTAGTTTATCTTCCAGCCCTCGGGAAGCTCACGCGCGTATTCCCAATGCCCTCCTCCGGAACTTGACCTGATATAATGGGCGTCAGCGTATGCGGTGGTAATATTCATCGGCCAGATTGCCTGAGGTTCCGGCCTGAGCAGGGTTATATCCCCCCAGCGCTCCAGCTTTTCACCGTTGCCTGAATCGATTAGCTCATAATCCTGCCATCCATCTGAAAGAAACATTAAATCCTCCGCTAAGGTAATATTTTCACGCTCCACTACCGCAATGGTTCCCAGCTTATAGCCGGAAGGAATCAGACGCCAGGCATCCAGCTTAGAAGGAAGTTGGATTTATAGAACAGCGGGGCGAAGACGGAGCCGTCAACCAGTTCGTTTACAAATTCAAGCGATCCCATCAGCGTAAGGGCGACGGGAATAAGCATGAACACCAAAAACAGCACGAGCATTCCGTGTATGAAGGACGCCGCAACCGCAAAGAGCGGGTCATACACCTTAAGCTTGGGCAATGTATAGGCATAATCGAACCAGTTTATAGCGAATGCCAAGATCACCCTGATGATCAGATACAATGCCAGGAATGAAACTATGTTTATGAAAACGTTTACCATGGTTAAATTAAAGTAATCGCCCAGGGTTGATATGTTCTCATCGTCAAATGCTTCCTTAGCTATATTCTCCATGATTTCCTTGCCGATTGGGTACGGGAGGTTTGAATTATTGATTATCTCATTGAGATCGGCTGAGGAAAGCGTGGAGATATCGCTTTTTGAAAGTTCAGAGTCGTTTATAAATTCCGATCCTTCGGTGTAGTACTGCATCATATTATATAGGTTCTCATTGGCCCGTATCGAATTGGACATCACCGGCATAAAGACAAACGCAAGGATGCATGAAAGTATCAGGGCTATGGTAGAGCAGGCCGAATGCAAAAAACCCTTATACAATCCAAGAAGAATTATAATGGCAAATATGCCGATTACCGCGAAATCCAGAAGGTTCAAATTAAAATCCTCCTATCAGCTGAAATTGCATTGATATAGTATGCCCTGGCGCTCGACTATCAGCATAGAGTCGCTGAGTTTCAGCGCGCCTGTAATTGGAGTTTCAAATTGGGAAGTGGCGCCGGGCTTTCCGGTATTGGAATAAGTAAGCACAGCATCGGTGGTTACCACCACGAGCCTGCCGCCCATTGCGCATACCGTAAGGGTATTCGAGGGAAGCTGAATGCGGCGCGTTGAGGTATCGGCGACGTCGGTATCCTTTACACGGTAGAGTACCACTGAACTCATAGAGGAGTCGCCTCTGTCGGAAAAAACGAACAAAGGATATTCGCCCTTTACCGAATAATCTACAAGCTCGCGGCCATAGCACAGTTCACGGTAGCTTTCGGTATTTTTAACGCGGTCATACCTGATTAAATGGTTGGTGCCTATGACAAAGATGCTGTTCTCCGTAAACGCAACGTCCTCCACAAGCTGGTTTTGAATGTTTATCTTGCCAGTAGTGGCGCGCTTTTTCGTATCATAGGTGGTAAGGATGGACATTGGCATCGACGCGCTTACATCGGTTTCGAGCGTCCAAAGCGTTTCCCCGCTTATTGTATCAAATCCAAAATCCAGCGCGCTGGTCTGCGCGAAATCCATCCTGTCCGTCTGTTCGGAGTTTGAGTTAAACACCATAAGGGCGCTTTGATTATTCTCCTCTTTCAATACGGCTATATGGCCTGATCCGCATTTTGCGCTTATTACTGTTCCAGTAAGCTCTATTGGGTAAGCCGCGTTTATAAGATGTACCGCATTTGTATTATACAATATTCCTATGGAGGGGGACGCGGCAAGCTTAACCTCGGTAGAACTTACGCGCATCCTTGTGGGCTCGTCATTGCCGGTTTCGGCTAAAACCAGCTCTGAGCCATCAAAGTAATAGAATCCATTTCCACTGTAACAATAGTTTGTAGAGGAATTAAAGGGCAGTTCAGAAAGCTTTGCAGGAGAATCAGCGTTTAAGATGGATATGGCGATTATGCCGGCGGCCGCCAGAACGATCAATGTAATGGCAACCAGTATAGCCCATCCCTTACGGGTGATTTTTATCCTTCTTGAAGCCTTAAGGCCACGGTTGTTCATATGGTCCTCCAATGGCTGGATAAGCGGCTGTCAGTACGTCTGGCGTCCGCCTATAGCCTTTAATCTGGGACAAAGATATTCAGTGCCCCTGGGATTATTTCGAAAGTTACGGGCGTACTGGAACCAAGCTCGCCGTCGAGGTTGATGCTGTGGCTTACGGAACTCTCAATCCTAAGCTTCCTTGCCGTAAAATAATCCACAGGCTTTTTATTTATATGGCGTCCTTTTATAAAAGCGGGGAGCAGCGATAAAAATTTTATCAAGCCCACCTTTTTTATCAGACACACGTCAAGCTTGCCGTCGAATGGGTCGGACGAAGGGGAAACGTTCATTCCTCCTCCATAATGGGTTCCATTGGCCACTGCTACAAGCAAGGCCTCCACATTGATTTCCCTGCCGTCGGCAGTTAGGTGCATATGAATAGGCTTTAGTGACAATATAGCCTGCATTACACCCAATATATAGGGGAGCATACCGCCAAAGCGGCGCTTGAACTTTTCGGTGCGCACTATTACCTCGGTATCAAAGCCGAAGCCGGCCACGTTTGCAAAAGCGCATCCGTTGGCTATGCCCATGTCCATGGGCCGTACGCATCCCCGGAACAGAACGTTAAGCGCTCCTCTGGGATCAAACGGAATCTTCAGGGCTCTGGCGAGATCGTTGCCGGTACCAAATGGAAGTATTCCCATGACAAGGTCCTTTTGCCCCATAACCACCTGAGCTGTTTCGCGGACCGTGCCATCGCCTCCTACGGCTACGATTTTCTTATGGTCATCCTCGACAGCGCTCCGGACGAGTTCGGAAACATGGCCCGATCCCTTGCTGAAAACATACGTATAAGCGATCCCCTCTTTGTCCATAATATCCTTCGCTTCGCTGAAGAGCCGCTTGGAATTGCCAGCTCCCGCAATGGGATTGACGATAAAGTGGTAGTTATCCATACGCCCTCCGGAAGCGAAGAAATACATGGCAACTCTTATGATAGTATAAAATGGGCGAAATGTACAGCGCACATGTGTTAATTTGATATGACGGGGTGAAAATAGCCGCGGCGCGTCATGATTATTGCGGGTTTTGTATAATATAAGTTGGGTTGTTGTGGATTGAACCGATGTAGGGTATAATACAATGACGTTTCAAAGCAAAAGGAGTCCAATTTGCCTATGCTTAGCTTTAATAAATCCCACGGGTTGGGAAACGACTTCATAATAATTGACGACCGCAAGGACGGCATATCCGATTATGCTTCCCTGGCAAGGCGGTTATGCGACAGATTTACAGGCGTAGGCGCGGATGGGCTCTTGGTGCTGCTAGAATCCCACGTATGCAATGTGAGAATGAGGATCTTCAACAGCGACGGGAGCGAAGCCCAGATGTGCGGCAACGGCATACGGTGTTTTGCAAAATATGTGTACGAAAAGGGTATTATAACACAGCCGGAATTCAGCGTAGAAACAAGGGGCGGAGTGATGCGTCCCCGCCTTAACCTCAACCGCGGCGCTGTTGAAAGCGTAACCGTGGATATGGGTACGCCCATGTTTGGGCGCGCTTCCATACCAATGCTGGGCAAGGGGCGGTTTTTGATGCAGAAGATCAGGGTGCTTAACCGTGAATTTACGGTTTCAAGCATGTTTATGACGATCCCGCATACAGTGGTGTTTGTCGATGATATAAGCTCTATAGACGTAGGCCGGTATGGTCCGGCGATTGAACGTCATCCCCTGTATCCCGAAGGTACGAATGTCAACTTTGTTCAGGTGCTGGATTCGGGTTCAATAGCGGCGAGACCGTGGGAGCGCGGCTGCGGGATAACTCTGGCGTGCGGCACAGGGGCTTCGGCCTCAGCCGTAGCGTGTGCGCTGGCAGGGCTTACGCGAAGGCGCGTAAGCGTAAACCTGGAACTGGGAAAGCTGGAGATACTGTACTCCCCAAGCGGGAGAGTATATATGACGGGGCCTGCGGAAAATGTTTTTGAAGGTACTATAAGCTGATAAATATCCGGCCAATACTGAGTTATGGGCGCAATCCGTTAACTGAGCACAGCTCTATGCATTAATGTATTATATAATGTCGTTTTTGTCCAACTTAATCCAACTTGACGATTGCTATTATAAACAAATTAGGGTACAATATATATTATTGACAGCGTTGTATAATAACAAAATGTTATTTTAACAATGCGGCGGAGGAATAATGCATCTTAATGATACCGAGCTCTACCTGTTTAACACAGGGGCGAATGCGTATTCGTACCGCGCCCTCGGATGCCACGGGTTTTTAGACGGTGGTCAGAGGTGTTTTCGGTTTGCGGTGTGGGCTCCCAACGCCAGGTATGTAAACGTAGTGGGCGACTTCAACGGATGGGACTGCACAAAGGGCGTAATGAGCCGGTGCGGCACGACAGGCGTATGGGAAGCTGTATTATATGATGTAAAACTGGGGGATTGTTATAAGTTCGCTATACTGACCCAGAGCGGCGAGCTTATATTCAAAGCCGACCCGTTCGCGTTTTACAGTCAGGCGCGGCCGGAGACCGCTTCGGTCGTTGCGGACATAGGCGGGTACGCTTGGGGCGACTCGGACTACATGGAACAAAGGGCGGTAAAGGATCATGTCAGGCTGCCGGTGAGCATATACGAGGTTCACGCGGGTTCTTGGAGAGAAGGCATGTCTTACAGGAAGCTTGCCGAAGAGCTTATCCCCTATGTTAAAGAGATGGGATACACCCATATAGAGTTCATGCCCCTTGCCGAACATCCGCTTGATGACAGCTGGGGCTATCAGGTCACGGGTTTTTACTCCCCCACCTCAAGGTATGGCTCGCCGCATGACCTGATGTATCTGGTAGACAGCTGCCACCGCGAGGGAATAGGGGTAATACTCGACTGGGTAGGCGGGCATTTCCCAAGGGATGCGCATGGTTTGCGCGAATTTGACGGCACGCCCATCTTCGAGCATCCTGACAGGCGGAGAAGCGAGCAGAAGCAATGGGGCACGCTGCTGTTTAACTATGCTAAAAGCGAAGTCAGGAGCTTTCTCATTTCAAACGCGGTATTCTGGCTTAACGAATATCATTTCGACGGGCTAAGGGCCGACGCGGTAAGCTGCATGCTCTATCTTGATTACGGCAGGGAAGCTGGGGAGTGGATACCCAACCAATATGGCGGGCGCGAGAACCTGGACGCCATACACTTTTTGGGAGAGCTGTCCGAGACTGTAAGCAGGGAGTGCAGGGGCGCGCTGTTGATTGCGGAGGAGAGCACCTCTTTTCCGAAAGTTACGGAAAAGCCGCCAGAAGGGGGGCTGGGCTTTGACTTTAAGTGGAATATGGGTTTTATGAACGATACCCTGTCCTATATGTCCATGGACAGCGTATACAGAAAATGGCACCACGATAAGCTGACGTTTCCGATGGTCTATGCGTTTGACGAGCGTTTTATACTGCCCTTCTCACACGACGAGATGGTGCATGGCAAGCGTTCGCTGATAGGACGGATGAATGGGACATACGACGAGAGGTTTGCGCAGCTAAGGCTTTTATATGCTTACCAGTATACCCATCCCGGGAAAAAGCTGCTGTTTATGGGCGGAGAGTTCGCTCAGTTCATTGAATGGGATTTCAGAAAACCGCTTGACTGGTTTTTGCTTGATTATCCCAGACACATGGAAATGCAATCCTTTGTAAAGGCGCTCAATGAACTCTACAGCTCTACCCCTGCGCTGTATGGATGCGATACGGGCTGGGATGGCTTTGAGTGGGTAAGCGTTGACGACCGTGAGAGGGGAATTATAGCATACATACGCACAGGGCTTGACGATGGGGAAAGGGTGATGTGCGTTTTAAACTTTACCGCGTTGCCTGCTGAGAGCTATAGGCTGCGCCTGAATAAACCGGCTGGCTTTACAAGGCTGCTGAGCACCTCGGAGGAGCGCTTTGGGGGCTGGGACCGTGAACAGGACAGAACGGTTTTAAGTTCCATGGACGAATTTGGGTGCTTTGTGGATATTTCAATAGGCGGCTATGAGGGAGCTGTATGGCGCATGGATATTGACGGCGGGACTTATGCCGCTAAATCGCGCTGACGACCGGCGGGGCGGGTTACGATATATTGATGATTATTACTGATGCGTGAAACTGCGAGCGCTGAATGCGCCGGCTGAGGTATGCTCCACCGGAAACAGGAGAGATTTTACCGGCAATAGGGTGGGGATATGCAAATAAATTGAGCTATAAGTATTCCGCGTTCGCTATAATTGGGGGGTGTAAACTATGAGAAAGAAAAAACTCATCGCAATGCTTCTTGCCGGAGGGCAGGGCAGCCGCCTGGGGGTACTTACAAATCATATGGCAAAACCAGCTGTACCCTTTGGAGGCAAGTACCGTATAATAGACTTTCCTCTATCAAATTGCGTGAATTCGGACATCGATACGGTTGGCGTGTTAACCCAGTATGAACCCCTCGCCCTGAATGCGTATATAGGTACGGGCCAGGCCTGGGATCTTGACCGTACATCGGGTGGAGTATATGTCCTTCCGCCGTTTGTTTCTGGAAACAGCGGGCGCTGGTATTCCGGTACGGCAAACGCGGTATATCAGAACATGGCGTTTATCGATCAGTACGACCCCGATCACGTCCTTATACTGTCAGGAGACCATATCTATAAGATGGATTACAGCGAGATGTTCAAACAGCATCTCAAGAAGGGCGCCGACGCCACAATAGCCGTGCTTAGGGTGCCTATGGACGAGGCGGGGCGTTTTGGCATAATGGACGTAGACGGGGATGAGCGGATAATTGAATTTGAGGAGAAGCCCAGAGCGCCCAAGAGCGACAGGGCGTCGATGGGGATATACATATTTTCATGGGACATACTCAAGCGTTATCTGGCTGAAGACGCCAAAGACCCTGATTCACAGAATGATTTTGGCAAAAACGTAATACCCAGCATGCTAAAAAGCGGCTGTAATATGTATGCGTATAACTTCAAGGGTTACTGGAAGGACGTCGGAACGATTCAAAGCCTTTGGGACGCGAACATGGATCTTCTCGACGAGCCGCCAAAGCTGGACTTGTATGATAATAATTGGAGGATCTACAGCCGCAGCGCGATAATGCCTCCCCACTACGCGGGTGCTGAAGCGGTGATTCAAAAATCAATAGTTCCTGAGGGCGCCGTAGTTTATGGCGCCGTAAAGCACAGCGTCCTGTTCGCGGGAGCGGTTATTGAGGAGGGCGCTGTTGTAGAGGATTCTGTAATAATGCATAACAGCGTCGTAAAGCGGGGAGCGCGCGTAAAGAAAACCATCCTCGGGGAGGGCGCCGTCATAGGCGATTACGCTGTTGTGGGCGCCGCCTGCCTTGACGGCGACCCGCAGTTTGACAATACGCTGACAGGGGATATAACCCTTATCGGAAACGCGATAAGCATTCCGGCCAAAAAGAGGGTGCCTACGGGAATGATCGTTGTTCAGCGGACGCTTGACTTGCTAAAGGAGGTGTGATCGTATGACCGGCAATGCGTTTGGGCTTATATATACCGGCGAATCCAACATGCAGCTAAGGGAGCTGACATATTCGCGTTCAATAGCGGCCGTGCCGTTTGGCGGGAGATACCGCTGCATAGATTTTGTGCTGTCATGCATGGTTAACTCGGGAGTGCTGAATGTTGGACTTATAACTCAGAGAAACTACCATTCGCTGATGGATCACCTAGGCACGGGCAAGGAGTGGGACCTGAACCGAAAGCGGGACGGCCTGTTCATCCTCCCACCGTTTGTGACCAAGGAAAATACAGGCATCTATAGGGGCACGGTCGACGCTCTTCGCTCCGTAATGGGTTACGTAAGACGAAGCTCTCAGAGGTACTGTATACTCACCGGAAGCCATACAATCTATAATACAACATATAATGAAATGATAGATTATCACATCCAAAAGGGTGCGGATGTGACCATAATGTACAACGATGAAAAAAGCTTCAATCCTGACGACCAGTTTGACGATCTTAGGTTAAGCTTAAACGCGGACGGTCGTGTAAACGATCTGGAGATAGACCCGTACAGGCCCAAAACCAGCCACCAGTCATGCGATGTAATGATACTTGAAAAGACGCTGCTTGAGTACCTGGTGGAGGAAGCCGCCGCACATGCCAGCCATGACTTTATCAGGGATATCCTTATAAAAAAGGTCAATACGCTCAAAATATACGGATACAGGTATGAAGGCTATGTTGCCCGTTTAAGCTCCATGAGCGTTTATTACGGGCATAATATGGATCTAATGAAGCCTGAGGTCAGGGCCGATATATTCAATCCCGATCATCCGATATATACAAAGGTTAAAGACGAGGTGCCCGCGCGTTATGGCCATAACTCAAAGGTGAAGAACTCGTTTATTGCGGACGGCTGCGTCATAGAGGGGACGGTGGAGAACAGCATCCTGTTCAGGGGCGTAAGAATCGCCGAGGGAGCTGTTGTGAGAAACTCAATTATTATGCAGGCTACAGACGTTCAAGAGGGCTGCGACATAGATTACGTAATAACCGATAAAGGCGTTGTAATCAAGCGGGGAAGGCGGCTTTCAGGGCATAACAGCTTCCCTGTCGTGCTTAGAAAGGGAATGACGGTTTAGCTTGATCATAGCTTTTAAAGCGGCGTTTTCGTACATACATTAATGTGCTTGGAGGTAAATCATGAAAGCCTTATTTCTATCAGCCGAAGCAACCCCATTCATTAAGACAGGCGGTCTTGCCGATGTAGCGGGTACGCTCCCGCGCGCGCTTAGGGCTGAAGGCGTTAAACCGGTGCTGATGATGCCGCTTTATGGGCAAATTGATGAAAAATATAAAAAGCGAATGAAGGTCCTGACTGAGTTTACCGTAGAACTGGGGTGGCGCAAGCAGCCATGCGTTGTGAGGGGATTAACGAAAAATTACATCCGCTGCTACTTTATCGAAAACGATTATTATTTCAACAGGGATTACATCTATGGCTCAGGAACGGATGAGGCGGAAAGATACGCGTTTTTTTGCCGCGCCGCATTGGAATCGCTTAAGCATCTGCGCATTCGCCCTGATTTGATACACTGTAATGACTGGCATACAGGAATGGTACCCCTGCTGTTAAAAACCCAGTATTTGAATCACTACAAGTATAAGGGCGTAAAAACCCTGTTTACCATACATAACCTGAGATATCAGGGAGTGTTCGACTGGGCGAATGTGCATGACCTGCTCAATATAGGACCGGAGCACTTTGTGCCGGATGGAATAGAATATTATGGCGGCGCAAGCTTTATGAAGGCGGGAATCGCATATTCTGACGCGGTAAATACGGTAAGTCCCACATACGCGGTTGAAATACAAACCCCCGCATATGGGGAGGGCCTTGACGGCCTGCTTAGAAGCAGGAGCATCGCGCTAAGCGGTATCATGAACGGGATAGACATGGATGAATACAACCCATCCACCGATAAGGAACTGCCCGCTGGATATAGCGCTGAGAACCAAAGAGGGAAGCAGCTTAATAAGGCGGCCCTGCAACGAAAGCTTGGACTGTATGAAAGGCCGGACATACCTTTGATAGGAATTGTTTCGAGGCTTACCGAGCAAAAGGGGTTTTCCCTGATAGCGCAGGCTGCCGAACGGATTGTTGACCTTAATATTCAGCTGGCCGTATTGGGAAAAGGTGAAGCGAGGTTTGAAGCGCTGTTCAGGCGAATGGCGGATTTAAGGCCGAATATGATAGCTTACCTTCCTGAACAGAATGAAGGCTTGGCGCGCATGGTGTACGGCGGGGCGGATATGTTCCTTATGCCGTCAATGTACGAACCATGCGGAATATCGCAGCTGATTGCCATGCGATACGGAACGCTGCCGATAGTTAGGGAGACGGGCGGACTAAAGGACAGCGTTGAGCCGTATAACGCTTTTACAGGCGAGGGAACGGGCTTTACATTTTCGCATTATTCTTCCGACGATATGCTGGGAGCAATTATCAGAGCGTGTGAATGCCATGCGGATGAAGCAGCCTGGGGAAGGCTGATATCAAGGGCAATGACCAGGGACTTTAGCTGGGGGGCCTCTGCCAGGGAGTATACGGACCTGTATCAAAGGCTCTTTGGGTGATTTGTAAATTGTTATATTATAGCCTGGCTCTGAAAAGATTGCCAGGTTTTTCAATTTACACTTTATTAACAAAGCTTGTCCATATATAATGATAGAATCAATGTAAGATAAAATACTTAGGGGAAACGGCTTATGCGTATTAGGTTTAAAATTTTTGCGGCGGTTGCCATGATACTGATCCCAGTGTTGCTATCGGGATGCAGCAGCGGTATTTCATTAGGGTCGTCCGATGCTGCAATCGGGCTTATCATAGATAATTCAGCGGATCAAACCCCTGTGAACACGCCCCATGTCTCAAGCGAACCGCCTGAGACAAAGGCGGGAAACGCCTTTAGCTATAGCGCTGATATGCCAAAGCCATCAGGATATATATCCATATTGGTAAATGTGGATAATCAGCTTGATGAAAACTTTATACCTAGCAATCTTGCACGGATAAGGAATTACATTAATCCCGAGTTGCTGACATTGAGGAATGAGGACGAAATGGCCAACAGGGAGGCTGTGGAAGCGCTGAAGGATATGCTAACCGAGGCCAGCTTTGATGGGATTACGGGCTTTTATCTTGAGGACGCATATAGAACCTACCGTGAACAGCTTGTGCTGTGGGAGATTAAGCAGAAGGAGTCGCCGGGCTATGGAAGCGACCTTAGCGTGCCGTTATCTACAGCATATCCAAGTGCAAGCGAACATCTGACCGGCCTTGCATTTGATTTGGGCGCCTGCGGGTCAGGCGTGATAAGGGATTTTAACTCCGAGCAGGGGCAATGGCTTATAAGCAACGCTCACCGCTTTGGCTTTATCCACAGGTATCCCGACGAAAAAGCTGACATTACGGGAATAATATTTGAACCGTGGCATTTTAGGTATGTGGGAGAGGATATCGCATCCTATATATACGATAACCGGCTTACGCTTGAAGAGTATTACTCAAGGCTGGAGCCTGCGGATTAACAAAATCTACGGATATTATGTAGATTTAAACAAATAGCCCTTGCATTTTTGCTCCGGCTGGTGTATAATGTCTTTCGGCCCGGGGGCGTGGCTCAGTTGGTAGAGCGATGCGTTCGCAACGCATAGGCCAGGGGTTCGAATCCCCTCGTCTCCACCAAAACTGGACACCAATTTTGATACAATGCGTATCGAAGCGGGTGTCCAGTTTCTTTTTGCAAAAGTCCCTATTTGTAAGGGTTTTCATACACCTTTTAATGAAAGCAGGCCCTGCGGTAACCAAAGAATGGTTGCCGTAGAGCCTATTTGTATTTTTGCGTATGAATTTTTTAATTAAAGGTCTGGAGGGTGTGCATTGGGTTCAGTGGAATAATTAAAAGGTGCAACGGAGATTCCACTGCTAATAAGGGCTTCCGAGGTCATGTACCGACTTTGAGAGCCCTCATTTCATGTATTTAATTGTGATGCTGCCACTCGGCAACGTTGTTGGGTGTGATCCATGCGATGTAGTGAGAAACGAATAATTACAATATGGGATAGAATTAAAAGGTTACGAGAAATGCTCCTCTACTATCGCATTTAGCTGCGTTGCAATCTCCGAAAAAACTTGGTTCAAATCAAGCGTTTTCACGCTGATTTTGTTGCCGCTCATTTGATAGCTGTTGTCTGGTTGGATTGCCTCATCTGTTGCGGCATATAAAAGCATACCAGATACCCGATGCGGTTTGCTGCCAAACTCTGTGTCCTTATTTTTTACATAGGTCAACAACACGGCCGGTGACTATGACGACATTATCAAAAATAATCTTGTTATCCGCATCGTGCAGCGAAGTAAGGCGGTGCGCCAGCCGCAACCATCACCAACTGGTACAAAGAGGTCTACGAGCCGACCTACGGCGCAAACTCATCTGTAACAACTTAACGGAGGGAACGGAACATGGATAACGAAAGAACCGCAGTCATCACCATCGGTGACGAGGAATACACCCTGCTTCTTACCACCAAGGCCATCAAGGAGATCGCCGGTCGCTACGACGGCTTGGAAAACCTCGGTGAAAAGCTGATGAAGTTGAGATGGCCATCGTCGAAATCGTCTGGCTCATTACTCTTCTGACGAATCATAGCATTCTCATCTATAACCTGAAAAACCAGGAAAAGTCAAAGGAACTGCTCACCGAGGATGTAGTCGATCTCCTGACTTCGCCCCTTGACCTCGCCGGTTACAAGACGGCGATCACGCAAGCTCTCTACAAGGGTACCAAGCGCAATGTGGAAAGCGAGAAAGACCCAAAAAACGCTCAAGTCGGGTAACGGTTTCTGACGAAGAACTGTTTACCCGGCTTCTTTATTACGGCCTTGCTCACCTTCATCTTTCACAGGACGAGGTGTGGTTAATGCCGTTGGGTCTGCTTTTGGATCTGTGGGAATGCCACAAGCAGTATAACGGGCAGGCTGTGCCGGCGCACTACATCGACGATATTATCCCGGACGGCGTATGACCATGCCGGAAGATCTCCACCTCATACTTAGTCCGTTTTTGTCTTAACTTCTTTGTGAACTTTCGGTCATGACCTTGATAATTCTCAAAATCCGTGGCGTACTATACATAGAAGTTGGGACGATTTTGTCCTAAGTGCGAGGTGGAATGAATGGTTAAACGAAATGCTTATCTGAATCGGCTGATTCATAATATGTAAAACGGTGAGATCAAAGTCATCACAGGCATTCGTATATGCGGAAAATCCGTGCTTCGGTTTGAGTTGTTTTACGAGCGCCTTCTCTCGCAGGAGGCCCCGAAGATCATATCATAAAGATTGAACTGGATCAGCGTAGATATTATAAGTTCAGAAATCCCATAACACTCTGCGAATATGTAGAAAATTCAGTCCGGGAAAAGAAGAACGAAGAGTTCTATCTGTTCATCGATGAGGCGCAGCTTACCACGAAAGTGGTGGATAAGGAGAACGGCGGAATCGAGGTCACGATCTATGATATGCTGAATCAACTGAAAGCATATAAGAACCTTGACGTGTATGTAACGGGCAGCAATTCCAAGGGGCTGTCCAAGGACATCGCCACCGAGTTCCGCGGCAGAGCTACGCAGATCCACGTTTTCCCGTTGTCCTTTGAAGAATTCTATTCCTTTGTGGGCGGCGACGAACGAAAGGCTCCGGATACCTAGATGCTTTACGGCGGTATGCCGAGCCTGCTGGCGCTGGAGGATGAAAAGGACAAAAAGGATTATCTGATCTCTCTACAGTGAACTGTATGTTAGGACATTGTAGAGCGCAACGGCATCGAGCGGGAGGATATTCTGAACGACATTCTGGATTTTCTTGTTTCGCAGATCAGCTCTCTTACCAATCCCACCAATTATTGCGAACGCCATATCCTCCATAAGAAACGAAAATGTCAATGCCGCGCTGGTTTCAAATTATGTGCAGCATATTATCGACTCTTTCCTGGTTTCATTGGCGAAGAGATACGATGTCAAAGGAAAGACTTATTTCAACTATCCGAATAAATACTATTATACGGACGTCGGCCTTCGGAATGCAAGGCTGAATTGCCGCCAGTTTGACCCCGGACACATTATGGAGAATATGATCTATAACGAGCTTCTGAGGCGCGGGTATTCCGTAGACGTCGGCGTTGTTTATGACCGCACTGACGGGGCAAGGTTCAGAAAGAGATTGACTTTGTTGTGAACGATGCGGATAAGAAGATCTACATTCAGTCCGCTTTTCGTATGGATACTGACAAAAAGGAACCCTCCGAGTTGTCATCGCTGATGTTAACAAAGGACTTCTTCAAGAAAATCATTGTCCGCTTAGATGTGCCGCATAATTTCTATGACGACAACGGCATCTTCCATTGTAACCTGATTGACTTACTGCTGGGACGCGTAGAAGTGTTCTGACCGTTTAAACCGGCAATGTGATTTCATATAACTGCAAGGAGTGACCTTTCGAGGCTACTCCTTTTCATACCATCAAGCACGCTTTCATCTCGTACTTCGACCGCTTTTGTGCCAAGTACGAGGTGAAAGGGTGCATTTTTCATGCCACGATCAGGAGGTGACGGCACAATGGCCGATAATTTCGGATTGAAAATCGGTCTTGAGCGAGAAGGAATTCAAGAAGGCGCTTGCGGATATCAACCAGTCCTTTAAGATTCTCGGCTCCGAAATGAAGCTCGCCACCTCTCAGTTAGACAAAAACGACAAATCCGTGGACGCCCTCACCGCACGGAACAAGGTGCTGTGCAAGAAGATCGACGAGCAGACCACGAAAATTGATACGCTCCGAAAGGCACTGCAGAATGCCGCTACCTCCTTTGGGGAGAACGACCGCCGCACTCAGAACTGGCAGATCCAGCTTAACAACGCCGAAGCCGCCCTCAACGACATGAACCGTGAGCTGGACGAAAACGGGAAAGCCATTAAGGAGGGCGGCAAGGCTGCGGAGGAATCCGGCGGAAAGTTTGAGAATTTCGGCAAGGTTCTGAAAACAGTGGGCGCTGCGATGGGCGCTGTGACAGTCGCCGCCGGAGCCGCCGACGTGAAGCTGGGGAAAGAGGTCGCCGCCTATGCCGACTACGAGCAGCTTGTCGGCGGCGTGGACGCCCTGTTCAAGGACTCATCGCAGGATAATCCAGCGGTATGCCGCCAATGCATATAAAACGGCGGGACTGTGTCCGCCAACGAGTACATGGAAACGGTCGCGGGGTTCTCCGCAAGCCTTATACAGTCCCCTGGAGGAGACACCGAAAAAGCCGCGAAGTATGCGGATATGGCGATCACGGATATGTCCGACAACGCCAACAAGATGGGTACTGATATGTCCTCCATCCAGAACGCCTACCAGGGCTTTGCCAAACATAACTGCACCATGCTCGACAACCTCAAGCTGGGCTACGGCGGCACGAAGCAGGAAATGGAGCGTCTGCTTGCCGACGCCGAGAAGATATCCGGCGTCAAATATGACATCTCCTCCTACGCCGATGTGGTGGAAGCCATCCATGTCATGCAGGAGAGCATGGGTATCGCGGGTATTACCGCAAAGGAAGTCGAAGCCACCATCTCCGGCGCTGTAAATGCGCTGAAATCCGCCGTATCGAACCTTATCGTGGGCTTCGGTGACGCGGACGCAGATATGGAACTGCTGCGCGGCAATATGGTGTCCGCATTCCGGACGGTGGTGGAGAACATTACGCCCGTTATCGAGAACATCGCTGCGGCTCTGCCCACGGCGCTAGATGCTCTGCTGACGGCGGTGGGCGAACTGCTCCCAACGCCGTTGGAAGCGGTTACCGGTCTGTTCTCACAGGTGCTGGAGACGTCATCTCCCTGCTTCCGCAGCTTATCCCGGCGGCGTCCGCGCTCATGACCATCGTGAACACACTGATTGAAAATCTGCCCCTGCTCATCGATGCGGCGGTTCAGCTTGTGTCTACGCTGGTGACCGGCATTGCCGATGCGCTGCCTACGCTGATTCCGGCAGCGGTGCAGGCTATCGTTACCATCGTTCAAGGTTTGGCGGAAAGCCTGGCCTATGCTGCTGGATGCGGCTTTGCAGCTTATCACCGTGCTTGCTCAAGGCATTCTCGACGCAATGCCAGTGCTGATTGCGGCTCTGCCGGAGATCATCAACGGCATCATTACCTTCCTGCTGGATTCGATTCCGCAGATCATCGAAACAGGCATTCAGCTTCTGACCTCACTGGTAGCCGCATTGCCGGACATCATCATGGCGATCGTGGAAGCCATCCCGAAAATCATTGACGGCATTATCAAAGCGGTGCTGAATGCAATCCCGCAGATCATCCAGGCAGGCATCGGCCTGCTGATCTCGCTGATCCAGGCGCTGCCGCAGATCATCATGACTATTGTGCGGGCGATCCCTGATATCATTTCCGGCATCGTCAACGCGGGCATCAATAACATCCCTCTGATCTTCCAGGCCGGCATTGATTTACTGGCTTCCCTCATCAAAAATCTGCCCACCATCATCGTGGAGATCGTCAAGGCGGTGCCGCGGATAATCACAGGCTTGGTCAATGCCCTGGGCAAGGGCGTCTCCCAGCTTGCACAAGTGGGTGGCAACCTTATACGTGGCTTGTGGCAGGGCATTCAGCAGCTTGCCTCCTGGCTGTGGGACAAGGTGTCCGGGGGGGTCTCCTCCATCTGGGACGGCATCTGTGGCTTCTTCAGCATCCATTCTCCCTCCAAGGAAATGGCGTGGGTTGGTGAGATGCTGGTCAAGGGTCTTGCCGGCTCCATTGATGACAATGGAGATGAAGCGGTCAAAGCCGCCGAAGGCAAGGCAGAGGGTATCAACGGCGTCATGGGAAACCATGCCCACGATATGCAAACGGCTTTACCCACCGACTTTGATGTGAGCGGCAATGTCCGCTCCGCGGTGGACGGTGTGGTGGTAAAGCGGCGTCCACTTTCACTATTGCCCTGAACATTGCCACCTTCAACAACTACTCTTCGTTAGGATATCCGCCAGCTTACCAACGAAGTCATGGAGACGGCGAACCAGTTCGCTCAACGGAAAGGAGTGATATTCGCATGACCTTTCTTACTTACAACGGCCGCAGTTCCGCCGACTTAGGTCTGCACATTGAGAAGAAGGCTGTGTTTTCCGCACCGGAATACGATGCAGAGTTCATCTCCATCCCCGGCAGGAGCGGAGATATCGTCAACCCTAACCGCCGCTTTTCCAACATCAAGGTCACTTACACTGTGTTCCTCGCACGGAAAAATACAGCCGCCCTTGCGTTCGTCCTGCGTGACATCAAGGGCTGGCTTTATTCCGAGCCGGACAGATACCATTAGATCACCTAATCCTACGATGAGGGGTATTTCCGCTACGGCGTGATCCCCGGGAGTCTGGACATTGAGGAGCAGTTCAATAAAATCGGCAGCTTCATCGTTACCTTCAACTGCAAGCCCTTTAAATACAGCTTTGAGGGCTTGCAGGAAATCACCATAGAAAGCTGCGGCAGTGTATGCAAGCCTGAAGCCTTTACCGCAAAGTCGGTCATTACCCTGAAAGGAAGCGGCAATTTTTCTCTCACCCTGCAAAACAGCGGTTACAACAAGACCTGGAACTTCAAAGGCATTAAGGACGGCGTGTTATGTGACAGTGAACAGATGAATTTCTATTACGATACCACGCTTCTGAATGATAAAGTGACAGGCAATGGTTTTCCCGAACTTCGGCCCGGTGAAACGGTGCTGACGGTAAGCGGCGGTGTGGCAGAGATCAAGGTAACCACAAGGTGGCGCCGCCTGTAATATCAGAGCCTGTTTTAGGTAGAGATTTCATAAATTTGTGGTATGATACTTATATGTAATAATGACAAAGCAGACTTTGAGGACATATTTCTAAAATAAATAAGAAGTACAGTTGTGGAATTTTCCAAAACTGTACTTCTTAATTTTCTCTCAAAACTCAGGCTATATTACAGCGTCATCAACGGTAAAGCTATCCAGTGAGTTTTCTTTTACCTGTATGCAGACATAAGTGATTCCAGAATCACTTGCTGCAAAAAACTGCCGTTTTGCTGCGGGAGCAATCTTTAACCAATCACCTGCAGCAAGCTCGATTTCTTCTCCGTCTATTACCGCTTTTCCTTTGCCGGAGAGGATTCCGTAAATTTCTTCATTGTTTTTGTGTGAATGAACGAATGGAACACTTGCACCTGCCGGCAACTGATTGATACTGACCTCCGCACCGGTCAAAGAAAGCTTTTCATGAAGCTCTACTCTGCCTTCATTCCCGATGTTTGTTTTAGCGTGGTTTTTCATGGTATACACCTCCAAGAATATTCAGCAATTTCTTCTTGCTTGATTATAGTATATCGCCCGGCACATTCAAAAACAAGTACGCACATTTTTGTAACTATATACTTTTTTTAGAATGTATGCTATAATATGCTTGCGAGGTGATAGATAACATGAAAACAAAAGACGAATTACCGGCTTGCCCTGTGGCAACAGCCGTATCCTTAATTGACGGTAAGTGGAAACTATTAATTCTACGCAATCTAAAAGTGCGTCCATGGAGATTTAACGAATTGATGAGAAGCTTGGACGGAATATCACAAAAGGTGCTGACCGACAGCCTGCGTCAGATGATTGACGACGGACTTGCTTATCGGCACGATTATCAGGAATTGCCTCCGAGAGTGGAATATGTACTAACTGATCTCGGAAAAGAAATGCTGCCGATTATTGATGCGCTCGCTGATTTCGGAAACTATTACAAATCAACACTCAAACAGTAAAAACCGATAAATTTATGTCAAATATACACTTTCGGTTTGCCGAACCGCAATTAAATCATTTTAACTAACCACCAGGTAAAATCCCCGGTGGTATTTTTATGCCCAAAAGGAGGTGGCTTTCATGATACCTGTGCTTTATTCGCCCAACGCTATAGACTTCACCTCGTTCGGACTGGGTGCGCTGACCGATACCATATCCTGCGAAGTCACCGAGGAGCGAAACGGCGTGTTCGAATGCCTGCTCAAATATCAGGTGAGCGGCCAGCATTACGAACTCATCACCAAGGAATGTATCATCAAGGCAAAGCCCAACGCCGCCGCCGCAGACCAGGCATTCCGCATTTACCGCATTACCAAACCGCTCAAAGGCATCGTGAGCATTTACGGTCAGCATATCTCCTACGACCTTGCCAATGTTCCTGTGCTGACGTTTTCAACGGAAAGCTGCTCTCCGCAGCTTATCCTCTCGCGGCTTCTTTCGGGAGACACACGATTTACGGGTTGGACGGACTATTCGGATGCAAAACCGTTTTTGGTGGAACAGCCGCAAAGCGTCCGCGCCTGCTTGGGCTGAACGGAAGGCTCTATGTTATCGAAGTGGCATGGTGAATTCGAGTGGGATAACTTCACGGTGAAGTTTCACTCCCACCGAAGGCAGAAAACGGGTGTGGTCATTGAATACGGCAAGAACCTCACGGCATTGGAGCAGGATGAGGACAACAGCGGCGTGTATACTTCGCTGCTCCCGTATGCCGTGTTTACCCCGGATGGCACGGACGCCGAAACAGTGGTCACATTGCCTGAGGTCACGCTTCTCATTGTGACCTCTGAGATCGTCCGGGCAAAAACGCTCATCATGGATTTCTAAGACCAATTCATAGATACGCCTGTTACGGAAGAAACCCTTCGGGCAAAGGCGAACAGCTAAATCAAGGCAAATCCGCTGGGTGCGACCATCCCTGGTGCCACGGTTTCTTTTGAGCCGATCTGGAAGCAGCCGGAGTATTCGGCAATGCTGGAGCGGGTCAATCTCTGCGATACCGTCGCAATTCGGCACTCGGCGCTGGGCGTCAGTATGCCGGCAATGGTTATAGCAACTGTGTACGACACCCTTGCCGAGCGATATAAGAGTATCTCACTCGGACAGAGCAGGTCCAGCATGATCACCGCCATTTCCGAGATACAGTCCTCGGTGGATAAGGTGGAATCCGCCATCGGTCGATTCCCAAAGCTGCTTCAGACCGCCATTAACAAAGCAACCGGGCTTATCAACGGGCAGAGCGGCGGCTATGTGGTCATCCATACCAATGATGAAAACGGACAGCTGTATGAGCCGCTCATTCTGGACGCTACCTCTATAGACGAAGCCGCAAATGTCTGGCGGTGGAATGTTGGCGGTCTGGGCTTTTCCCGCAACGGCTACAATGATACCTGCAACCATAAACCCACTCACTGACCCATCTGCCTTCGGAAGCAGCACGTAAAAGACGTATCGCCGGATACGCTCGCGTTTCTACCGACTGCGACGAGCAGCTCACCAGTTATGAAGCCCAGGTTGATTATTACACCAAAGTTATTTATCAAGAAAGGCCAAGTTCATTTAACCGAAAAAGAACCAAATGAGATTATTGTCACTCATACTTTTAAAATAAGAGAAAGTAATATAAGCGGACTCGATACATTGAAAGATAAATATTGTATCAGTATTTATAAAATGGTCAATCTTGCGATTCGGTATTTTTTAAAGGAAAACGGGAATTAGGGTAATCCTCTATCCTGGGCTGTGCGTCAATAAAAGCGGCTCTTCTATATGGGAAGCAAGTGCGTTTGATTGTGTAAAAGTTTGTCTTTTCAGCCATATAAAAGTCGACAAGCTACACAGCTTTTGGATTTTTATATGATCTTCCACTGAGCCGAGTACGTCAGCCTTTTTTTCAACAGGGACTTTTTTAACCGCTATAAAGGGACTATTTTGAAACATGTTAAAGGCTTTTGTTTTTCATTTTGGTGTGATATATTGTTATTCAGACAAACGTACATGAAAGGTATTTATAATGAATGATGTTTTGAAATTTTCCGAACGAGCGGCGTTTCGCGCATGGTTGGAGAAGTATAGTACAATCGGCGGCGGGGTATGGCTGCTTTTGGGCAAAAAGGGAGGTCCGCTTACGCTCACAGCCGCTGAAGCCTTGGAAGAAGCTCTGTGCTTCGGCTGGATTGACGGACAAATACAAAGCATAGACAATATGACGTATAAAAAATACTTCTCTATCCGCCGAGAAAACAGCAGGTGGTCTGAGAAGAACAAGGCATTAGCACAACGGCTTGAAAAACAGGGAAAGATGACCGATTATGGCAGGTTTAAAATTGAGGAAGCTAAGAAAAATGGCCAGTGGGACGCTCCAAAATCCCAGGCAATAACAGAGGAGCAGATCGTATTTTTGTCAACGTTATTAAAGGGATACGAACCTGCCTATACAAATTTCGAGGCCATGGGGTTATCTATAAAAAAGACTTACATACGGGCATATTATGCTGCAAAGACAGAGGCGGGCCGGGAAAAACGGCTAACATGGATGGTTGAACGACTAAATAAAAACTTAAAGCCAATGTAGCCTATTACAATCCCATTGTCTATCTTCACAGCAGGAATGATTGGGGAGTCGAGGCTCATCTAAAGAGCCATAATCACCGCATGAACCAGCAAGGCGGTACCCGAACAGACGCCAGCATAAAAAGGCGCTTGATCCTTATATGCCAAAAGATTATTGCAAATGGCAAAACGCTGTCGGCCATGGCGCAGTTACGCCACCATCAATCTTTGGAATATATTTAAGGCAAAGGAGACTTACGAAATGTATTATTCAACAATATACCCATCGCCCGTAGGAACAATCACGCTTGCATGTGACAATGCTGGCATCAATCTTGTCGGGTTATGGATGGAGGGACAAAAATATCACGGCGATAGTATCCCTGAAGCTATGGCAGAGAACGATGACATGGCTATACTCGACGCGGCAAAGAAATGGCTGGACAGATATTTCGCGGGTAAAAAACCAAAAATATCCGAATTGCCGTTGGCTCCGATAGGCGGCGAGTTTCGGCAAGGCGTATGGAAGATTCTCCGTGAAATTCCATACGGCGAAGTTATTACCTATGGCTGCATCGCTAAAAAAATAGCGGAGAAAATGGGTAAGGGGAGCATGTCTAGTCAGGCAGTGGGCGGCGCTGTGGGACATAATCCTATATCTATCATCATCCCCTGTCATAGGGTCGTGGGTTCAAACGGAAGCTTAACAGGCTATTCCGGCGGCGTTAAGACAAAAATGAAATTGCTGGAGTTGGAAGGCGTTGATATGTCTCAGCTGTTTGAGCCTAAAAAGGGTACGGCTTTGTAAGCAGGAAAACTATTTGTTAAATATTGGGGGTATGGACTTATTTACCTAAAGTCCGAGGACCCAATTTTGGGCAGAGAAATAGAAGAATTTGAGCATATTTATCCAGAGGGCGTTCTCAATATGTTTATGGCACTTGCTAATGAGATTATTGGCTGGCAAATAAGCAATTGTATCCCGCGCCTTCCAATCATTTTTGACGGCACATCGTTTTTTGCGGCAGCCCCGGCACGCCTGTTGACTTCATACCTGAGGTTACCGATACTTGCGATACGTAGACGGTTAAGCGTATTGCTGCGGCTTATTTGAAATTAATATACTCCCATACCCGCAGCGTAGATGATATAACCGCATCCACGCCAAAAGGGAGAAGCAATGGCGCTTTTGGGGAGCGGTTCAAGAAGCGGACAGCCGTCATTCAGGAATGATATGACGCCGGACCTGATCCAAAAATACGCATATGGCGTCCTTGTTTAACTCGTAATAGGTTCGGTAGCTCCGCTTGTCAACAGTGACAAAACGTGCGTTCAACAGCGCCTGCATATGGTAAGCAATGGTGCTGGTGGTCAGGTTCAGCTCCTTTGCGAGCTCCCCGCTGTAATAACGCCGTCCGGCAAGCAGCTTTAAAATGTCGAATTTTGACCTGTCGCTGAGCAGCCTCATATTATTGCACATATAAGTGCTGCTGTTATGTTTCAGGCGGTTTAAAAAAATAATCTCAAAATGCATCCCCCAGAGTATATTGCTGCAGCGGCCGGGTTCTGTTGAGGCGAGGTATTGAAGACGGTCGCAGCTGAACAAAGAGGGTTGGATAAAGATTTTATCCGTTTCCGGCAGAATGATCTGGATTTTTTCCGCCATATAGCGGTATAGAGTCTCATTGTTGATTTCCTTAGGAAAACGCTTGTAAAACGGCTCGGTCCATACAGCCAGGGAGGGAATGAATGGTACAAAAACCTCAATAGCCTTGGACAGCACTTTTATAAACTGGTCAAGGTAGGCCTCGAAATCATGGTAAAAGGCCAAAAGCCGCCATTTGTCCTGATCGCACAGGGAACACGACTCCATCAGTTTAAGCAGGCCGCATCCTTTTAGTGATTTTTCCCCGGGGCCGGTATAAAGCAGATTGTAGTTGTCAAGCGTCGTATAGAGAAAGTTGAGCGGGTTGCAATTAAAAGCGGTTAAAACGCCGGCTTGTATCCTTAATGGGTCCTGTTCGGAAAAGTCGCCGTAAAACTGGAGAATAGCCTCCGCGGGCGTCGAATCCTGGCTGCCGAGAGGATGAAACAGATATGCTGTGATTTCGTCGTTTTGATTTACTACCTTTGTTACCTTATCGGAAATATCCTGTAATGAATCAAGCAGTTTTTCAACTTCGGGCAATTCAATGTCAAGCCTGGCCTTGATTTCCTTTTTTAAAGTGGCATAACTGCGGTTTGAAGCTTGTTGCCGCACTAAAATACTCAGGCATTCAAAAACCGGATTAATCTGTTGTGCAATCTGAATCTCCATATCTTGTCTCCTCCCGTTACATAGTTTCTCATAATAACAGACTTTTATAGACTTGTAAACGGTTCAGGCACGAAATGATATGCGTGACATGTTGAAATTCCACTTTATATACGTTGACATTGACGAATTAGTGTGCTAACATTTGCTTGATATACTTGATACATCTAATTCGATGGATATCAAGCATATTGGCGTTTACACCATCATGAAATTAAGGAGGAAAAGTAGATGAAAAAACATTTGCTACGGTTGTTAGCGGTTTTGGTTACAATTACCATTGCGCTGTCAAGCCTACCGCTGCAGACTGTATATGCGTCTAGCGCGGAGGACGGCAAATATCCGACGCTTAAGGAGACGGTGAACAGCTTTTTAAAGTCGTTTGATCATTACGGTGCGGACGACGAAGTAGAATTCATCGTTGAACTGGAGGGCAAACCCCTTCTGGAAATAAAATCGCAGGATGTATCCCTGCAGTCGTTCTTAAGTACGACAAAGGGCGAAGCTGCGATAAACTCGATTGAAAAGGAACAGGAGTCTATAAAACGGCAGATACGGAATAACGGTTCGGATTCTTTGGAAATCGAGTTTCAGTACCGGATAGTGCTCAACGGATTCGCCGTAAAAGCGAAGTATTCCGAAAAGGAACGGCTTGAGAGCATCGAAGGCGTCAAAAATGTCTATGTTGCGGCAAGGCACGAGTATGTAGAGCCAATAGACGGCTACGCGCGTGCAACGCATACAAGCGGCGGAATGATAGACAGTGACCGAGCAAACGATGAAGGCTATACCGGCAAAGATACCGTGACGGCGGTTCTGGATACCGGTATGGATGTAAATCACACCGCGTTTGCCAATGCGCCGGAATCTCCGCGCTATACGCAGGCGGATGTGGAAGCCGCGGTTGCAAGCGGTGAGCTGAACGTTGGCGCGGCAACCGCTTCGGAGCTTTACACGAGTGAAAAGATTCCATTTGCATACGACTATGCGGACAAGGACACCGATGTATCGGAGTCGGAAAGCAACATCCACGGCACGCACGTTACCGGCTTGGTTGGCGCGGACTGCGACACATTTTCCGGCGTTGCACCGGACACCCAGATCATGATGATGAAGGTCTTTTCCGACTCAGAGAGCGGAGCCAGCGATTCATGGATTCTCGCTGCGCTTGAGGACTGCGTTGTTCTGGACGTTGACACCATCAATATGAGCCTTGGTTCAGCGGGCGGCTTCACAAGCGAGACAGATACTTTGACTAATGAGGTATATGAGCGTGTAGAAGCACAGGGCATCAACCTCCTCTGCGCCGCGGGTAACGATACAAGCTCAACATATAAAAATCTGCTTGGCACGGATATGAATCTGATTACAAATCCTGATAACGGCATTGTCGGTTCACCATCCACCTTTAAATCGGCGCTTTCTGTCGCGAGCATCAATGAGGAAAGCGTCTACTGTATTTACTTCAAAGCGGGCGAAAACAACATTGTATATAATGATCCGGCTTCGAGCGACGCGCTGCGATTTGAAAAGGCACTCAACAATCAGACGCTCGAGTATGTCCCTGTTCCGGGTTTCGGCGATGAGTATGACTTCGCTGAAGTCGATGTCGCTGGTAAAATAGCGCTGGTTGAGCGCGGCTCCCTCTCGTTTACGGAAAAAGAGCAAAATGCGAAGAATGCAGGAGCCGTGGGTGTAATTATTTATAACAACGAGGAAGGCGAACTTCCCAATATGCAGGTAAACGGCCTGCTGCCGATGATTATCATAAGCAAGGAAGACGGCAAAATTCTGCGTAATCTCGAAGATAAGAAAATCTCCATTTCTGAAGATTTTACCGGTTTTTTGGAGAATGCGCTGGGCGGCCAGATGTCCTCTTTCTCAAGCCTCGGTGTTGCGCCGGATCTTTCGCTGAAACCGGAGATCACCGCACCAGGCGGTAATGTTTATTCTACGCTGCCAGGCGGAGCGTTCGGTAACATGAACGGTACCTCCATGGCGTCTCCACACATGGCCGGCGCTGCCGCGATAATGAAGCAGTATGTAAATACGAGATTTACAAATCTGACCGCGACGGAAAAACAGGCTCTCATCAATCAGCTGATGATGTGCACGGCGGTCCCTGTAAATGATCCGGACGGCGTTCTCTACACGCCGCGTAAACAGGGCGCGGGTCTGGCGAAGATTTATAACGCGATCCATACGGGCGCGTATCTTACTGTGGAGGGCTGTGAGCGTCCGAAAGCGGAGCTTAAGGACAACATCAATGGAACATATTCCTTTACATTTACCATTCATAATATAAGCGATAGTGCGCTTTCCTATGATGTCTCCGCTGTCCCGCTAACCGCAAAGGCGGAAACGCTGTATGGCTACCGTTGTGTTTCCGAGGCTTCCCGCGTACTGCCTGAGAGCGAATTTAAGGTGACCTTCAGTCAGACAAGCGTAACGGTTCCGGCAAACGGCACGGTGGATATCACAGTTGATATGCAGCTGACAGACGAGGGTAAACAGCAGCTTGCCGAGTTTTCAAACGGCACATTCCTAGACGGATTTATCATTCTGCAATCAAAAAACGTGGACGAAATCGATCTTTCCCTGCCATACCTTGGGTTCTATGGCGATTGGTCGAAAGCTCCTATTTTTGACTCAACACTTTATGATGAGACCGCTCCTTCCACCTACGATTCGAGCGGAATGTATCTGATCAATTATGACTGGACAGGCTACCCGCTCGGCATAAATATGATCTCCGGCGATATGGACGGAGCAAGCAGAGATAAAGTAGCGATTGCGAGCCGTCAGCTTGGATATCAGTTGGTCTACCCAATCCTCGGTATGCTCCGCGGTTCCAAAGAAACCAACCATACGGTGACCAACGCGGAGGGTGAACAGGTTTACAGCTTTACTGAGTATGAAACGCGCAAATCCTATTATTATGCGCAAGGCGACTTCTTCACCTACTATCTTCCTTCCAGCGGCTGGCAGCCGATCTATCTGGCGGAAGATGGAAACTATTACTATCTTGAGGACGGGCAGTACACCTATACGGTAACCGGTCATGTAGACGGGAAAGAGGGAGAGCAGTCCGTTTCATTCCCGATTGTTATCGATAATGAGGCGCCGCAGGTCGTTTCCCATCAGTATGTTGTGGAAGACGGTACGCCCTATTTGGATGTAACGTTAAGGGACAATCATTATATCATGGGCTTGCAGCTTGTAAATGACAAGGGCAACGCGCTGACGCAGGCTATTTCTGTCGAGAGCGGAGCCGTAGGGGAGGAGCTTACCTATAGGTTTGATCTTACCGAAGCGCAGGCTATGGGCGAAAAGCTTGGCCAGGTGGTTGCGATGGATTACGCGCAGAATATTTGCGAGAGCGAAATGTTCAGCCTTACGAGCCAAGACATTGAACCGATCAGCGTTTTAATCAATCAGCAGCAGATCATCTTGAGCATCGACTCCAGTCCGTTCCAGCTGGATGCGTTTGTCTATCCGGATAGTGCGGTTGATAAGTCCATTACATGGTCTTCGGACGATACGTCGGTCGCAACGGTTTCCGACACTGGGTTGTTGACGCCTGTGGGGGGTGGTACTACCACAATTCGGGCGACTGCATGTAACGGCGTGTATGGTACAACTACAGTTTCAATAGTGGAATCGTCGGAAGAGCTTCCAGAGGATTTGATCATCCGGAAAGACGGAAGATATCTTATCCCGGCGGATCTGACTGGAAACATTGTCATTACAGATAACGCTCATAACGTTAGCGTGGTTGGCAGCTCGTCCAACACGGCGGATAACCCGTATAAAGGCTTGACGTTCACCAGCGAGAACGAGAACTTAAATTTAACGATTGATACGCTTAACGTTCAGGCGTCAGGCGGTAAACCTGTAATTCAATTTAAGGGAGCTGGAAATACGCTGAACCTTGCAGGCAGCAATACGATAGAGTCGGCCAGTAACTCCTACTATTCAAAAGCGCTGATCAACGTGCCAGAGGATAGCGAACTGACGGTTAATGGCGGCGGAACTCTGAACATGCTCATGGAATACAGCACTTATGGCGCTGGAATAGGAGGAAACGCAGGCCAGATTGCCGGAGAGATCACCATAGATGGCGGCACGTTTAACGGTACTTCCTATGGTACGGGAGCGCTGATCGGCGGCGGCGCCAATGCGGGAGTGACGAAGGTTACAGTCAATGGCGGCACATTGAACCTAAATATTCCGTATTACAGCAACGGTTTCTTTACTAACCTGACCGGTTGCGGCGCTGGCATTGGCGGCGGCGATACCGCTTCCAAGGGTCCTATTTCTATCGAGATCAATGGCGGCGTCATCAATGGCACAACAGAGGTTAATTCGGCTTTGATTGGCTCGGGTTACGCCACGACCATACGCCCAAATATTGTAATCAATGGTGGTAAGCTTGATCTGCATTCCGCTGCAAACAGCAGCGGGCAGCTCAGCGGCGGCGCATGCATCGGCTCTGGAGCGCACAGATCTGGGACTACACAGGCTGTTGCGGCAAGGGTCACCATTAACGGCGGAGAGATTATCGCTTCTACCGATACAGACGCAGCGGCAATAGGAGGAGGAGCCGGAGTTGACGGTGCGACGGTCATGGTAAATGGCGGCACCATCACCACATCTTCAAGCGGCGCCGGCGCGGCGATTGGCGGGGGTGTTTACCCTCCGAGCGGCGGCGGGAATCTGCGTATCAGCGCAGGCTCGCTCAAAGCCAGCGCAACCGGCGAAGGCCCGGCGATTGGCGATACGTTGGTAGACAACAGCGACAGCGACCGGGTTTTTGAAGTTACGCTGCCTGCGCCGGACGTAAAGAGCGTAACCGTAAACGATATCGATTGGAAGGTTTCTGTTAACCATCCAAATGACGATGATCTCCATCTCTGGCTCACGAAAGGCACGCATCATGTAGTAGTTGAGACTGGAGAGGGCGTGACAAAATATGAAGTTGTAGTTTCGCCGACCGGAAATGCGAATGTAACCCAGTATTTCGAAGTTACCTATACACTTACTGACCTAATCACGGATGCGGCTGCAACCGTCTACGCTGGCGAAACCCTTAGCGGCTCGTTCACAGCGACAAACGGCAAACAACTGCCTGGCGGCATCACGGTTACGATGGGCGGCGCGGACGCGGAATTTAGCTATGACGCTCAAACCGGTGCGTTCTCTGTACCAAATGCCAGCGGCGATATCGTTATCGTCGCGGCCGCTGTGGATGGAACCCCGGTGGACAAGTCCGAACTTGAGGCGGTTATCGCCGAGGCGGAAGCGCTCAACGAGGCGGATTACACCTCCGGCACATGGCGGACGCTTGAAGAAGAGCTCGAGTCCGCGAGAGTTATCGCGGCGGATGAGGATGCTTCTCAGGCAGACGTTGATGAGGCGGCAGACGCGCTTAGATCCGCAATCGACGGTCTTATTGAGCGCGGCGACAAGACCGAGCTTAACGATTTAATCGCCGAGGCGGAAGCGCTTAATGAAGAGGATTACACCACCGATACGTGGGCGACGCTTGAGGATGCTCTCGAAGCCGCAAGAGCTGTTGCTGAGGATGAGGACGCCATTCAGGCGGAGATTGACGAAGCAAAGGCCGCGCTTGAAGATGCAATGGATGGGTTGATACCTGTAAACGCAATCTACTCAATCGAGGTAGGGAATGTAAACGGCAGGCCGGGCGAAAGCGTGGTGGTGCCTGTAAGGGCGAATAACCTGGCGGCAGCGGTAATCCATGTTGAGTATGATCCCGAAGTACTCACATATGCCGGATATACCAACCTTGCTCCCGAAGGATCGATGATGATAGTCAACGATTCAACTCCAGGCATGCTGGCGATAGCGGTTGCAAATACCAGCGGCAATTACTATGGAGAGTTTATGACGCTGAACTTTAAGGCGGCCGAGGATGCATCAGAGATAACTGAACTGGCGCTTACGGTGAACAGCGCAAGCGTAATAGTTGGCGGAGCGTCGACAGATGTGGATGTATCCGATATAGAGGCTATCAACGGAAGCGTTGACTTCAGCGCCCCGATATACACGGTAACCTTCATAGACGGCTATACGGGCGAAGTTATCTACATCGATGAAGTACATGAAGGCGAAGCGGCGACGGCGCCCGAAGTGAGCGGACATGATGCGGAACCCTTCCCGTACATGTTCATTGGATGGGACAAGGAGTTCTCGGCAGTGATGGAAGATATGACGGTTACCGCAAACTTTGCTCTGCTTGGAGATGTAAACTTTGATGGAGAAGTGAATATTACCGATGCATTGATAATAGCGCGACAGCAGGTCGGTTATGACGAACTGGACGAGGCCGCGATGATAGTGGCCGACGTCAACGGTGACGGTATCGTGAATATAACGGACACACTACTGCTCATGCGCGTCCTGGTTGGACTTGAAACGGTCTAACTAAACATGTTGCCGGAATTTTAACGGCCCCCCTTTGAAAGAGGCTGCAGCAAATCCATTTGCTGCGGCCTCTTCAGTTTAGCGGCATATAAATTGAAAACAGGACTCCAAACCATGAGGATCGCGCATACCTATAGATCTTACAGGGTGCTGATTTGCAACATACCATGGAATGTTATCGGCCCTATATTAATAAAGCTCCAATGGCAAACATGAATATTGATAAGAGTGAGTGCTTCGTTTTATTAAGGAAACGGTCCGTCATACCCAGCAAGCCCTGACCTGCTATTGCGTTTTTGTTTGGCAAGCCCTCGTATTCCTCACTAAGAATCTTATTCACAGCTTCCCTATTACCCGCATAAACATGATACGGAGGTGAAACCCATGAATCCATGTGAGCTATCAATGAACATAACCGTGATTGCAAATGCGCTTGCCGAAAACTTATCCGACGACGACCTTGCAATCACGGCCGCAGCGTTTACACAGCTGGGCGACACCCTGGCCACAATCGCTACCAGCCGTGCCCTTTACTGCAGAACCAATTCGTCTCCCCACAACTCAGATGATACGCAAACGAGCGGCATTTGAAGGATACCGCCCGTACCCAGAGTTGCGCGCAGCATTTTCTTTGCCGTGCCCTAGGATTCACTTTTGCGCCTCGCCGCTCCGTGCCAGGTCTTTAACTCTATAGGTTTTGTTTAGCGGCTCTTAAAGCTCAGGCGTCCCTGAGGCTCTGAATAATGCCCGTAGCAGTTGCGGCATTTCCCGCCTGTCCTGATTTCACAACGTGTCAGGGATACCGTTTGCTGTTTGTGATACTTCTCAGCAGGCTGTTTAAAAGTAGAGACTATGCCATTCCTTATTAATACTCAGATATTTGATCAATTAAGAAGAGATTCAATAAAGACATGTTAAGCGAAAACGCATTCATATATACAGCTGCGCCTAAACCGGAAGGCCGTGTTATACTCTTATCAAACCCAAGCACTATTTTAGTTTAATCTGATATGAATAGCATCCTACATGATATAATGACTATATCCATAGATGGAGGGTTGTTTATGTTGGAGTATCCAGAGGTATTGACCATTTCCGAGCAGCTGCGCAATGGGATAGCGGGCAGCGTGGCAAGCCGGGTTCTTCCTCCGTCAAAGGCGCACAAATTCTGCTGGTTCAATGGAGACCCTGCCGGATACGACGCTGCGTTAAGAGGGGTAAGGGCGGCAACAGCGGAGGGATTTGGGATTTTTGTCGAAATCGCCTTTGATAACGGCTACCGGCTATGCTTTAATGACGGCGTTAACGTCAGGCTTATGCCGTCCGTAAAGGTTCCCAGGGACTACCAGCTCTTGATCGAATTTGAAGACGGCAAGGCGCTGGTGTTCACCGTTGCGATGTACGGCGGAATCATTCTGCATAACGGAAGCTATGATAATGAATATTACCTCAAGAGCAGACGGGCGGTCTCACCGTTTTCAGACCGGTTTAAAGAGCGTTTTTACAGGCTGCTTGACGAAAGCAAGCCCAGTCTCAGCGTGAAGGCGTTTCTTGCTGCTGAACAGCGATTCCCCGGAATTGGCAACGGGGTATTGCAGGATATTCTGCTCGAGTCCGGTATTAACCCTAAGCGTAAGATAAGTACGCTTAGGGATCTGGAGAAGGACAATCTGCTCCGTTGTGTTATAGAGGTCCTGCGCAATATGGCCGCGCACGGAGGGCGCGATACCGAAAAGGACATTTACGGGCGTCAAGGCGGCTATAAGGTATGCCTGTCAAGAAACACCCTTGCTTCCGGATGCCCTAAATGCGGCGGTAAAATAACAAAGGAAACGTATCTGGGGGGTTCCATCTATTACTGTCCTATCTGTCAGCCGATTATCAAGCAATAATAGCGGCGTGAAAGACCCTTTAACACGGATTTAAAGGGCGTGATAGAGGGGCGGCTATTGCACTTTAGCTATGGCGAATCCCATTAGCGTTGCCAAAGGAGGTTAAAACCGTGAAAAGGGTCAGGATTACGGTGCTTAAGACTACGTTGGATGAAGAACTTGCACACGAATATGGGGCTCATGGCTTGACAGCCTGCCCTATGCATAAAACAGGACAGGTTTTTTACGCGGACTACGCTAAACCGGATGGCTTATGCGATGAAGCGTGGAAGGCGATCTATCAGTATGTCTTTGCGCTTGCACATGGAGCTGGAAACGGCGTTTTCTACTATGGAGACTGGATAAGAATGCCAGGCGTGGCCATATGCAGCTGCAATGACGGCCTTAGGCCGGTTATTTTCAGACTGGAGGCTACGGACAAGGAGGCGCGTATTGGTTACAAACCCATACGGTGAGGGCTGCGTTTTAATGTATAACGCCTCTTTGAGGGGCTGAGAGAGGGTATACTCTTATTTAGAGTGTTTCAGCCTATAATAGCTTGATAAATGCTTAATCCATGTAAAAGTGAGAAAGGGTACATATGGCAATGGCGGAAAGAATAGCGGTGATAACGGGAGCAAGCGGCGGCTTTGGAAGGGAATTTACAAGGCTGCTGTCAGCGGACCGAGAAATCGACGGGATTTGGGCCATAGCCCGCAATCAGGCTAAACTCGATCAACTGAAGGCCGATTTTGGAGAGAAGATAAAAACCTTTTCGATAGACCTTTCCGACACTAAGGCTATCCTGGGCTTTAAGGAGGTTTTAGATAAGGAGAAGCCGGAGATTTCGTATCTCATCAATAATGCGGGCTTTGCCAAGCTGTGCGCGTATTCGGATATAAGCGTTCTGGAATCGGTAAATATGATTGACCTCAACTGCGGGGGAGTGGTGGCAATGGGGCTTGTATGCATCCCATATATGAGCGCTGGGAGCAGGATGCTCAACGTTGCTTCACAGTCCGCGTTTCAGCCGCTGCCCTATTTGAATATATACGGCGCGACAAAGGCGTTTGTCCGCAATTATTCAAGAGCCCTTAACATTGAGCTTAAGGAAAGAGGAATAACCGTTACGGCAGTATGCCCTGGGTGGATGGACACCGACCTGTTTGACCGGGCAAGGGTGGGGGCAAAAAAGGCTCCAAGAAAATTTGCGGGAATGGTAACGCCGGGCAAGGTGGCCAAGAAGGCCCTGTCCGACGCGAAAAGGGGGAGGGATATATCCGTATATGGGGCTTATGTGAAGTTTTGTCACACGCTGGCGAAGGTGCTGCCCCAAAGGCTTATGATGAAGATCTGGCTGATTCAGCAGGGCCTGTAGGCGCATATTTCATAGACGTAAAGCATCAAGGCTTTAATTCGGATCCAAATAAAACTTTCGGAGATATACAACATGGAACTAGAGCGCATGAGCGACTTTTTTGCAAAGCGAATTGATACATATGACGAGCACATGATCAATAATGTCGAGGGATGCAAAAACGGATATATTAAGCTTGCCGAACTGATTCCGGATACAGCAAGGAAGCTGCTGGATTTGGGCTGCGGTACAGGACTGGAGCTCGGGAGGATATTCCAAAGGTTTCCCGACATCTCAGTGACGGGTGTTGACCTGTCCAGTGAGATGCTCAAAAAATTGAGGGAAAAGTATCCAGACAGGGATATTATCCTGATTGAGGGCAGTTATATTGGCAGGGATTTTGGCTTTGGGCAATATGATACGGCAATTTCCTTTGAAACCATGCATCATATGACGCATGGTGAAAAGGTTTCGGTGTACGAAGCGGTATGGAACGCGCTGACGCCCAAAGGGCTGTATATAGAGTGCGACTATATGGTGTTGACACAGGCCGAGGAGGACGCGCTCTATGCGAAAAACGCAAGGCTCCGTGCAAAACAGAATATTCCGGATGGTGAATTTTATCACTTTGACACCCCATGTACGGTGGAGAATCAGCTTATGCTTTTAAGGGAGGCAGGGTTTCAAAGGGTTGATAATGTTTGGCGCGAGGGAAGCACCAACATAATAGTGGCTGAAAAGTAACGCTCAGCGGGCCGTTGCAGAGCGGCTGCGCTTTAAAGTTTTCAAAGCGCTTTTGCCGGATTTTTATAGCCTGGAGGGCTCCCGCCGGCTCGAGGAACCGGCTCTTGTGATAAACGCAAACGGCCTAAGGCCTCTATAGCGTATGGTTTGTTTCACTCCCCCGCGCTTATAGTGCGTATTCATGGTTTTCAGTGCATAAGCTAAGTTTATGCCCGCAGACTGTCAAAAAAACCGGGGGTTGGCTGCGGCCGTTTTTTTGACACGATGGGTGCATAAGCTAAGTTTACATCCGCCCGCTTTAGGACAGATTTGTATTATTGTCCAAAAATGTAATAAACAGCGCTGTGAGGGAAAATTTTTGACGTTCCGCTTTATTGTCCAATGAATCCCGCCTTACTAGCTGTTATAATGGAACTATTCGAGATTAAGGAGGAAAATAATCGTTGCAATATCACAGCGAAGACAAAGACGATATATTAAGTGGATTTAAGACCAATCCGGAAACAGGCCTCACAGGGGATCAGGCCCAACAAAGGTTAATTGAGCATGGGGAAAACAAGCTGGAGGAAAAAAAGAAAAAGACCGTCCTGCAGCGCTTTTTTGACCAGTTTAAGGACGTAATGATCCTTATTCTAATTGCGGCGGCCGTTGTTTCCTTTGTTATCGCCTGCACAACGGGCGGAGGCGGCCATGAGTTCTTTGAACCCGCTCTGATCCTGCTGATCGTCGTTTTAAACGCCATAATGGGCGTATTGCAGGAAAGCAAGGCTGAGAAGGCCCTTGATGCGTTGAAAAACATGTCCGCGCCCCACGCCAGGGTAATACGCGACGGCCGGGAACAGCTGATAGCGGCTTCGCAGCTTGTGCCGGGTGATATTATACGGCTGGAGGCGGGCGATTTTATACCCGCGGACGCGCGGCTAATCCGAAGCGCTGGGCTTAAATCCGAGGAATCGGCCCTTACGGGCGAGTCGGTGCCGTCGGAAAAGAATGCCGAAGCCCTTGTAGACGAGAAGGCGCCTTTGGGAGACAGGGACAATATGGTATTCTCTGGATGCAGCGTTACATATGGAACGGGTACTGCCGTTGTTACAGGAACGGGCATGAACACCGAGATGGGCAGGATAGCCGATATGCTTAGCGGGGAGGCTGATATGCAGACCCCTTTGCAGAAAAAGCTGGCTAAACTAGGAAAATATCTTGGCATTGTAGCGCTGGCAGCCTGTAGCGTAATCTTTATCATAGGGCTTGCAAACGGCATTCCAGCGCTTGATATCTTTATGACCTCGGTATCGCTGGCGGTTTCAGCCATTCCCGAGGGGCTTCCGGCGATAGTGACAATAGTGCTGTCCATAGGAGTTCAGCGCATGGTAAAGAAAAACGCTATAATACGGCGCCTGCCGGCTGTTGAAACCCTGGGAAGCGCGTCCATAATATGCTCGGATAAAACCGGAACGCTCACCCAGAACCGCATGACGCTTGTAAAAGCCTATGTCGACGGCGCGGAATGTGTTGAGGATGTAAGCGGCGGCAATACTCAAAGCGTTAGGGAGCTTCTCAAGCTTGCTACCCTGTGCTGCGACGGCTCCGTATCGGTAAACGGGGGCGTGGAGCAGCATATAGGCGATCCTACGGAAACGGCAATCGTGCTTGCGGCGCATAAAAACGGGATGTACAAGGAAGAGCTGGAAAAAAGCTTTCCGCGCCTTGCGGAAATACCGTTTGATTCCGACCGCAAGCTGATGACCACGGTAAATCTTGTCGACGGCAGGAATATTGTAATCGTGAAGGGCGCTTTTGACATGATGGCTAACCGTTGCGTCAACGGCGATTTGGAGGCGGCGCGCCGCATGAACGAGCTTATGAGCGCGGACGCGCTGCGCGTGCTCGCGGTGGCATACAAAGAAGTTGAAAGCGCGCCCGCGGAGCCGTCTCCGGATGAACTTGAAAACGGCCTTAGCCTGCTTGGCCTTGTCGGCATGATCGACCCGCCGCGTCCGGAAGCCAAGGAGGCCGTGGCTACCTGCCGCAAGGCCGGAATCAAGCCGGTAATGATCACGGGGGACCATGTGGTCACCGCGTCCGCGATTGCTAAGGAGCTGGGAATACTTCTGGATGGCGATAGGGCTATCACAGGCGCCGAGCTGGACGCAATGGACGATCTTGAGCTTGCTCGCGAGGTCGAGAATATATCCGTGTATGCCCGCGTATCTCCCGAAAATAAGATACGAATAGTCAAGGCTTGGCAAAAAAAGGGCCAAGTGGTATCCATGACAGGCGATGGAGTAAACGACGCTCCGGCGCTTAAGGCGGCTGACATAGGCTGTGCTATGGGCATAACCGGAACCGACGTTGCAAAGGGCGCCGCGGATATGACCCTCACCGACGACAATTTTGCCACAATAGTGGAAGCGGTGCGCGAGGGCCGCGGCATATACGCCAATATTAAAAAGGTCGTCGGATTTTTATTGGGAACGAACATAGGAGAGGTTATCGCGGTATTTGGTTCAATGCTACTATGGCATAAGTCGCCGCTTTTGTCCATGCAGCTGCTGTGGATCAATCTGGTAACGGACAGTCTGCCCGCTATAGCCCTTGGTATGGAGCCGGTCGAGCTTGATATAATGGAGCGGGGGCCTAAACCTAAGGACGAGGGGATATTCGCTAACGGCTTGGGAGTACGTATAGTGCTTCAGGGGCTCATGTTTGCGGTATTAACGCTTATAGGCTTCAGAGTAGGCGAAAACGTGACAGGAACGCTGGCGGGAGGACAAACGCTGGCCTTTATGACCCTGTCGGTATCCCAGGTAATACAGGCGTTCAACATGCGCTCGGAGCATTCCCTGTTTAAAATCGGCGTGTTTACCAATCGCAAGCTTAATCTAGCGTGTCTGGCTTCGTTGGCAATGGTAGCGTTGGTAATGTTTACACCATTATCCATAGTGTTCGGACTGGAATCGCTGCCCCTGAATCTTTATTTGCTGGGCTTGGGCCTTGCGCTTGTACCTGTGCTCATTATGGAGCTTTCCAAAGCCGCAGGACTTATAAAGCATAAAAACTAGCGGCCCGTTCATGTAATAAGCGGCGCCGGCCGTCACTGAAGTGCCAAAAAGAAAAAAAGGAGTGAAAAGGCATGCCGCGAAAGCACACAATACGAAGCACTGGGTAAAGAAATATCAGGCGGAAGGCGAGGCGGGTCTTTAGTCAAAGAAGAAACCGGGCATCCGCTCTCGCGGTGTGAGCGCCGCAAGGCGCTGACCTGCCTGGAACAGCTGCAATACCAGATAGAGCTGCTGAAGCGTGAACCGTTGGTAAAAGAGGCTGAGGTTCTCCGGCTAAAAAAAGAGGACGAGCTAAGGCGCTTGCTGGTAAACCCAGATTGAAACAGCATGATCTTTGGATCAGCGTTTTATAAACTAACGGCTTGGGTTTAATATTAACCGCTGAAGCGATACCGCCCGCAAGGTTTGATGGGCGGTATCTTGCATATTAAGGGAAAATAGAGATGTAGCAGATATAGAATGAAATTACATTATATTTCAACTCCGTATACCTGTGCAGTCTGCCACCTATGATAAAAAATCGACCGGTTATGGATAAACGGTGGAAATCAAACCTCATCTTTCCTATACTGGTTCCATGGCGAGGAGGTGATGTAATGCGAATTGAGGTCAAGATTGATACGACCTGCAGCGAACCAAAGGTGGTAATCGTTACCGACAAGATGACCGACGAAATCAATGATGTGCTGAAAAAGTTGTCCGAAACCGCTCCGCATATAATCGTAGGCTTTCGTGCGGATACGGCTGAACCGATGGATCAATCACAGATATACCGTATAGTTGCGTCGGAGGGTAAGGTTTATGCCGTAACCGATGAGGGCGAATACCAGCTGCGATTAAGATTGTACGAATTGGAGAACAGGCTGGATAAGGGCAGCTTTGTGCGCATATCAAATTCGGAAATAATCAATCTCAAGAGGGTTAAGGGCTTTGACCTCAGCCTTGCAGGGACGATTTGTGTTCGGCTGACAAATGGAATGGTTACGTATGTTTCCAGGCGCTATGTCGCAAGAATTAAACAGGTATTAGGAATATGAGGTGACTGGCATGAAAAAAAGGGCATTATTCAGGTGTATTTTAGGGGCTCCGTTAGGATTGGCGCTTAGCTATGTGATAACGGTCGTCATCTCGTTAACGGTTAATGACGGCAGTTATTACGCCGTGGTACCCGAACTGATAACGGATTGCGGCAGCGAAATGGGAGCTGTGCTGTTGCAGACGGTTTTATCGCTTATCTATGGCGCCGCATGGGCTGGCGCATCGGTAATTTGGGAAATGGAGGAATGGAGCATTTTAAAACAGACTGCGCTTCATCTGGGAGTATGCTCCGTTGCAACATTTCCAATCGCTTACTTTACCCGGTGGATGAGCCATGACCTGAAAGGAATATTATTGTACTTTGGCATCTTCTTCTGCATTTACGTAATAATATGGCTGATTCAGTATTCGGCGCTGAGAAGGCGGGTTAAACGGATTAACGATGGTATAAACAATAGACGATAACCGAACTACCATATCAAAGCTGCGATAGCTGAAAAGCAAAGCATTTCGGAGGGACTGCCGGCGCAAAATGCGCCGGTCCTTTTCTAATAATTAGTCATGCTTGCCAGGGGCTTTAGCTATCAACCCTATTTGCCGCCTAATACTAATAGCAGTCTAGCATTGCCTGTAGCTTATGAAAGCGCCTTGCTTGATTCCTGGATAAGGGGTATACTTTTTGTATATTGACTTAAGAACAGGGGAATGATTTCGTGGCCATTTTAAATAGATTATTTGATAGGAAGAAGCCCGGCATAAGCTATGGCAAACGTACAGGGATATATATCATAGCATTTGATAATAATGGTAGAATCCCCATGGCAAAAACAACCAGGGGTTACTTCTTATTAGGCGGAGGATTGGAGCTGGGGGAGTCCCATATTGACTGTGTCAAGCGTGAATGCATGGAGGAGGCGGGTGTAAACGTAAGGGTTGGGGATCTTATATGCAGGTCAGAAAGGTATCATTATGCCGTACGTTTTAAGCGCCACATGCACAGCATATCCTATTTTTATTTTGGAGAGATATTGGACAAGGTAGCGGAGCCTACGGAGACCAACCATGAGCTTGTATGGCTCAGCGCTGGCGACTGCTATGAAAAGCTGTTCTTAGCTCATCAGAGATGGGCGGTAAGCGTTGCTGTTGAAAAATACAAGGGAGCAATGAGCGCGCCGCAAAAAGAAAATGGCGTGCGCTTGGAAGCAGCGGGTCAATCGGATATAGATAAGGTGTAATTATGGCCGTACATGCGGCTCAAAATTACGGATTTTTAGAATTGCCTCCGGCGGCTTAGAACCTTTTTTGCAAAAAAGGTTCTAAGAACTCCAAAAAATGCAAAGAGGATTAAAAAATTTTTTGATTTGATAGACGGAAATCTTCTTACAAGCCCTCATAAATGTTTATGACGCGGGGAAATGCGGCACTATAAAAGCCAGAAAGTAATGACGCTATTTTTATATAATTTGAGCAGAGCGACAAATCAGAATTTTATCCAACTCTATGCTTCGTAGAGAGAGTTTTTTGCAAATTCTACGGAGCGTGAGTATAATATAAGCAAGAAAAACCATATGATTAGCCTTGAAGGGAGGTGTCGATCATGGACCAAATCAAAACAGGAAAGTTCATATCCGCATTGAGAAAAGGTAAGGGATTAACTCAAATGCAGCTTGCCGTCATCCTTGGAATCAGCGATAAAACAATTAGCAAGTGGGAGCGCGGCGCGGGATTACCGGAGGTATCTCTTATGATACCGCTTTGCGAAGCTCTTGAAATAAGTGTAAATGAACTTCTAACTGGAGAGAGGCTGACCGACGCCGAATACAAAATGAAAGCGGAGGCTACTATTATGGATCTTGTAAAGGAAAACAAAGAGAACAAAAAGAGATTATTTCAATCTATTGTGTGTGGAATCATAACAATTATTGCGGTACTCGCACTTATCGTGATTGCTTCGTTCATTGAAATGCCGACTATTGTGAGAATACTGATAATTGTATTATCCGCAGTACTCGCAGCGGTAGGGATTGGCACTGCCGTGTCGTTGGATATCAATGCGGGCTACTTCGAATGCCCGAATTGCAATAAGTTATTTGTACCAACTACGAAGGATTATGTTAAAGGATGGCATACTTTCACAAAGCGCAGGCTGAAATGCCCCGAATGCGGAAAGACTTCTATGTGCAAACACAGAATCGTCAGATAAATTGCCGCACAAATTTTGGTTTGTCAAGGAAATTATGGGCAAATGACCACTTAAGTGATAGCAGCGCCAGCAACAAGCGCTTTCGCCCTCAAAGATGATGATATTTCCTTACATTTGCTTGCATCGTTTTATATCACCACAGGAAATTCGGGCACCATTTGGGCGCCAAACCATCAAAGCTCGTCGTAGCTTCAAGGGCCATAATAGGCGAAAAGTCGGCATTTACAATAGGTTTCAAGGGCTATTACTTTTAAGATTATTCAAATTAAAATACTGTTTTTAGTATCAACACCAAAGCCGGTCTTCGGCCGCGGGCAGCTGTCAGGATACATGGAGCTTTCGCCTCAACCCCCGTCAAAGGGGACTTTCTACAAAAAGTTCCCTCAGCTCAGATTAAATGCTATTTTTTAATCATGCGCTTAGATACGCGGCGAATACACCCCCCCTTTATGACCCTAAAATTATTCTTATACATGTTAATTATGTGGATTTTTCATAAAAACCGCGTAGATCAGGGCACGTCCCTGTGGATAACTTTGTTAGTTATGTGGATAGTTTAACTGATTAAGGCTTATTTTTGCATAAAATCACGTTTGGCGACGAATATGTTCCCATTTGAGGATGTATCCAAAGTTATCTGCTCTAATTTTTGATGGATTGTAAAACTGGGAGCGACGCTCCCAGGCCTATACTATCCCCTGTGCGTTTTTTGGAGTTCTTAGAACCTTTTATCGCCATAGGCGATTCGCATCGTGCTTGTTCAGCATGAAGCGAGCTTAACCCGTAAAATCGCCATAGGCGATTCGCTTCATGCTTGTTCAGCATGAAGCGAGTTTCACC
>OHQM01000010.1_pt1 | contig 137857 bp, 114 predicted proteins | sample 1577941 | NCBI WGS metagenome assembly OHQM01 (sample SAMEA3879604, study PRJEB24766) | human gut metagenome | biome: human-associated habitat; feature: feces | place: USA | collected 1985/1987
TTTTAGAGTTCTTAGAACCTTTTTTGCAAAAAAGGTTCTAAGCCGCCGGAGGCAAAACCCACAAAGAACGAAAACCACATGGTATTCATCCGGCTCTTACGCGAATGCCGTCAGCACCGGATAAAAAGTCAAGGGCTGCGGCCCTTGACAATCCCGAGGATCTTTGACAGCATGAAGGCGCCGTAGGCGCCTTTTAAATGCTTTTTTGCATCAATTAAAAATTATACTTCCAGATAATCTTTTATAGCGAAGCCCCAATCGCCATTGTGTCTTACAAGGCACCACCCGTTTACTGTATAGAAGTATTCTACGCTTGTGCCAGCGGGCAGAAGCCGTATTATGCTATACGATGTGCCAGGCCCTGTACGAAGATTTACTTTTGCGGAACAATTTACAGCCAGCATGCTTTGGCTGCCGTCAACAGGCGCTATTCCGATTGTTCCAGACGCTGTGATTTGCATATACGCCTTATTCACATACCCCGTTAAACCATTGCAATAGACATAATACCATTCTTGGCACTCTCCCAATACGGACATTACAGTTCCACTGGGAAGAAGTTCAATTATTTCTGCTTCCATTGAAGCGCTTGTCCTAAAGTTCAGCCGTCCTGTAGTAACGCCCATTGCGGGAGATGGGGGAGTACCGTCATTTTGTTCGGGAACGCTTTCGATACGGACATAAGCCGCATATAGATAACCGCGCATTCCATTATATTCAGCCTCATACCATCCATTATTCAGGGAATATAGTGTAACATACGTTCCTCTTGGCAGCTGTGTAATCTTTGGTGATGAGGTTGAGGGCCCTGTTCTAAAGTTTACGTTGCCGGTTGTAATTCCCATACCTATCGGTTCGCTATTCTCTTCAGAACCGTCCCCGCCCGACGAATCGGAGGAATAGGTTATCTCAACATAGCTGCCGCTTACAAAGCCTCTCTTTCCATTATATTCAACTTCGTGCCATCCATTGGCTAGGCCGTAAAGCGTTATCGTAGTCCCATTTGGAATTACGCCAATGACGCTGTAGCTGGTAGAGGGTCCTGTACGCAAGTTTACATTACCCGTGGTCACACCCATACCAACGGCCCCATCCGGCAATTCAACGTATTCTCCTGTTATTCGCACATAATCGGAGTGAATATATCCCATTGAATTAAAAGCGCTTGAGTATGCATAATACCAGTCTCCTGTCCTGCCATGGACTATCAGTCCGCTGTTTGCGCTGAGTTTGCCCATAGATTGGTAGGATGTTGACGGTCCTGTCCTAAAATTCACACCATTTTTGGTAACTACAGCAGTATACAGTTCGCTGCCTATATCGGGTGAAGGCTCAGGCGAGGGGGTGGAGCCTTCGGGCCGGCCGGTTATTTCTACAAACTGCTTTGAGACATAGCCAACTATATTTTGAACGACCGCGCAATACCAATCTCCGTGTTCACCCAGGATATAAACGTCCTCGCCGGAATTGAGGCGCGTAATTACCTGATATGAGGTGCCAGGGCCAACCCGGAAGTTAACCCCGTTAGCGTTTATTTTACCGTATGCTATTATGTTGGGTACGTTGGGCGTAGGGGATGGCGATACCGTTGGGGACGGTGAAACGCTTGGGCTTGGCGAGGGACCTGGATCGGGAATTTCGGAGGTAATCTCTACAAAACTCCCGAGGATATACCCAATGCGGCCGTCTTGTGTTACCGCATGGTACCATCCGTTTTCAATTCCAAGTATGTCGAGTTTGTGCCCCCTGTACAGTACCGTAATTATGCTGTAATCCGTAGAGGGTCCGGTACGGAAGTTTACACCGTTAGCCGTGACGGTTCCCAGGGCTATTATATCGCCAGGATCCACGGGAGGCATAGTAGGTTCAACACTTGGAGATGGGTTTACATCCGGCGTAGGATTTTCAGGTTCGTTTACCGTTATGGTTGCGAATTCAGCCCCTGGAAAGTAGAAGCTAAGGATTTGCCTATAGGTATGCCCGCTGTTAGCGCGATGTTGAGCGCCCCTTTGGCTCAGACCTACGCCGTGCCCCCACCTGCAGTGATATATGTTATAGCCGCCGTCCACATTTTCACCCCAGTATATACGAAGTGAACTGTTGGAAAAGACTCCCGAGTCCAACAGTTCCGATGCCGGGAAATCCAAGGTTATATCCCTTTGGATGGTATTCGCTCCATCGTTCGAATTCGATATAAGAGCCGTCAACGATATTGTCATACGGGTCATATTGCGCTGCGTATTTGGATGGCGAGGAGTGTTTAAAGAAGCCGATTTTACGGCGCTTATCCCCGTTACATTTGCTCCTGTTGCTTCACGCGACTTCTCCATAAGCATTGTATACAGGCGGCCGCTCGTCAAATTGCCTTCGCCTATCGGGACAAATGCCGTTTCCAGCTTGCTGTAGGGGTTGTTAAAATCGTAGCTGTCTATGCTTAAAGAATAAGCGCCGTCAAAAGCGCTGGACGACCAGGCATAGGAAGGCAGCGTAGTTTCCCCGCCATTGCTTGCGGCGTAATAAGTATACAATATTTTCCCATTATACTTAAGAACTACATTGATGGTTTGATCTACCGCCGAAATTACGTTTGTTGCTGACGGATCATATCCCTTATAAACCTGCTCGGTAGAGCTGTCGCCTATATCATAACCATCCCTTGGGGACATCTTGTTAAAAACATAACATTTTGCAGCTATAGCCTGAGCTTTAAGCGCCTCGATAGGGTATGAGTTATTCATTTCATAGCCAACAACCCCGTATAGATAATGAGCAAGCGGCACCTTGTTTACTACTTGAATATATCCGTTTGAGGCCAATTTAATATAGAAATGTCCAAGATACTTACGGGAATTTGTACTTAACTGTGCATAGCCTGCGGAGCGGTCCATGTTCATACGCAAAACTGAAACGGAATCGCCCTCGTATATAATTCCGGACGCAGAGTGGGAGATCCTAAGCTTTCCTCCGGATTTGGCAATCGTAAGGGTTCCGCCGTTAAAGGAGGCGCCGTTTTCCTCTATGAAATAGCGTCCGTTAATGCTGAAGCTGAGCGTTGTAGCATTATTGGTTGAAAGCTTAACCCTGATATAATCATAATCCCCGCTATTCCCGCTTCCGATGGCGGAAGAATTTGTCATTGGCGCTGCGGAAATCAAGATGAAAAGGACCAGTAAAAAGGCTATAATATTTCTTTTAGCTCTCATATGTAAAATACCCCCAAGACTATACACAAAAATCCATTATACTTTTATCTATTATAGCATATAATCGGATAGATTGAGATAACATGCATATTAATTAATAAAGAATTCACAATTTCCAATTCCCAGCGCTATGGGATTAAAAAATGCGGACAACTTGCACTGCGCACCTCGGATTTCGCGTTTGAATAAATTATATAAATCGTTATAAGATCTTTAAAGGAGGAGCATGTTATGATGACATCATATTATACAAAGACGTTCGCTACGCTGATGCTGTTGCCGCCTGTGGCAAGGGCTTCGATACGGGGAAGCGCGGAATATCCTAGGTTAAGAGGGAACCTTAACATATATCAGGCGGACGAGGGCCTGCTGGTTACAACAGAGGTATGGGGGCTGCCTACAAAACAGGGAGAATGCGAAAACAACATATTTGGGCTTCACATTCATGAGCAAGGAAGATGCACCGGCAGTGCCGGCGATCCTTTTGCCGACGCGGGCGGCCATTATAATCCAGGTCATTGCCCTCACCCCGCTCATGCTGGGGATATGCCGCCGCTATTTGCGTTTAACGGCTATGCGTGGGGGGCGTTTTATACAAGGCGCTTTACGGTTGATGAGGTGGAAGGTCTGTCGGTAATAGTCCATAGCCAGCGCGATGATTTTACATCTCAGCCCGCGGGGGATTCAGGAAAACGTATTGCATGCGGCATAATAAGGATGTTGAGATGATCAACGCTTCGAAACCCGCGCCAAAACCTGTAAACGCGGGTTTTGAAGCATAGCTTATTTTTTTCTTATAAAAAGCACTCCCAGCGTAAACGGACCGCAATGGTTTGAGACGGTACAGCCAGCGCGGGTTTCGATAATCTCTTTAAAGTTCCCGTATTCCTCAATGGACTTTCGTACTGAGTCCACTATTTCAGGCGTGCATGCGGGATGGGTGATAAATATCCTGTCATAGACTATATCGTCCCTGCCCTCGAGCCGGTCGCGGACATATTTGCGCAGAGCGCTGTCAAATGATCCCCTGTATTTTTTACCTACGCCCATCTTGCCGTCTTTAACCTCAATACAAGGCTTCAATCCAAGAATATTGCCTCCAAGCGCCGCCAGGGATGAACAGCGTCCGCCCTTATACAGATAATCAAGCCTTTCAACGACAAAACTGGCTTCAACCCTGCTTACAAGTTCATCCAGGCGCCGCTTTATTGTTTCCGCGGGGAGATTCTGTTCAGCCATAAGAGCGGCCTCCATAACAATATGACCGCTTCCTGTAGACAGGTTGCGCGAATCCACAAGATATACGTTTTCAAATTCGCTTGCCGCAAGCACAGCGTTTTGATGGCATACAGAGAACTCAGAGCTTATATTTATATGTACAACAGAATCCCCGTTGCTGGTAATCCGGCTGAACAGGTCGTAATAATCCGATACTCCGGCCGCCGCTGTCTTGCACAGCTTGCCGGTGGAGTCAACATATTTAAAGATATCCGCAGGTGTAACATCTACTCCGTCGCGAAGCTCTTTGTCGTCAATTATTATATAGAGTGGAAGTATTTCTATATTAAACCGTTTTATAATGTCGCTAGATAAATCGCACGTGCTGTCCGCGCTTATGCGTACCATATAATCCTCCTAATATTAAAGTAAACGTTAATTATAGGTTTCATAATAAATAACCCGTATTTTTAGAGTATACCAATAGGCCGTCATATTGTCAAATGTGATGGGAGGACGGCCTAACACGCGCTTATGTTCGCATAAATCCTATACACTAAAACTTAGCATAAAAAAGGCAGGAAATTTCCTGCCTTCAAATGGTTCTGTGTTGGAAAACTAATTGAAGAATTTCTCAATTATATCTACGATCTCGGCGCCTATACGCTTCTGCGCCTCGTTGGTTGAAGCGCCTATATGCGGCGTACAGGAAACCTTGGGATGAGAGTAGAGTTCCACGTTCTTTGGCGGCTCTTCTGCGAATACGTCAAGGCCCGCGCCATAAACCTTTCCACTGTTAAGGGCGTCTAGCAGGGCTTTCTCGTCTACATTGTTGCCGCGGGAGGTGTTTATGATAACGACTCCATCCTTCATTCTGGATATAGTATCAGCATTAATGAGCGGTTTGCCGTTAATGCTGGGGGTATGAAGCGATATGAAGTCGGAATTGGCCAACAGCTCATCCATCTCAACATATTTCATATTTTCGTTTTCCAGCTCGGGGATCTTATATATATCGTAGGCCAGCACCTTCATGCCCAAAGCCTGTGCGCGGCGCCCAAGCGCCTGGCCGATTCTTCCGTAGCCGATAATCCCAAGCGTCTTACCCCCAAGTTCGATGCCCTTGTACGCTTTTTTCTCCCATTTGCCCTCGCGCATGGTGTGGCCGGCAATGTTGATAAACCTGGCTACTGAAAACATGTGAGCGAGTGACAGCTCAGCTACCGTATCAGAGCTTGCCTTGGGGGTATTCATGACCTTTATACCCTTTTCTTCGGCATAAATATGATCGATGTTGTCTATTCCAACGCCGCCGCGTATAATTAGCTTAAGCTTTCCCGTCTCGCATGCTGAATCAATTATTGACTTTCTTACCTTTGTAGCGGAGCGTACGACTAAAACATCGAATTCCTTAACCTTTTCTGCCAGCGCGTCAGGCTCATAAAACTCCTGTACAACTTCGTGCCCCTGCTGGGTCAGCGCGGCCGCGGCGGATTTATCCATTCCATCTGATGCAAGAATACGCATTGTATAACTCCTTTTTATATATTATCGCAGCTGATTAACCGTTATCCTTTTCAAACTTCTCCATAAAACGTACAAGGGTTTCAACACCCTCGTAGGGCATTGCATTATATATTGAAGCACGCATTCCGCCAACCGAGCGATGCCCCTTAAGATTACTCATGCCGGCGGCAGCGGTTTCCTTTATAAACTTGGCGTTCAGGTCGTCGCTATCGGTGCGGAACGTTACGTTCATCATTGAACGGCTTCCCTCCTGAACGGTAGGCTTGAACATACGGCTGGAATTCAGATAATCATAAAGAAGATTGGCTTTTTTGAGGTTGCGTTCCTTCATGACCTCTAGGCCGCCCATATCACGAAGCCATTCTAGTACAAGTTTACATATATAAATCGGATAGCACGGCGGGGTATTATACATTGAATCGTTCTTAGCCATCACCCCATAATTCATCATTACAGGCGTAAAGGGCATTGGTTCGCCTAAGAGGTCCTTACGAATGATCACAATGGTAAGACCCGCTGGGGCTACGTTTTTCTGTGCGCCGGCATAGATTAGTCCAAACTTTGTAACATCTATAGGCTCGCTCATTATGCACGAGGACATATCAGCAACAAGCGGCACGCTTCCAGTATCGGGAATATAGTTCCATAAAGTGCCGAAAATCGTATTATTGTAGCAAATATGAACATAGTCGGCATCAGGGTCAAGGTTTAGCTCGCCCTGCTGCGGGATTCTGCTGAAGTTTTCCGATTTTGTAGTTGCAGCGATATTGACCTTGCCGTATTTTTCGGCTTCTTCAGAAGCTTTTGTTGAAAAGCTGCCCGTTCTGACATAATCGGCCTTGTTGTTTTTGACCATAAGGTTCATGGGAACCATCGCAAACTGAAGCGTCGCGCCGCCCTGAAGGAACAGCACCTTATAGTCTTGCGGAATGTTCATAACCTCATGCATGAGGTTTTCCGCCGAGACTATAATGTCGTCGTAAACCTTTGACCTGTGGCTCATCTCCATAACGCTCATGCCGGAACCCTGATAATTCAGCATTTCCTTCTGGGCCTTTAGCAGCACTTCCTCAGGCAGCATTGACGGTCCGGCAGAGAAATTAAAAATCCTGTCGTAAGCCATTTTTTAGATCTCCTGTTCTTAATTTATTGGTGCGGTTCAACCGCTATGTTTTCACGCGCATTATAACCCTTTAAAAGCTATATATCAACCGCTTTTTGGTTACTTTAAAAGCCATGCAAGCAATATATTAAATGAAAAACAAATTAAAGATTTTTAATGCTACAGTTTTTATGCTAATTTTATTAAAGCTATAGATTTAATAAAGAATTTTAGTTATAATGACAGTAATTTGGTAATTTCGATATCATTTTAAGAGGTGACTATATAATGAGTAATTTTGTTAATCTGAGATCCGAGATTGGACGTCTAAACACGGTTATGCTACACAGGCCTGGAATAGAAGTACAGCAGCTGATCCCGGATTATCTTGAAAAAATGCTCTCTGAGGACACCCCACATGTGCCTACTGCTCAGTGTGAGCACGATGAATTTGCGGAAGTACTCCGTATACATGGGGTTGAAGTGCTGTATCTTGAGGATCTATTTGTAAAGGTAATGGAAGTTGAGAGCCTTAAACGCCAGTTTATTGAGGACTATCTTGTTGTAGGCGAGGTGCAGGCTGAAAGCCTTAAGGAGGTTATAAGGGAATATCTTGTGTCCAAAACTGCCAAAGCACTGTTTTTTGAGGTTTCAAAGGGGGTAATGCGCAGGGATCTGGAGGCTTGGACTCCAAAACCGCTGCCGCTTCTGGTTAAGGATGAATACCCATTCTTTACCGACCCCGTTTCTTCGATGTACTTTACACGGGATATAAGCATATGCATAGGAAACGGAATGATAGTGAGTTCGATGAGCATGCCGTTTAGACGGCGCGAAACGCTTTTGATGAAATATATACACGACTATCATCCCTTATTTAAAGAAGTACCTCTTTGGTATAATAACAGCTTGGGTTACAGCATAGAGGGAGGCGACTGCCTGGTTTTATCCGATAAGGTTATGGCGATAGGCTACAGCCAGCGCACGAGTCTCGGCGCTATTGAACATGTTGCGGGCAGGTTGCTGCGCAACGGCTATGAGCGGATTATTGTGTTCAACCTGCCAAAGACAAGGAAGTACATGCACCTTGACGTTATCTGTACCATGATTGATTACGACAAGTTCCTTACCGCTCCCCAAGTATACGAAGGCGCGTTCGACGTATATGAGCTGACGCTGAAAAAGGATGGGACGCTCTATGCTAACTGTATGAACGAATCCCTTGAAGAGGTGTTTAAGCGCGCGCTTGGACTCAGCGCTGTAGAGTTTATAAAAGTGGGCGGGGGAGACCCGCTAACGGCAGCCAGGGAACATTGGAATATGGGATCAAACTCCCTCACCATAGCTCCAGGTGAAGTAATAACCTATGATCGCAACGACATAACAAACGACATGCTTGTCAAGCGCGGAATAAAGGTCCATACAATTCCTGGGAGCGAATTATCGAAGGGGAGGGGAGGCCCCCGATGCATGAGCATGCCAATCAACAGGGAAGATATCGGGTAATATAAGGAACCGAAGAAAGAATAATATGATACTGTGTTTTCATAGGGCCTGCTTAGCAGGCCCTGTCAGGTTCATTACCGGTTAGTCCCTGATTAAGCGGCTTATGTCGTGTCTTAGCGGGCACTTGATTCAAAACCCATCGGGAGGAACGATGCCGTATATATTGTCTCTGCTGAAAATCCTGCCCTTTGCGGCCTTAACCGGATTGCTGGCATACATGCCGGTATATTTTGTTATTCGCAGGCGCATACCTAATATGTATTGGCTTAGGCATATGATTAACCTTGCATTCGTTACTTATCTTGTCTCCATGTTCTGGATAGTATTTTTGTGGCAGCCCGCGCTGACGAACACCCACTATTTTAACCTCATGCCCTTTAGGGAGACGTTATATTACACTTATACATATGGAAATCGTCTGGCGGAATCGCAATTTATGCTGAATATGATAATGTTTCTGCCGTTTGGACTTATGCTTCCATTGGTCTTTCCAAAGCGTATCAATAGGTTTTATCTTGTGGCGCTTATCTCCCTTGCCGCAACAGCTTTGATTGAAGGCATTCAATACGCTATAGGCAGGGTTGGCGATGTGGATGATATGATTGCAAACCTTATGGGAGGAGCAGCGGGCTTTTGCTTATATTCATTATTACGTCATGCGTTGAGGAGACGCAAATGGTTCAGAAAGGCCTGCCTCGTAAGGCGGACGTACGGAAGATTCGGAACGGCTGTCCTTACAGTCGTAATGATACTTATTCTGTGCTTCCCAATGATAATGGACATTTCCTTCGATCTAAGCGAATTCGGCCTTGTTGCAAGCATGCGCTTGCCGGATGGCACGGAAATAATGGCCAGACTTAACGACGAACCGGTAAAAACGATGACCTACAAGCAGAAGGCCTGCGATCGTGAGGCCATGGTACGAAGTATTATGGATGCGCTTGAGATAAAGGGAGTTCCTGTTTACAACAAGGAGGACGGGACCTATGAGGTTTCTGACAACAGCGGCGCCCTTATTTTAACGCAACAATGTGCCTGGACGTATAAAAGAAGCTCCGTTTATGATTACAGCAGCCAGATCAATTCAGAAGGTAAAATGCCATCCGACGAGCAATATATTGAAGCTGCGGAGCTGGTTGTAAACCCGCTGCTGGATGAGCTGGAGAGCATAGACGGCGTGAGAACGGAAACAAACAGATATGATAAAGACGGAAAGAATATGATAATGGGCAAAAGTGTTGTTTTCACTTTAAATAACTTAGAAGAGAAGACTGTTACGTTTGGAGAGATAATCGTACGAATGGATATTGCGATGAACATTGTTGAAATAGATTCAAAGGCGCGCCGCTATGAGGAATACCGCGAGATCGAAATAATGCCGACGTTGGACGCCGTACAACACGCCAGAAATTACGGATACAGAATTGAATTCAGAGACGCTACGATAACAAATATTGAGCTTTCCTATTTGCATAACGCTGCTAAAGCGCAATTATTGCCGGCATATAAGGTCACTATCGAGGCCTACAGTGAGGCGACGGGAGAGAAGAACATATGGGAATCATATATTGCCGCCATGCGATAGGTCAAAACAGCATACCCCATATATGGCTGATCAATGATATTGGAATTGCGAACAGCGCCCAGGTCAATGAATAGCGAAGACACACCTGACCATACAGGTTATATCTATGGTTGGAATAATCCCATATATTCCATCTGAACCGCATATTGACAATATATCCTACTAGAAACTCAACTGAACTAATTATAATTAAGCATGCAACGAGTTTTAAAATCATGTGCATGCCGCTGAACTTTGAAAACAGACCATGCAGAAGCAAGAATGATACGCCGCCGGCTATAGCCATACTCCAATGGCTGTAACCGCGGTATAATATTTCTATAATTATATAAACGCCGCCGCCAAATATGAGCGAGGCACACATTTCAAGTAAAGTCATGGAATTAAATTGCCCTTAATACCTTACATATATGTGATTTATTCTGTCTAAATTTAGATAATGATGTTATAATAGAAAAAAACGGTAGAGGGGGATAACCATGCCAACGGCTATATGGGCACATAGGGGTGCAAGCGCATATGCGCCTGAAAACACATTGGAAGCAATAGAGCTTGCCTTAAGAATGGGAGCGGATGGAATAGAACTGGATGTACACCGGACAAGGGATGGGAAATTGGTCGTAATTCATGATGAAACGGTGGACAGAACGTCCAACGGTTCGGGCTATGTAAAGGATATGACATGTGCGGAGCTGAAGAAACTCGATTTTTCAAACGGGTTTGAAAAGTACAGAGGGGCCAGAATTCCCACGCTGAAAGAGGTTTACGGAATGCTAAGGTCAACCCAGGCTTTGATAAACGTTGAGATAAAGTGCGACAGGGTTATATATCAAGGAATATGCGACGATCTAACAAAACTGGCGCATGAAATGGGAGTGAGCGACAGGATTATATATTCATCGTTCAACCACTATATGCTCATGGAATGCCGCAAGGCCGCTCCTTCGGCGAGAATTGGGCTTTTATACGGGGAGGCGCTTTACAATGCATGGGAGTATGCGCATATGCTTGGCGCTGACGCGCTTCATCCTCCCTATACCGTTGCGCTACAGGCACCGGGATTTATTAGAAATTGCAGGAACGCCCGTATAGCTATCAATACCTGGACGGTAGACGACGAGGACGCTATCAGGCTTTTGGCGGCGTCAAACGTGAACGCAATAATAACAAACAGGCCTGACATAGCAAAAAAGGCCATTAATTAAAATGCGTCTGAGACCATTGAGGGGACCAAAAAGCGTCCCCTCCTGTTAGATAACCCCAATAAAGCTTGTTTTAAAAAGAATAAAGCGGCGGATATCCGCCGCCCTAAATCCTGTCAAAACTCAATACTAAAATTCAACCGCCTTTGCAATAAAAGCTTCAAGCTCAGATATGGGCAGCCTTATCTGCTCCATAGTATCCCTTTCACGTACGGTAACCGTATTATCTTCAGCAGTATCAAAATCAATGGTTATACACAGCGGGGTTCCTATCTCGTCCTGCCTGCGATATCGCTTTCCGATGGCTCCCGTATCGTCATAATCTACCATAAAACGCTTTGAAAGCGATTCAAACACCTCTTTCGCCTTATCCGAAAGCTTTTTCTGAAGCGGAAGAACCGCAGCCTTATATGGGGCAAGCGCGGGGTGAAGGTGCATTACGTTCCGTATATCCCCGTTTTCTAAAGCCTCCTCGTCATATGCGTCTACAATGAAAGCCAGCGTTACGCGGTCGGTACCCAAAGAGGGTTCTATGCAGTATGGAACATATTTTTTATTGGTAAACGGATCCTGATATTCAAACTTCTCTCCAGAGTGATTGGCATGCGAAATCAGATCGAAGTCGGTCCTGTCGGCTATACCCCAAAGCTCGCCCCAACCAAACGGGAAGAGGAACTCAATGTCGGTGGTTCCATTGGAATAATGCGACAGTTCCTCCTTTTCGTGTTCACGGAGGCGAATGCATGACTCGGTTATTCCAAGTGAGAGAAGAAACTTCTTACAGAAACCCTTCCAGTACTCATACCATTCAAGATCCGTGCCAGGTTCGCAGAAGAATTCCAGCTCCATCTGTTCAAACTCACGGGTTCTGAACGTAAAGTTGCCAGGCGTTATCTCATTTCTAAAACACTTTCCTATCTGCGCAACCCCAAACGGGATTTTTTTTCGCATAGAACGCTGCACATTTTTAAAATTTACAAATATGCCCTGAGCGGTTTCGGGCCTAAGGTATATCTCGTTTGCCGAATCCTCCGTTACGCCCTGAAAGGTTTTAAACATCATGTTAAACTTGCGTATTCCGGTAAAATCAGCCTTTCCGCACTCGGGGCATGAGATATCTTTTTCCTTTATATATTGCTGCATGGACTCATTGCTCCATCCGTCGGGATGAACGCCTTCAATCCCATTTTTAAATGCATAATCTTCGATAAGCTTGTCGGCTCTGAAACGTGCTTTACATGCCTTGCAGTCCATCAGAGGATCATTGAAATTTCCTACGTGGCCAGAAGCGACCCAAGTTTCCGGATTCATCAAAATTGAGGAATCCATGCCTACGTTGAAGGGTGATTCCTGAACAAATTTTTTCCACCAGGCTTTTTTTACATTGTTTTTCAGCTCTACTCCAAGGGGACCGTAATCCCATGTATTGGCTAAGCCTCCGTATATTTCGGACCCTGGAAATATAAAACCGCGGTTCTTGCATAAAGCCACTATTTTATCCATTGAAAACTTTCTTTCCATAATTAATCTCCTTTTTGAGCATCATGTCTATGATATGCATGGACGACGGCTTTGTCAAGAAACGCGCTTCCAGGTCTACAGGCTGAGCGCCAGAGGCCTATACTAAAAAGATTATCATTTGCCCAACTTAACATGCCTTGCATAATGGAAGATATATTGCTGTATTATTCCAGAGTATTTGCCAAGACGGGCTATCATCTCCCTAAGCTGAGCCTTTGACGGCGGGAGGGAGTTGAAATACAGCTCCTTCATAGCTCTGTCCATCCATACGTCTATAGGAAACGCGTCGGTATGCCCAAGGGAGAAAAGAAGCACACAGTCCGCAACTTTTGGTCCCACACCGGGGAACTTGTACAGCTCCTTTCGGGCTTCGTCCAGCGACATGTTCCTAAGCCCGCCGAGGTCATAGCCGTCCGCGACCATTAAGGCGGATTTCTTTATAAACGGAGCTCTATATCCAGCGCCTATTGAGTGCAGCTGTTCAACACTCAGCTTGGCAATGGAGCATGGCTCTGGGAACGCAAAATACAATTCTCCGTTAATGCTCAACTGCTGTCCAGCGAGCCTGCAAAGCCGGTCTATAATACCGCTTATTCGGCCGATGTTATTATTGCTTGATATGATGAAAGAGATCAACGCTTCAAACGGCTCCTGATTGAACACATGAATGCCGGAAGCGTATGGAAGGCAAACGCTCAATATTTCATCATTTAAAATCTCTTTTTCAATCGCCGAGTAATCCCTCTCTAGGTCAAAGTACTTTGTCCACCAATCGGCGTCGCCTTCCAAGCACGGCTCGATAGAGAGCGTTTTACAATTCAGGGAGACAAACGCCGCACGGTGTCCGGCAATTCCAAACCAGCCGCCGTCCCTTTGCTTCCATCTGAACGACTGTCCGCAACTGCATGATGATGAAAGGTTGAAGCAGCCAAAGCCCGTAACAAGGGCCTTATTGTCGATATAATCAACGCGCATTATATTTCCTCCAAATTTACCATTTATTATAACATAAAATTGGGTTTTTTACTTTCGTTTTGGCCATAATACGGTTATACGGCATTTTTCTGACATGTTTTTTGCAAGAAAAACCGGGCAGACTATAAATACAAGATTTGTGGATGTGAGGTATATAATGGAGCTCTATGCATTAATTTCAATATGCACGGTTGTTCTGACCCTTACAAAGGTGGCGGACGGGTTTTTGCAGCGCCGAAACATAAGAATTGCTACTATAATATACTTTTTTATCTGCATTGCAGCCCTTAATATATTTGAAATATCTATCTTAAATGAAATTCTTATCAGTCCTGCAGCTTTTGCTATACCGCTTGCATTTGTGCGGCTGCCTAAAACTCATAGGTACAAAAGGATTTTTATATTGCTCTGTGTGACACTTATATATGCGGGTATAATCAGGATAGCCCCGCCGCTTGAACTGATTATCGCCATTGCTATTGGGATTGCGTTAGCGCTGTCGGACCAAAGCGAGACCGGCTCCATGCTATGTGCATGCACAATGCCGATATTAGGAAGGACAGCGAATTTCGCATTGATGATTATAACGGAGGGATATGGGATTCTAAGCCTGGCTGGCGCCGATTTATTAAATGCTCAGATGACTTGCATGCTCGCCGTAACCGCAACATTATTGTTAAAGGATACTTTAAAGCATAAACGCAGCTTAGGACGCCTTGCACACAGATAAGCTAAAAGATTGTTAATCTTAGATTTGTATTGTATAAAAGCACATTTATCATATATAAACGTCATGAAGGTAAAACAATCTTACCCGAAAAAACGAGTGTTTGGCAAAAAAGTCCTGCAATGTACCAAATGGTTGCGTTGCAGGACATATGCTATTAGATCGCCCGTTATAAGCGTCAAGCTATACAACTAAAAGGGTATCGCTTTTATTGAGTATTTGAGGGCTGTATAGAAACAGCACGTCGCTGTCAGGGGTGAAATCAACGTATTCATCCAATAGGGGGCTGGCAAAATATCGGAGATCTATCAAAGTAATTTTGCTGTAGGCGCTGGTAAGCAGGGGGGCCAGGCTGCTGCCAAATGAATCGCGAAATACTATAAGCTCACGATTTCTTGCTGCGTCTGGGTTTGATATGGTTATCAGCGGCACGGCGCCCTCAAGAAACAGGTCGTAAGCGTCTATACCATTGATGGCATTTGTGTTATACATATTTGCCGATACGAATTCAAGCGTCTTTTCATCAAGCCTCAATACCTGTGCGCTGTCAATCGCGGCGCTTGTCATATACGTTATCGAGTCGGGTCTTAGATTTAGGGCGCTTTGACCATAGAACGCGCCATAAAAAGGCGACAGCGAGTTAGCCGTTAATTGACTCCAGTCAACTGAAAACCCCATTTCACTACCCAGCGCCTTTACAACCGGTTCTAAACGGGACTGATCCCAATGGAGGTCAGTTCTATAGTAATCCTCTATAGAAAGGCTGTCAAAAAGGTCTATATGGGTTATGCCGTCAAGTCCTGCCACCGTATCCCGTATGAATTCATAATCAAATGCTGGATACCCGTTTTGCTCGGCTAAGTAGTAATTCTTATCCGGAATTAGAGAGAAATAAACGTTCGTTCCGCTAAGATAATCGTCTTTGAGCTTTTCAAATTTACGTACCGCGGATAGAAACGATTCCTCCCGCATAGTTTCAAATCTGGATACCACCCCGTCCACAATATAAATATTATGGTTATCCTTCTGGTTAAACAGGTTAAACAACACAAAGGATTTCAGCGATCTTAGTTCATCGCGCGCTACGAATTGATCAAGTACATAATCTTCAAACTCGTCCATAAATTCCGTATTCAGAAGGCTGTCCATTGTAAGATTAGGGAACTGCGCCAGCTTCCTGCGTTCGCTGGACGAAATATCATTTGGAGGCGTTATTATGTTTAAAAACATAAAAGCAAACAGTATCCCGAGAAAGACGACAGCAATTATAACATCCAAAGCTTTAAAGCGCCGCTTCGACCCGTTTTGTGATTTTTCCATGTTGTTGCCTCCTTAAAACCTAAAATATATGAATGGGTTAAACGACCCGTCAACAAGATACGCCGTACATACAAGCAGCAGCGCCGCCATCGCTATAGGCGTGATTACTGAGATAACGCTCGACCCCGCTCTGCTTTTAGATATTTTATTAATAAGCATTTTGGGTAGAGGAGTACAGCCGATAACTCCCACAATCAGAAGTACTGCATAGCTCCGCAGATAGTATAGCGCATCATTGCCTATCGCGGGATAGGCGCTAAGCCCAAACATACCGCCTATATTGCGGACGGCCTCTGACAATGTAGACGAATTAAACAATACAAAGCTTGCCAGTATCATCAGTATGGTATATAGGCGCGAAACAACGGAAGGGACTTTTGAAAGCAATTTGCTAAGAAACAGCTTTTCGGCAATGAGTAGGACCGCAAAGAACAGTCCCCAAATCACAAATGGCCATCCGGCGCCGTGCCAAAGGCCGGTGAGCATCCACACGATTAAGATATTGAATATCCACCGTGTCTTAGACGTACGGTTGCCGCCCAGTGGTATATATACGTAATCCCTAAACCAGGCGCCCAGGGATATGTGCCATCTGCGCCAGAATTCCGTGACAGTTTTAGAGATATATGGATAGTTGAAATTTTCAAGGAATGTAAACCCAAATATACGCCCAAGCCCTATCGCCATATCGCTGTATCCTGAAAAATCAAAGTAAATATGAAGCGCGAAAGCAATGGCATACATCCAGAAGAACAATAAGCTTTTATCGTTTGAGGCTTTAAATATTTCACATAGCTCGCCCATTGTATTTGCGAGAAGCACTTTTTTGCTAAGCCCTATTATAAAGCGCGCTGAGCCTTTGGAAAAACCGGATAGTGAATGAGTGCGCGACTCCAGTTCCTGCGCAACCGTAGAATATCTAACTATGGGTCCTGCGATTAGCTGTGGGAACAGGGCTACATATGTAGCAAGCTTGATAAAGCTTTTCTGAACTTTTGTCTGCCCACGATAAAGGTCTATGATATAGCTTAGCAGCTGGAAGGTATAAAAACTGATGCCTATTGGCAGCGCAAGTTTTAATAATGGAATTTTTGCGTTTAAAACCCCGTTTAGAGTGTCAATGATAAAATCAGCATATTTAAATACAATAAGCAGCCCCAAGCTTATAACTATAGCGGAAATAAGCGCGGCCTTTGACCATTTGGTTCCGCGATAGCGGTCGATAATCAGCCCATGAACGTATCCGGAGATTACGGAGGCAACAAGCAGTATGGTATAGGATGGTTCGCCCCAAAAATAGAATAGCAGGCTTGCCAGCAATAGGACTACATTTTTTCCCTTTCGAGGCGTGAGGAAATAAACCACTAAGAGGATGGGTAGAAAGTAATAAAGAAAGCTGATGCTGGAAAAAAGCATAGGCACCTCTGGGAGAGTTCATTCTAGTCCGCTTATAAGATTTGTGCCGGACGGGCACCCGTCCGGCACGCTGTGAATCAGAATTTATTCGACGGGGATGGCTACCATTTCGCCGATGTTTTCTCCGGCTATTGCCTTAAATTCGTTGTACAGGGCGTCAGCATAGTCTTTAAAAGAAGCAACAAGCATTACATAGGTTCCTGAATCAACTACAAAAACCTTTTCAGGCATTACGCATACCCAGCGCCGCACGTCAAAGTTATCCTTCATGGCTAGCTTAATTGTTTCGGCTGATTCGACATCCTTGCATTTTACCAGCACAGCTATGTGTGCTACGGAAGTCATCATCGCGGAGGAGACGACGCTGTCCTCAACAAGGGATTCCAGCTGCTCAGCGCTTATTCCGGCCATACCAAGCGAATTTTCAGCGTCAAGGGGAACCTCCATTGTTGAAACCTCGCTGTCGCCTGCTTTTTCAAGTATTGATGCAAGTACATCAGCGGCTGAACCAGTGATTGAGTCCACGGGCGCCGGAGTAGCCGTAGGGGTGGCCTCGGGCATGGGGCTGGGCGAATTGGTGTTATTGGGTTTTGCGCTGCCGCTTGGGTCGCCGCCTTCGCTAGTACAGGCGGTGGCTGCAACCAAAAATACGCAGCACAGGAGTATTGAAATAATCTTTTTCATCAATAGGGTTATCCTTTCTAGTTCTATTTGGAATTTCCACAAGTAGAACGATGGTGAAGTTATAAAGGTTCCATGGCAAATTAAGATATATTAATCAATCTAAGGATGCGGAGATACATGGCGCTTTGAATTACATATAGTGAAAGATCTTTTCTGTAATATATGAATGTCGAGAATTATATAAAATCAATTTAAAATTAAAAATTTTTAGCTAGGTATTGACATTGGTTAAATAACAAATATAATTAATTAAACTAACTAACTTAATGCAAGGGGAAAGGCTGGGAAGCTTCCTATGTTGGACTCATACGCCAGTAAGCTTAACGACATAGTCATTAGCATATACGACTCTGTTCAGAGGGTTGAAGAACAGATGCTGAGCAAAAGCGTCCCCAACCTTTCTATAAGCGAACTTCATATATTAGAAACCGTTTGGAAGCTGCGCGATAGTGGATGTTCGATAAGTGACATTGCGTTAGAACATCAGGTTACGCTTCCGTCGATGACCGTTGCTGTGAAAAAACTTGAGAAAAAGGGGTTTATCGAAAAGTTACGCTCTGAAACGGACGGCCGTGTTATATACGTAAAGCTGACGCGCATGGGGCAAAAGGTAAATGCGATGCATCGTTACTTCCATGAACATATGATACGGTCATTTCTCCGCGATATAGACGATAACCAGCGCCCCGTTCTTATGTCCGCCCTGCAGAACATGAACGACTTTTTGCATAAACAGCTTATGCAATCCGATTCTAATAAAATTTGCCCACCGGAAGTGAAAAACGGCGAGACAAGGAGAAAGTTATAATGCGTATCATTGGAACCGGAAGTGCGGTACCGGACTTTATAGTAAAAAACGAGGCGTTCGAGACGTTTCTCGACACCAGCGACGAGTGGATTACAACGCGAACCGGAATCCACGAACGCCGTATACATGAGGGCAACCTTGAACAGTTAGCGGCGATAGCCGCGAAAAGAGCCCTTGAGGACGCTGGACTTTTGCCTTGCGATATAGACTTCATAATATGCTCAAATGTGTACAGCAGGTTTATGACCCCAGCGCTAAGCTGCGTGGTGCAGGGTCTTATAGGGGCGGGCTGTCCCTGTCTGGATATAAACGGGGCGTGCGCGGGATTTATTTATGCCCTTGAGATGGCCAATGCTTATCTTAAACATGGAAGCTATAAAAATATTCTTGTGCTCAGCGCCGAGGAACCAAGCCGCATGGCCGATTGGACCGACCGTTCCACATGCGTGCTATTTGGTGACGCGGCGGCGGCGGCGGTTGTAACCTCTGGCGGATTTGAATGCCTGTTTAGCATGCATACGGAATCCAACGTTGAATTTTTACATGCGTACAATAGCCCTGGCAACTGCCCGTTTGAGAGGACAGGCAGAAAACATGAGGCGGTATATATGAATGGCCGCGAGGTATACAAGTTTGCGGTAAACGCGGCGACCAATGATATAACCGCGCTTTGTTCGAACGCCGGAGTAAAGCTGTGCAAGGTGGATTGGTTTATACTCCATCAGGCTAACCTGCGAATATTGGACGCGGTGCGAGCCCGGCTTACTCAACCCAAGGAAAAATTCCCGCATAACATGGAGCGGTTTGGAAACACCTCGTCGGCAGGCGTCCCGCTGATGCTCGACCAGCTCAATAGAGATGGTGCGCTCAACCGTGGCGACGTAATTGCCATGAGCGCGTTTGGCGCTGGACTTACGACAGGGGCGTGCCTTATGCGTTGGTAACGCAATAATTACTATAGATCAAATTTTATTGGAGGATATAAAAATGGTTTTTGAAAGAGTAGCAAAGATTCTAGCTTCTTACAAGGATGTTGACGCGTCTACAATCGATATTGACGCGAGCTTTGGCGATCTGGGCCTTGATTCGCTCGACACCGTTGAAATCGTGATGAGCCTTGAGGATGAGTTCGGGATAGAAATTGAGATGAACGAATCGCTTAAAACCGTACGTGACCTTGTAAATTTGATAGAGGGAAAATAAGATGATCAAAACACCTGTCTGTGACATGCTTGGCATTAAATATCCGGTCTTTCAGGGCGGCATGGCATGGGTTTCGGACTCCTCACTCGCTTCCGCCGTATCAAATGCGGGTGGATTGGGCGTAATAGCGGCGATGAACATGGACGGATCATATCTGAAGGATGAGATTGACAGATGCCGTGAGCTTCTGGAGGACGACAAAATCCCCTTTGGCGTTAACGTTATGCTTATGAGCCCGTTTGCTGACGAAGTGGCCGGTACAGTTATTGAAAAACAGGTTCCGGTTGTGATAACGGGAGCAGGCATGCCGTCAAAATATATAAAGGATTGGGTGGCGGCGGGAATAAAGGTAATTCCCGTAGTTCCTTCCACGGCAATAGCGCGGATGGTAGTCCGCATGGGCGCCATGGCTGTAATAGCCGAAGGGGGAGAAAGCGGGGGGCATGTCGGTGATTTAACGACAATGACGCTCGTTCCTCAAGTGGCGGACGCGGTGGACGTACCGGTAATCGCCGCCGGAGGCATAGCCGACGGACGGGGAGTCGCCGCGGCGCTAATGCTTGGCGCCCAGGGGGTTCAGTGCGGGACAAGGTTTCTTACGGCATATGAATGTACCGTTCATAAAAACTACAAGAAAAAAATAATAGACGCAAAGGACATAGATACCGTAGTTACCGGAAGAAGGCTTGGTCATCCCGTAAGGGCGCTTAGAAACCAGTTCTGCAATAGATTCAAAGAGCTGGAGCATGATACGTCCATCACTATCGAGGAAATAGAGAGGTTTGGAGCCGGTTCTCTGCGCCGTGCCGCCAAGGATGGGGACGTAGTGGAAGGAAGCGTGATGGCGGGGCAATGCGCGTCAATGGTCAAGGATGAAAAAAGCGCAAAGGAAATAATCGAGTCCATGTTTCAGCAGGCTGAAATGGTACTGAAACAATCGGCTGAACTCTTAGTGGAGCAATAAAGATGAATAAGACCGTATTCCTGTTTACAGGCCAGGGGGCCCAGTATCCCGGGATGGGAAAAAGCCTATATGACAGCGTTCCGGCAGCTAGAAAGATATTTGCTGAGGCGGAGTGCATGAGGCCTGGAATAATTGAGCTGTGTTTTGAAGGAAACGCTGAAGAACTATCATTGACGCAAAACACGCAGCCGTGCCTGTTTGTGGTCGATTGCGCCTGCGCGGCCGCGCTTGAAAGCGCGGGTGTGAAGGCGGAAGCGGCGGCCGGCTTTTCCCTAGGGGAGCTGGCGGCCGTTGCGTTTGGCGGAATTTTGTCGTTCCAGAACGCATTCAAATTGGTTTGTGAAAGGGCAAGGCTAATGATGGCTGCGGCCCAAGAACATCCAGGGGCGATGACCGCGGTTTTAAAGCTGGATGCTGAAACGGTTGAGAGAATAGCCCAAAGCTATAATAATGTATTTCCGGTAAATTACAACTGTCCCGGGCAGACGGTCGTTTCCGGAAGCCATGATGAGCTGGCCGCATTTGAAGAGGAGGTAGCGGAGCACAGGGGGCGTTGTATGCGCTTAAGGGTCAGCGGCGGTTTTCATTCGCCGTTTATGAGCGAGGCGGCGAAAGGACTTCGCTGGTATCTTAACAGCCTTGATTTTAATAAGCCCAGAATACCCGTCTACTCAAATGTTACGGCAAACGAGTATGGCGACGCGTCCGACCTGATTTCAGCACAAATAATGAGGCCGGTACTCTGGCAAAGAACGATAGAAAATCTGCTTAAAGACGGGTTTACCGACTTTATCGAAGTTGGGGCGGGTAAAACACTGAGCGGATTTATGAAAAAAATCGGGGCAGCGCGTATGATTTCAAACGTTGAGGATGAGCCGTCCCTCGAAAACACATTGTCGCTGTTGAGGGAGGTCAGGGATGCTTAAAGGTAAGGTAGCGCTGATAACGGGCGCTTCACGCGGCATCGGGAGAGCTATAGCCGTTGAACTTGCGTCGCTGGGCGCCGATATAGCGATAGTATACGCTGGAAACCACCGGTCCGCCCTTGAAACAAAAGAACTGGCCGAGGTTCATGGCATAAGGGCTATGTGCTTTAAGTGCGATGTTTCAGATTATAATGAAGTTGAATCAATGGTTAAATCTGTAAAAGAAACGCTTGGTCCGATATATGCCTTAATAAATAATGCGGGAATAACGAGGGATAAATTGGCTCTGCAGATGCACGAGGCGGATTTTGACAGCGTTATAAGCGTAAACCTAAAGGGCGCGTTTAATCTTATTAGGCACTGTTACAGCGGATTTGTCAGGCAGCGCGGCGGCAGGATTGTAAATATTTCGTCGGTCGTTGGAATTATGGGCAATGCGGGGCAGTCGAACTATGCCGCGTCAAAAGCAGGGCTCATAGGACTGACGAAAAGCGTTGCAAAGGAGCTGGCGTCGCGCGGCGTAACCTGTAACGCGGTGGCTCCTGGAATGGTTGAGACGGATATGACTGCATCAATGACGGATACAGCCAAGTCGGAGCTTGTTAATTCAATACCTGCCCGACGTGCCGGAAGGCCTGAAGAGGTCGCCGCCCTGGTTGGATTTTTATTGTCCGACGCCGCGTCATATATCACTGGCGCCGTTATACCCGTTGACGGCGGCCTATGCATGTAATTTTAAGGGGGTAAGTCAAATGAGAAGGGTTGTAATAACCGGAATGGGCGTTATATCTCCTGTTGGATGCGATGTGGAGACCTGTTGGAAAAACCTGCGCTCTGCCCGTTCAGGTATTGGCATGCTTAATTCCTTTGATACAAGGGATTATAAGGTCAAGGTTGCCGCAGAGGTAAAGGGGTTTGACCCAACGGATTTTGGTATGGACGTTCCATCCGCCCGGCGAATGGATTTATATTCTCAATATGCCATGGCCGCGGCCAAACAGGCGGTTGACGACAGCAAAATCGTGGGAAATATAGATCAGGAGCGCTTTGGGGTATATGTTGGAAGCGGCATCGGGGGCATGCGGACATTTGTAAGCGAGACGGAAAAGCTTATAAGCCGCGGCCCAGGCCGCATATCCCCCTTTTTCATCCCAATGATGATAGGCAATATGGCGGCTGGGAACATTGCCATGGAATACGGCGCGCAGGGGCCGTGCCTGCCAGTGGTGACGGCGTGCGCATCGTCCACCCACGCCATTGGCGAGGCGTTTCGCGCGATACGCCATGGATATGCCGACGCTGTAATCGCGGGCGGCGCCGAGGCGGCGATTACGCCGCTGTCAGTAGCCGGATTTACAAGCTGCCAGGCACTAAGCCTCTCGAATAGCCCTGACGAGGCGTCGCTTCCGTTTGACGCGCGCAGAAGCGGCTTTGTAATCGGCGAAGGCGCGGGCATAGTGGTGCTAGAGGAATACGAACACGCCAGGCAGCGTGGGGCCAGGGCATATGCGGAGATTTGCGGATATGGCAACACATGCGACGCATATCACGTTACCGCCCCTAGGCCCGATGGCGTATCAGCTGCGCGTTCAATATCAATGGCTATAAGTGAGGCCAAAATTACCGGTGACGATACCGTGTATATAAATGCGCACGGAACAGGCACCCCCTTGAACGATTCATCGGAAACCGCCGCCATCAAGCTTGCCATGGGCGAGCGCAATGCACGGCAGGCTATGATCAGTTCGACAAAAAGCATGATGGGCCATATGCTGGGCGCTGCCGGCGCTGTTGAGGCGATTGTATCCACGCTTGCGTTAAGGGACGGAATCGCGCCTCCAACTATTAATTATAGGGAATGCGATCCTTTATGCGATCTGGATTATGTCCCAAATACTCCGAGGAAAGCGAACATAACGGCGGCGCTCTCCATATCGCTTGGCTTTGGCGGTCACAACGGCTGCCTGGCGCTGCGCACTATGGGAGGCACAGATGAACATTAAAACGATCAGGGAGCTTGCGAAAATACTGAAGGATACCAATCTGACCGCATTGGAACTCGTTGAAGGGGAAACGCGCATACGTCTTGAGCGTTCCCCAAATACACAGCCGCCTATGCAGACGGATACCGCTATTAACGGGTCGATTCAAGCCGGGCGTCAGGAGCCATATACCATTCCGGGGGGAGACGGCGACCCAGGAATGGACTTTAACGACGTCTACGCGGTAGCATCCCCTATGGTGGGGGTGTTCTATGCTGCTCCAGCCCCGGGCAAAGAGCCGTATGTGAGGACTGGAAGCAGGGTTAAAAAGGGCGATATCCTATGCATTATTGAGGCAATGAAGCTGATGAACGAGATAACAGCGGAGCGCGACGGTGAAATCGTGGATATATGCGCCAATGATGGAGATGTGGTCGAGTTTGGGCAGACATTGTTTAAGATTTATTGATACAATTTAGCAATACGGCAGTTGGAGGGTAGCATGAATAGGGAAGAAATAAAAGGATTGTTGCCGCATCGCGAACCCATGCTTTTGGTAGACGAATTATCATTGACCGACGACGGTATAGCTCATGGGGTATACCATGCGCGGGGTGATGAATGGTTTTTTCAGGGACATTTTCCTGGGAATCCGGTGATGCCTGGCGTAATTCAATGTGAAATCATGGCTCAGGCGTGCGCGCTGCTTTTAGGCGATAAGCTGTTAGGCAATACGGCTTATTATACGGGCATGGATAAAATTAAATTCAAGAACAAGATAGTACCCGGCGATACGATAGAGGTAAGCGCAAGACTCAACCGTTGCAAGGAACCGTTTTACTTTGCGCATGCGGAAGCTAAGGTGGATGGACGGCTTTGCTGCGAAGGCGAACTGTCCTTTGCACTTGTGGAGGGAAGATAAAGCGTGTTTTCAAAGGTATTAATCGCAAACAGGGGAGAAATAGCCGTTAGGGTAATTCGGGCCTGCAAGGAGATGGGCATCGCTACGGTCGCGGTGTTTTCGGAGGCGGATCGCGACGCCCTGCATGTTAGCCTTGCCGACGACTGCCTATGTATAGGACCTTCTCCGGCGAAGGACAGCTATCTCAATATGACCGCGGTATTGTCCGCTGCCATATTGAGCGGTGCGGAGGCCATTCATCCTGGCTATGGGCTATTATCGGAAAATCACAGTTTTGCAAGGATGTGCGCTGATTGCGGAATAGCCTTTATAGGACCGCCGTATGGAGTTATAGAGCGCATGGGGGATAAGGATGAGGCGAGAAGGACCATGAAGGCCGCAGGCGTGCCTGTAATTCCTGGAAGCGATATCGTAAGCACCATGGATGAAGCGGCAAAAGAAGCCGAAAGAATAGGTTATCCACTGTTGGTGAAAGCCCGCGCCGGCGGAGGCGGCAGGGGAATAAGGAGGGTTAACGGCTTCGATGAACTTGAGCATGCGTTTGCCGCGGCGGCGGCCGAAGCAAGAAGCGCGTTTGGCGACGGCGCCCTATACCTTGAAAAATACCTGTTTCCGGTGAAGCATATCGAAATGCAGCTGATTTGCGATAACTATGAAAACGTGGTTTGTCTGGGTGAGCGTGAATGCTCAATGCAGCGAAAAAATCAGAAGCTTGTTGAAGAAAGTCCTTCTCCAGGAGTATCCGCCGAGTTAAGAGCGGATATGGCGGAGGCAGCGGTACGCGCGGCAAGAGCGGTAGGCTACAGAAACCTTGGAACGGTGGAATTTCTGCTTGACGGCAATGGTAAGTTTTATTTCATGGAGATGAACACCAGGCTTCAGGTAGAACATCCCGTTACAGAGATGGTAACAGGGATAGATCTGGTTAAATGGCAGATAAGGATTGCAGCCGGAATGCCGCTTGAATTTTCAAATGACGACGTCCGCATTGACGGCCATGCGATTGAATGCCGCGTCAACGCGGAGGATCCCAGCCGTGGTTTTGTTCCAAGCTGCGGAACAATAGCCATGCTTCATGTTCCCGGCGGACCATGGGTACGATTTGATACGGCGCTGTACCAAGGATACAGGATACCCCCATTTTATGACTCTATGATAGGCAAGCTCATAGTGCATGCGCAGACGCGCGAAGAGGCGATACGTAAAATGCATGCGGCGCTTTGTGAGATGGTGGTTGAGGGGGTTGAGCATAACCGGGCGTTCCAGCTTGACCTTATATCACATGCCGAATTTATAAGCGGAACTTATACAACCGATCTGATAGGCCGACTGAACGACGCCGAGTGAGGTTATTGATTATGATTAACAAAAATATGTTTGTAAAACCCAAAATCGCGCTTGAAGGCCAAAAAAACGCGCCTGATCATTTCGAACCATCCGAGGATAAACTTACGGCATGTCCGTCCTGCAAGCATGCTATCTTTGCATATGAACTAAGGGAGCTTTTATACGTCTGTCCCAGGTGCGGCCATCATTTTATGATAAGCGCCCGTGAAAGAATACGCCTTATTGCCGATCAGGATACGTTTTGGGAGCTTAACTCCGATATTGGGGCAAAGGATAGGCTCGGATTCCCGCAGTATGAAGAAAAACTTAAAAAGGCTCGCGAGAACAGTGGTGAAAGCGAAGCAGTGCTTACGGGAATGTGCGGAGTGGACGGCGTTGAAACAGCCCTGTTTGTTATGGAATCCCAGTTTATGATGGGTTCGATGAGCGCTTCGGTAGGCGAAAAAATAGCGCGCTTGTTTGAGTTCGCTGAGGAAAAAAGCTTGCCGGTAGTGGGATATACGGTATCTGGTGGAGCAAGGGTGCAGGAGGGTATGCTTTCGTTAATGCAGATGGCGAAGACCAGCGCTGCGGTAAGGAGGCATAGTGACGCCGGACTGTTTTATCTAACTATTTTGACCGACCCTACAACAGGGGGGGTAACTGCGTCATTTGCAATGGAAGGGGACATAATACTGGCTGAGCCCGGCGCTTTGATAGGTTTTGCAGGGCCGCGGGTAATAGAGCAGACCATGCGGCAGACGCTTCCCGAAGGGTTTCAGCGCGCCGAATTTCTGTTAAAGAAAGGCTTTGTAGACCAGATAGTAGCCAGAGACGAACAGCGCTATGTAATAGGAAGGCTGCTAAAGCTGCATGACGGAGCAAAGGAGGGTGTCCATGAAAGCATATGAGCGCCTGATAAAAGCCCGCGCCAAGGGCAGACCTACGTCGCTTGAATTTATAACAAATATCTTTGAGGATTTTTATGAGCTTCACGGCGACAGACTGTTTGGAGATGACCCGGCCGTTATCGGCGGGCTGGCGCGCCTTAATGGGAGGCCTGTAACCGTGATAGGCATTGAAAAGGGAGTGGATACCAAAGATAAAGTCATCAGAAACTTTGGATCCGCAAATCCGGAGGGTTACCGCAAAGCGCTTAGGCTTATGAAACAGGCGGAGAAGTTTCACAGACCAGTCGTGTGCCTGGTGGATACCTCCGGGGCGTATTGCGGCATAGGCGCCGAAGAGAGAGGGCAGGGAAGCGCGATTGCAATGAACCTTATGGAGATGATGAACTTAAGGACTCCGGTGATTTCCATCCTTATTGGTGAGGGTGGATCAGGCGGGGCGCTTGCGCTTGCGGTGGCCGACGAGGTATGGATGCTTGAAAACGCGGTTTACTCCGTTATATCGCCAGAAGGAGCGGCAAGCATAATCTGGAAGGACGCTTCAAGGGTCGAAGCTGCCGCTGAGGCGCTCAGGATGACGGCGGAAGACCTTCTTTGCATGGAGATAATAGAGCGTATATTCAATGAGCCGGACGCTGAATGCGAGCGGGGTTTTGAGGAAGTATATTTGGCTATAAAATCTGCGTTGACAGATACATTTAATAAAAATATAAATAAGCCAATACGGGAATTGCTGGACGCCCGTTATGAAAAGTACCGTAAAATCGGGAGGATTAACTGATGATTGTCATTGCTACCGACAGCACCGCATGTTTGACAAAACAGGAGGCCAGGCAGCTGGGCGTAATTTACGTACCCATGACCTATACGGTTGCGGGTAATACATATACGGAACATTTTGTTGAAGATAACGGAAACTATGAGTCGCTTATAGCCGGCACCCAGGAGCTTCATACCTCTCAGCCCGCTATAGGCTGCTATGAAAGAACCTTCTCTACGCTTCGCCGTTCAGGGTTCGAGGTGCTTTGCCTGACCATTTCATCAAGGCTCAGCGGAACATACAGCAACGCATCCCTGTGCGCTAGGAACATGGGGGAGGACAGCTCCATTAAGGTGGTTGACACACGAACAACCGCAATAGGAATAGCGTTTTTAGTTCGCGAGGCCAGACGCTTGATTCAAAGCGGCTACAGCCTGAGCGAAACCGCGGATGCAATTACTAAAATGCGCGGCCATGTTAAAACGCTTTTCTCTGTCAGCGATATGACGCCGCTTAGGCGAAGCGGACGTCTAGGGCCTGTTCGCCAATCTGTAGGCACTATACTTAATATCCGGCCGCTTCTGACGTGTAAGGATGGTGCGGTCATAGCCTGCGGAGCCGCACGAGGCAGGAGCGACCAGCTAAAGAGCCTGTTAAAGGCGGTTCCAGAAACCGCGGAGGAGATAGCGGTACAGTATATAAGCGAGGAAGAGGCCGCAAAGCAGCTTGTTGATCAAATTGAGAAGAAGTGCGGGGTTCATGTCACGCTCAGAAAGCTTGGTCCAGTATTGGGAATACATCTTGGCCTTGATATATTAGGAGCCATGTGGTTTGATCCTGCCAGTAAAGATTAACCAAGGGTATACCTTAGCTGTTATAGCCTTTCAGATCAACTTAAAGCCGGCGTTATGGCTATAAGTTGATCTTTATTGATCTGAGTAATAGATGCGGGGTCCGCTTTATTACATATAGGATGTACCGCCAAGAACGGCGTGTCATCCATAGATATAAACACGGCCGCGGGTGACTTGATAAATAATGGATTAAATAGATATGTTGCAGTCCGCGTCTGTCCCAAAACAGGGGTTTATTCTTAAACCGGTTTCGGAGTTTACAGACAAAGTATACGAGCGGGATTGCTAAATACCTTTGATAATAACGGTCCTGATTATGAGCAGACCCAAATAACGCAGAGCATTCAAACTTAACGAATTAACAAAATATTAAAGGCGGAACAGCCTGAATCGCTGTACCGCCATTGGAATTAGTGCCCTGTGATACCCTGGTTTAGTTTTATCAGAACAGTTTGCAGTCTAGTTGTTAGAGCCGTGTACGTCGCTTTTGGAAACCGCCGCGGCCTGCTCATCCGTTTCGGTTTTTGAAACCATTGCCCACTCAACCCTATGGTCCTCAAGCTTATCAACCTTAATATGCAGTCCCAGAACATCTACCTCGGGTTTGCTTCCGTCCGGGGGTATCTGGTTAAGGCAGCTGAACACGAGACCGCCTAGCGTTTCATATTCGTCTTCCTCATTGGGTTTCCATTTTAAGCCTAGGACTTCAACAATCTCACCCAGCTCAGCGCTTCCCGCGATCTTCCAAACATTATCTCCAAGTTTAGTGATCGCCTGCTCGTCCTGAGGATCGGATTCGTCATAGATATTGCCTACAATCTCCTCTATTAAATCTTCCATTGTAATCAAACCGCATGTTCCGCCATATTCGTCAACAACAATGGCCATATGAACTTTATTTGCTTGCATATCGCGGAACAGCACATCGGCCTTTACGCTGTCCGGAACAAAGTAGGCAGGCGTTAAAGCTTCGATTATTGGCTTTGATGAGGGTCCGGTCATCTCTAAAAGGTATTCGCGGGCGCGAAGTATCCCCACTATATCATCGACATCTTCGCCGCAAACTGGAAAGCGTGACAACCCACTTTCCCTTATCGTATTTATTATTTCATCATGCGTAGAATCCGTCCATAATACCACCATGTCGGTGCGGTGTATCATAACGTCCTCCGCCGTTATATCGTTAAATTCAAATATGTTGTTTATCAGCTCTTTTTCATTTGTCTCTATTACTCCGCTTTCATTGCCCATGTCAACCATCATACGTATTTCCGCTTCGGAAACCGCCTCGTCCGTTTCGTGAGGATTGATTCGAAAAAGCCTGAGGATACCGTTTGTACAGATGGACAGCAGCCAGATTATGGGTTTCATTATCTTCGACAGTATAGTTATTATGCGGCACGAAAGGCGGGCTACCTTTTCTGGCTTTCTCATGGCTATGCGCTTTGGCACGAGCTCTCCGAGAACAAGCATAAGGAACGAAAGTATAAGCGTAATTAAGATTACCGCTATTGTATTGAGCGATGCCTCCGATACGCCTGTAATTCCTACAGTGTTAACCAGCCATCTGACTATAAGGTCTGAAAAATTGTCCGCGGCAAAGGCGGAGCCCAAAAAACCTGCCAGGGTTATGCCTATCTGTATGGTGGAAAGGAACCCTGTGGGCTCTGCTACCATTTTAAGCATTTTCTGAGCAAGCTTATCACCTTCCGCTACCTGCCGGCGGAGTTTGCCCTCGTTCAGCGAAATAACAGCTATCTCCGCCGATGCGAAGAAAGCGTTTAAGAGTATTAAAACAAGCTGTAGGATTAATTGCCCTATTACTGGGTTGTCGTCCACAAATTATCGCCCCCGTTTCAAAGATTGAGATTTTTTAGACGCAAATAAGAACACGGCCGCTATGCTTATAATACGCATAGGCCCTGTTCGTATGTATGCATATAGTGTCAAGACTACTTCGGTAACAGTCGCTGCTGCCGTCTTCCATTTTTAACCCGTCTTACCTCACCAATATAATAATGCGTCATTAATCAGTATATCGCGCAATAATAAAACTGTCAACGATTATATTCCAAAGTGGTATGTAGGATGTAATATTGTCAAATACGTTGGACGGAAAAGGCAGCGAGGAAAGCATTGGGGGGGTATACTGTAAAGGATGCATAGGACGATTACTTGAGGCTCCCCGATGCATGGCAAGCTGTGAATCGAAGTGGCGAGCGAGTAGAAACGGCGTTGATCCTCGCGGTGACCTCGCTCCGCCTTGCCGTTGTAATAGGGGCGGATAAGTTTGTGCCGAATGCTGAGATTTCCTACAGCCGGATTTAAAGTCAAGGGCTGTGGCCCTTGACAATCCCGGGGTAATAACTCGCCTGTACCGACTATATAAGCATTTTACCAACTTGTTCTTTTTCTAATACTTTTTGTTTTTTAAATTGGCAACACCATCGCAAAGAAGATTAGCGTTAAAATATATTGTTGTCTAATCTAGCAGATTAACAACACAGCTGCCCAAGCACAAGCACCGTAGGTAGCTTCATTGCTTACCCTTCCCATCGTATCGGCTGTTGAATATGGGAGCGATAGCGTCCACATCAGTCTGAGCGACGTTGGAAAAAAGTACTATAGTCTTTCTTAATTCCTATAAGAAGTGCGGGCCTGACTATGATATAATCTATTAAGGCAGGCTTCATAATACAAAGCCTGCCTTTGTGTACTATTGTCAGGACTGCTGCCTTTTCAGCTTTGATTCCATTTCCAGAGGAACGATTCTTTGCTTCGCCAAAACTGCTACAACTATCGTTTGCATCGCCAGCATTACGGCATATTGGACAAGCCGCTGCGGCATTAGTCCTATCAGCGTAACTCCGCTGGTAGTAAGATATATCCAAAGCGAATTAAGGCCCAAAGAACAGACGGTAAGCGAACATAGGGCCGCTAGAAACGACCTTAACACCGTAGCTTTTCTCCCGTATAAAAATAATCCGTAAATTATGCCGCTAAGGAAGGCCGACAGTGTATAGCCTGGAAAATATGGTCCTATCGGAAACAGCATTGCGCCAATAAAATCTCCAAGTCCCGCAACGCAGCCTGCATATATAGGACCATACATCAGAGCTACCAACGCAACAGGTATGAAATTGAACGCCAATTTCATAGTAGCGGTTTGGATGGAAAGGAACCTGGATAAAACTATCTCTATGGCTAGCATAAGTCCAAGTATGACCATCTTTTTGATCTTAGTGTTTTTCATATTAACCTCCGCATTCTTCCCCGACAAAAAAAGTCCGACGCCAAATCGGCGACGGTAGTCTGCGAAAGCCCATCTAACGTAAACGCATACGTTTAAGAACTATACAGCGGACGCGATATGGCACCGCAAGGGCTTTTCACCCTTTTCGTCAAGGGGCAACTTCCCATCCCCCAGCACTTAACGCACCATACCTACTCTGCACGTCGGGTCGTTTTGTCACGATTAGATTAACATCCTTTACGACACATTTCAACCACTACCATAAGCTTCATCATAATATATTAAACAGTTGTGCATTCAAATTTAATTACCATTATTTACATATATTATAAGCCAATCTCCACCATCGTATATATTCATTAGGCGGCCCCTTACAGAATTATGGCAAAAATAGCAATAAACTTGAGCATGCATAATAGTTATATAAATAGTTCCAATGTGCCAAGCGCTATCATAATTATTCCGCCAATTACACAGAACGTTCTGGGGCGCGGAAGTTTAGAAGCAGAAGCGGTGAAACCAATACGGTTGCCAATGGCGACGGAAAGGACACTAAGCACTCCGACCGCCAGTGAAGCGCTTAACGGCGATAACCCGGTAAGCCCCGCGCCGATTGCCACAGGAATGCAGTTTATGGCAAGACCGCTGCCCAAGACCATGGTGTCTTTCCACGAAAACGTAATATCCCTATATTGTTTACCGTCATATTCCTTTGATAGTATCAGTGAAAACGCTCCTATCAGGATTATAATTATACCTCCTATTATGTTTGGTATCCTTCCAAACCTCGAAAATATTGAGGAAAAGTAACAAAAAAAGCATGTGGCGGCCGCAGAGAACAACCCAATCACCAAATTAGCCTTAATAGTTATCCGCTTTTTTAAAAATCCAAAGGATACCCCGATGAGAAGATTGTCAAGATTAGTTGATATACCCAAAAGCAAAGTCGATAAAAGGTGCATAGCGTATTCCTCCTACCGACATCTTATGCTGCACAACAAAAACTGTGTTCTATGCCGATGGCGGGAATCCATCGGCAGGAGGTTTTAATTCATCCCCTGCCGGAGACTTAGACACCTAAAAAAGTAGTCAGACATGTGCTCAGCTGGTAAATAACATAATTAAACCTGATATTTCATACCTATTTCGATTATTTCTCCTTCATTGTTTACATGGAAAAACCACAGAGACTCCTGCCACCAGCTGAACCACGGATTATCAGCGTCAGATTCACAGAATTTTAGGAAACGGTCAAAATCAAGTTTAAGCGTTGGATATACATAATTGTCGAGAATCCAAAACTCACAATTTTCTGATAATTTAAACTCTATAACATCATTACTGTCGTTTATTAGTTCATATCCGGAGGATTCTATGGATTCATCCGAACGTATAGTTACTTCATCAATATGTGCTGAGTTTTCTGTCAGTCCTGTTATATATCCCCATAAATCCGCTGTTTCTTAATTATATATATAGTCCAATGCCAATCCGTAAAGCAATGGATCTACGAATGTATTATCCAGTCTTGCCCTTAGTTTGTCATCTAAGGGATAAAAACTGCCTAGTTGCGGCGCCAACTCCAAGACTGTTAAAAAATACTCGTTTTGAATTCTATCATATATAAGAAATGACCCCTTAAAATATTAAAATAATATCATTTACGATGATCTTATTTCAACCGTATTTCGACAATTTATATTGCAAGTACCATATTTGATACAAATATCCATATGTTTTATAAATTAAAAGGCGGCATGGGTGAAGACCATGCCGCGCGTTTGTAATTACTTAGTTTACTGCTGAAGCTTAAGATCCCCTTCTTTTATCCAGCCAATGCGCCTTAAAACTGTACTGAACAGCAGTGTAAGAACGGCAGGCAGAATAAAGCATACCAGCGCTATCCCTATCCACATTGACGCGCCTCCTTCGGGCATGGCGCTGATTATGCCGAAGGGCCCTACAAGTCCGCATGTGCCCATTCCCGCGCCTACCGGAATATTCTTCAACCCAAATACGCTGGTTGCTATAGGCCCTGTTATCATCGAAGCGAGCGTAGGCGGTATCCATATGCGGGGATTCTTGATAATGTTAGGCATCTGAAGCATAGATGTGCCAAGCCCCTGTGCAATTAATCCTCCCCAGCGGTTTTCCTTAAAGCTCATAACGGCAAACCCGATCATTTGAGCACAGCATCCAGCGGTAGCGGCGCCGGCGGCAATTCCTCCCAGGTTCAGCATTATGCATATGGCAGCGCTGCTTATTGGAAGAGTAAGCGCAATACCCATGAGGGCTGAAACGATAATCCCCATGATAATTGGCTGCATGCTTGTGGCCGTCATGATCAATGAACCGAAGGCGGTCATCAAAGCGGACACAGCTGGTCCCGCCAGCATGGCAACCGCTACGCCTGAAACAATGCAGACAGCTGGAGTAACTATTATATCTACTTTAGTTTCACCGCATACCAGCTTGCCCAGCTCGGCAGCAATAATAGTAGCGATAAATGCTCCAACCGGGCCTCCAAGCGCATTGCCGGCAAGTCCTACGGCTGCTGATGAAAAAAGAACGAGCTTTGGCGATTTTAGCGCCCAAGCAATGGATATTCCCAAAGCCGCGCCTGTGGCGTCCTTTGCAAAGTCGGCCAGTTCAATGAAGAAGGGTATCCCCAATTCGTTGCCAAGCGTGGAAAAGATAGTACCAATAAGCAAAGAGGTAAAAAGCCCGTAGGCCATTGCACCCATAGCGTCTATAAAGTAAACCCTTAACGATATATTGATATCCTTGCGCTTTAAAAACGCACCAAACCTACCCGCAGCTTTTTCCAAACCGTCCTCCTCAACGCATATGCGTTTATTTTTAAATAGCCACATTATTATAGACCATGCGTATCTTCATGTAAACAATTAGTAAAGGTTTTTATCCGTTGTTTTACGTATAATATTTCGATTTAAGGTATAATCTTTAATATCAATAATTAGAAAGCAATAGCTTATATATGTTTAGAGCAAAGCGCGGGACTGGCCAATACCTGCCTGAATACTTTGATAAATAAGCGGACCATATTATGCTTTATCACAGTTTAGGTTATAATGAAGATAAAAAGCCGAGGTTTGATTGATGGAAGTAAAGTTGGGATTGATACAGATGAAGGTTACGCCAAACAAGGAGGCCAACCTCAATTACGCTGTAAACGCTATTGAAGTTGCTTCAAGATATGGCGCGGATATTGCAGTTCTCCCCGAAATGTTCTGCTGCCCGTACTCAAACCGCTATTTTGCAAACAACGCTGAGCCTGCTGGCGGCGGCATTTGGCAAGCCTTATCGGGTGCTGCCCGACGCAATGCGGTATACGTTGTCGCTGGAAGCTTTCCGGAAGAGGGCGAAAACGCGATATATAATACCTCGTTCGTTTTTGATCGTACAGGAAAGCAGATTGCGTTCCACCGCAAGTTGCATATGTTCAGCATAGCGCAGGGAAATGGCAAGCGTTTTTCAGAAGCCGACTCTTTTCAGGCGGGAAATAAAATAACGGTGTTTAATACCGAGTTTGGCAGGATTGGGCTATGTATCTGCTTTGATATGAGGTTTCCGGAATTAGTCAGAGCCATGGCTTTGGAAGGGGCGAACATTATAATAGCTCCATCTGCTTTCAGCATGGTTACAGGACCTTCACATTGGGAATTGATAATGCGTGCCAGGGCTATAGACAATCAGGTATTTACTGTTGGAGTAACCCCAGCAAGGGACGAGGGCTCCGAGTTTGTGGCCTATGCAAACTCCATGATATGCTCTCCATGTGGTACGGTGATATGCAATGCGGGAATAGAGGACACCATTGCGGTGCAAAAGATCAATCTGGATGAAATAGATGGCGTACGGTCTGTCTTTTCTATTAAGAACTCAAGGCGCACGGATCTATATTGAGCAAAAGTATAGAGAAATATAAAATAATGCAAGAAAGCCCATTGGCAACGACCGTTTTTGAATCGTTGTATTCATTAAAAACGGCTGTTGCCATGGTGGTTTTATCAACAGAAAAGTTTATGATAGTTAAGCCTAATTACTATATCAAGATTATTTGGGCCAGGTGTGAATTACTGCCTAAGCAGGAGTTCGCTCATCTGCTCAATAAGCTCCTTTATGGCTCTCTGGTTTGAAGAATAATATACCTTGCTCCCGTCAAGGGTTGATTTGGTTAAATTGCATGACTGCAGTTTGCTCATATGGTGGGAAATTGTATTAGGGGACAGCTTCTGCATATCCGCAATCTCCTGCCCATAAGCATCCTTGTCTTTTAGCATCCTCAGAATTGCCAGCCGGTTTTTATCGCTAAGAACCTTGAGCATCTCCTCACAGTTAATGCTGATCCTTTCCTTGTATGGAACCTTAAACATTGGTCTGACTCCCAACCCTATATACAGAACGGGGCCGCCGTTTTCCGGACGCCGGAATATCCTTGTAAATTCATTATTGGCCAATATCTTAGGATAAATTATCTCATCGTCACCAATGAGGAAATCCACGCTCATGTTATTCCTTATGCTATCAATAATATCGTTTATGTCGCTGTATTCCTGCTCAAAGTTATGCAAATATGGCTCATAGATATCCGAACGCTCTTGAATCAACTGAATCGCCTGCCTTAGAGCCGCCCCGATGCCGAGAACATACTCTTCATAGTGGTTATAGACACTTATAATATGCCATTTTGCCTTATCCGACAGTGGGAGGTCGTCAATAAATTTTAGAAAACAATCTCCATCATCCGCATTGACGTCTGATGTAATATCACGTGCTATAAGCTCGCTCATAATATTATCCCGTATTTCAGACTTGCTTTGCTTAATAAGATTATTGCATACAGTATTAATATCAGTAAAAACCTCGGTACTTGCAGATAGCATTGCTATATTTGCCGCGCAGGATTTAAAGCCTCCGCCATCGGAGTGCTCAAAATCGGCGAAATACAACTGCATATTTTGAGGAAGGGCCACGTTGCTGTCCAAATACGCTTCAAGTTCAAGCGCAGGCTTGAGAATATCCTCAAAATCCTTGCGATTTATCTCCCTTTGAATCAGAACACGGCTTATATGCTTTGACACCGTTTCGCCATTGGCTTTGTATCTGAAATATTCAATAGCCTCTACAAGTGGATTTATAATTCCGCGAGCTTTCATAATTTGACACCTCCAGCTTCCTTTATCCAGTATGCCTTCTTTGTTCGATAAAGTCAACGGTAATTATACGATGCATGTCGACGTTAATTCCTAGTAATTTACCATTAGAGTGCATAAATATAAATAAAATATTTGATATTTGCATATAGACAAGCATATAAACAAGTGCTATAATTTTGGTATACAGCATTCCATAAACGTGGAACTGATTTTATAGGAGGTAACAAATGAACAATAGCAGAAAAACGTTTGCCTTGCTCCTTGCTGTCATAATGGTGATCTGCAGCATACCGATTGTTGCAGTGGCGGCTAGGATTGGCGACAGGGCGCTAGAGGGTAGTGCTGAATACTATGCGCCGTCTCAAAATGGCGTAAATGTTCCAAAAGCCCCGGGTAATTCGGTCGCCGGATTCAATGGGCTAGATCTTGAGCGCTCTGACGCTACAGTACAAACGGGTCAAAAGCCTCAACCGTTATACCAGGGAAACGCCTTTGAAGGGGGAAACACGGTAATTGGCTATACGCGCAATTACTTCACCGATGATGGCGGTTATGAACCATATGCGGCATGGGTAATGTATGATATTACAGACCCGGAGAACACGCTGACCGAGCTCTATCGCGGCGGTGTCGAGTTCTTCGAAGCGACATATGACGGCGATCTCATATATGGAATGGATATAGACAACAATTTCTATTCCGTAGATCCGGAGACGTTCGAATCAACCTATATCGGGCAATGCAATTACACGACGAACGATTTAACCTACGCATGGGACGTGGATAAGATCTATGGCATCTGTACGGCTGACAGGTCCTATATATGCGAGTTTGACAGGACGACGGGGCGCGCTACGCCAATAGCGTCCTGGGACATGAACAACCAGCTGCTGCTGACCCCTCTTGCCTACATAGGCAACGGCGAATTCATTTCACTCGACTTCAATTCAAGGAAGATAGTAAAGCTTGATCTGGACGGCAACATAACGTTCCTGGCCCAGTCTGCCGGAGAGCAGGGATGGAGCCCGTCGATGACCTATAACCCCAACGACGGACTCTGTTATCTGACATACACGTCCCTTGCGAACTCATCTGTAGGCAATAGCGCGATGCTGTATACCGTAGATCCTGAAACGGGCGAGATGGACTATAAAGGAATAATCGGCGAACAGCTGGGCTACTATGTGCTTGGTCTATTCTTTGCCGATTTTGCTAATGGTTCCGGCAGCGACGAGCCGACCGAAACGCTCGACGAAGCGCTCAACCTGGAAGATGGGCTGCTCCATTTCGAAACGGATGAAGAATACCCATGGCATGTTGTCAATTTCCGTGATGAGATCTGCGGAACAAGCGGCAATGAAGGCAAGCACAATACTGTAAGCGAGGTTTCAACTACCCGTTATATGAACGCTGGAGAGATGATCAGGTTCGATTGGAGGGTAAGCTGTCAGACTGGAATGGATTTCATGGCGTTCTATGTAAACGGTGAGCAGGTAACAACATTTGCCAGCGATGAACCGGGGAACCTCATGCCTTGGACAGAATATATTTACTTTGTTCCGGAAGCAGGGGAGTACACCTTCTCATGGACATATGAGAAGACAGGGTTCTGGAGCGCGGGCCATGACCGCGGCTGGCTTATGAACGTATATGCCGGAGAGCCCATACCCGTGGAAACTTTCGAACTTAATACAAAAGACCTTGATATACGCGCCGGAATGAGTTCACAGCTTGAATGGACGATAGGTCCAGCTGTAGCTTACGATCATAGCGTTTCATTCTCCTCACAAGATCCTTCTATCGCTACAGTTGACGAGAACGGCGTTGTAACGGGAATATCCGTTGGTGAAACCGTAATAACCGCCACAACAAACGACGGAGGACTTTCCGACGAATGTGTTGTAACCATAACGGAAGGCCTTCCGCATGTACGCCTATATGGTTACCGCCTGTACAGCCTTGATGGGCAAAACGACATGGTTTCATTCTATGCCGACAGTCCTTCCGAGATTGAGTCGCTATATACGCCGGCTCACGGCACCTATGCTATGGCATATGGAAACGGAACTATATATGGATTTACAAAAGAAGGCAACTTCTTTACCACAACGCTTGAGGATACGGAATGGCATCTTAACGGCTATAACTGTGGTGCGCAGATAATGTCTATGGCATATAACTATGCTACCGACCGCTTATACGCGGTAGGTTTTAGAGAGCAGGGACGCTGGATGCTTTACGAAGTAAATACAAGCAGCGGAGAACTCACGGAAGTTGGAAGGCCAAATACCGATGATCCTCTGTGGACAATAGAGATTACTACAGAAGGCGTTGCGTATGGCATTACCGCTTCTTCAGGACTGCTTTATACCTTTGACCTGGAAACTGCCGAAGCCACCCTTATTGGGCCAACCGGATGTGAAAATGTAAACTTCTCACAGTCCATGGCATATGACCATGACAACAAGATAATGTACTGGGCTTCGTACTATGACAATAACGGACTTCAGGAAGTAAACCTTGAGACCGGTGAGGCGACCTATTTCAGCCAGATAGGGCTTGAGGCTGAAATCACGGGAATGTTTGTTGTCCCAAGCGAAGACCCGCAGCCAGTGGATTACAGCGTAGACGCAGGGGATGTCAACGCGAGACAGGGCGAAAGGGTAATAGTTCCAATAAGTATGGAAAACCTTGCGGCAGGTTCGTTTACCATAGAATATGATGCCGGCGCGCTCACCTATATCACTTATGGTAATCCTGACAGCGCCGCATACGTGGTGGTTAACGACAGTATCCCGGGCATACTTAATATAGCGGTTGTCAACCCAAATCAGAACTATAACGGCGAGTGCATGACGCTTGAATTTGCCGTAGCTGACAACGCTGAGGGAACATATGAGCTTGCGCTTTCGATTGATGACGGATCAAGCATTATCGACGGCATAACCATTGATATCGATTCTGCGGAGATAGCTGCAGCCAACGGTTCTGTAAGCATAGTAACGGGTTACAATGTAACATTTAACTACATGGTCGACGGCGAATGGATATCTGAAAGCCAGACCGTCGCCGTAGGCGGAACGGCGCTCGCGCCCTCGCCCATGCCTCAGGCACATGAGGTTACGCAGTACATCTTTACAGGATGGGACGCTGACTTCTCCGCTGTACAGTCGGATCTTAACATTACGGCGGAATACGGCTTGCTGGGCGATGCTTATACAAACAATAACCTTGATATATCAGATGCAGTGCTGATTATGCGCAGCATTGTGGGCCTTGAAAACCTGAACGGTCTGCAGACGCTTCTTGCCGATGTGGATGGCTCGGGTAATGTAGAGCTTTCAGACGCTCTTTATGTAATGCGTTTGATAACAGGCTTGGAAACATTCGCAGGATAAAAGTATCCCGCGAAATCCTATAAATTCTGCTTGTCCCCCTAAATTGATGGGGCCGTCCTTTAAAGGACGGCCCTGCTTTATGCGATTAGTAAACCAAATAATACAGCTTAAAACGCAGCCTGTATCATATCCGGTGCTAACCGGAAGCTATGAATCTCACCGTATCTTGTATGTTGCGAATACCCCCTCTGAATTGTTGTCGGTGAAATATAAGGACTCGCCAACGCCCGCAACCACTGTAGTACTGTACAGGTCGCACAGTCTCACAAAGCTGCCGTCGCCAAGAGTATATTCCCACAATGTATAGGGGTATGGGTCTGACAGCGGTTCTAACGAATTCTCCTCCTTATTCATCGCCTCCGTCGAACTGCCTGAAAGCCTGTTTTCGATGATATAAAGCTTGTTCGAATCACCTGACCAGCAAAACATGTTTACTGGAAATTCAGTATCAACCTTAATATTTTCACCCGTACTCAAATTAATAACTCTAAAGCCCGTGGTTGAATCGCTTTGTGCGGCAAAGTCGCTTGATGTGCTCAAAGCCATAAAGACTCCGTCTTTTGAAAGCGCAAACGCGCTTCCCTCATGAAATTTTGTGCTTACTCCGCCCTTGGGCATAACGTTGTATATCCATGCGCCGTCGTCCATATCTGAATAAGAGAAATAAGTCCTTCCATCATGAAATCCAAGGCTGCCTTCATCAATATTGCCGTTATAAACCGTAAGATGACGCTTCGCGGAAGAGGGAACACTAAAGTCGTATTCATGAAGCGCTATCCCTTCGTTTAAGCATATCGCGTAAATCTTTGTACCCAGTTGATCCCATGTAAACGAGCTTATCATGCTTCCGAAACCTTCTGACGTCAAGTCAGCGGCAAGTTCCCAGGTATTTGTATTAAATGCGTAAAGATTTGCGCCTTCCTCGGTTCGCTCCAGAACGGCGAGAAGATGGCCGCTTGGAGAAAAGGCCGCGCGTTCTATTGTATAGAACTCAAAGTTTAACACGCGCTTTTTTTCGCCGGACGAGTCCGCAAGCCATAGCTCCTCATAAGAATGGGTCTCCTGACCTTCGTCAAACGATTTTCTTTGGGAGTATAATACATCGCCGTTTCGAACATCTGTACATAAATATACGCCGTCGGGTATAAACACGTCGGCGGTTGAGGGAACGCCGTCTATGCGTAACACTTTCTTTTCATATACCGCGGTATACTCTATATCATGGTCGTATGAAGGAAACTCCCCTTTCGAAAGGGGGACGACCTTCCATTTTTCAGGTGATAAAGACGGATTTGTCATCAATATATTGTTCTTGAATTGTTCCGCCTCGGTCTCAAAATCAAAACCATCGGATATAAGCAGGATATTGCCGCGCTCCTGTGAAAGTATTGGAGTCATACCTTCCATTATAATAGAGGTTTCAAGATAGTCGTGATATGCGTCGGCAACGCAGTAATACTTCTGCCCATCTCCAGCGCCGATTATTTCAACGGAATTGTTTTTTTCGGGGGCGCTGGTCTCATGGCCCTCAGTTTGGTCCGCCGCAACCTTTAAGTTGATCTCAATATTGTTGTCATATGATTCGACTGATTCAACTGAGAATTCAGATTCGCCTGAAAGCTGAACGTAAAGAGCGTATCCTTTTTCCATAGGGACTTTGAACAAGCCAAACACGCCTTTATTTTCGTAGACGGGCGTATTAAATTCATAATCCCAATGTTCTACCTCGGGAAGTTCAATAATTATGCGTTGAGGATCATTTAGGCTGCCAATCGTGTATGAAGGCACTCCATCCGCTTTCTCCTCAACCATATCGCCGGAAACCCTGCTTCCCTCATTAAAGCTGAGAGCTATTTTAGAGGTTGAATCATCACCGTTTATACTTACAGCGGCCAGGTTAGCGTTTTTAATATCATCCGAGCCGCCTTTAATAGGCGTCGATATATCGTTTGTCAAAGGGTTGTCCGTATGATCGCCCATATTACCTTCTTCGCCGCCGTCCGGTGAGCAGGCTGATATGAACGCCAACATAAAGATCAATATAAGTGCGTTAAATAAGCGCTTGCGCATCATATACAGTATTCCTTTCAAAACATCTGTTATTATCATTATATCATAAGTGGACAGCCCTAATCATATTTATGTAAGCATGCCATAAGGGTTTCCTTTTTAATATAACTGTTGTACAATATTCCAGTATTCTTTATATTCAGAGGTAAGTTATGCCAAATAGTTCAGGTAGTTCCAGGCTTTTGTTAGTTCGGTTTATTGCTTTAATTTTTATGCTCAGCTTTATGATGCCGTGGCTTATGGCCTGTGAGTTCATAACGCAGATTGACGCAGCTCCTGACAGAACCGGGTTTGATGTTTTTGACTCTCCAACTAACGAATTAAGACATACGCCTGCGAATGGCGGCGTACTTTCCGCATGGTTTATTGATGTAGGGCAAGGGGATTGCATATTTTTGGAATCGCCGTCCGGCAAGACCATGCTTATTGACAGCGGAGAGAACAAATACTATGACGATATAAATGAATTTTTGACCGGCCGGGGCGCAGGGGCTTTAGATGTAGTAATCGCTACCCATCCGCACAGCGACCATATTGGCGGTATGCAAAACATAATTCAGAACTACTCTATAGGCGCGTTTTATATGACCGATGCCATACATACCACAGCGACCTTTGAAAGGATGCTGGATGCTCTGGAGGATAATGACGTTTCGGTATATCAGGCGGTTGCAGGGGAGGAGTCGTTTATTGAATGGGACTCCGATATAGAGGTGAGAATACTATCCCCATTTGATAATGCAGATTACAAAGACCTGAATGACGAAAGCATAATGATCAGGGTAAAATACGGGGATACCTCCATCTTGTTTACCGGAGACGCTGAAATCGGCGCTGAAAACATCGCCATGTCCAGATTGCCAGCTTCATTTTTTAAGGCGGATATATTGAAGCTGGGGCACCATGGTTCGTCAACTTCCTCTGGAGAGGCGTTTTTAGATGCCGTATCGCCCCAAATAGCGGTAGGAATGATGGGGAAGGAAAATAAATACGGCCACCCCCATCAGAAGACCTTAGATCTGCTTGAACGTTTAGAAATCAAGCTCTACAGAACCGATCTTGACGGCACGGTATGTATACAGCTTGATGGAAGGGGCATAAATGTATCAACCGGCGACGGATGATCCTAAGGCGCCATGCTCCGCTTAAGTTATAACCAAGAGAGTGGCGTATCAAAACTCATTAGCAGGCGCTTTTATTCTATAGGCTTTATGGCTGGAGCCAAGCTAAGACTTTACTGATATTGGGGAAATAAATATGACTGACGGCTTGGATATACTGTTTTCAAATACGGATATAATTACAATGGATGATAAACATCCTACAATTTTTAACGGCTGCGTAGGCGTTAGCGATGGCAAAATTACATATGTCGGAAGCCACCGGCCGACTGTCCCAGTTAAAAGAATTATAGACTGTAAAGGGCGGATTTTGATGCCGGGCTTGATAAATACCCACGCGCACACCGCTATGTGCCTTATGAGAGGTTACGCGGACGATTACAAGCTTGACGAATGGCTTTATAATAAGGTGCTGCCGGTTGAGGCAAGGCTGGACGAAAGGGCTGTTCTGGCCGGATTCAGGCTGGGAGCAGCCGAGATGCTGAGAAACGGAACGACATCTATAAGCGACATGTATTTTTTCCAGCCCGCGGTAGCGAAGCTGGCATTGGAGCTGGGAATCAGGGTGTCATTAAGCAATGCGGTGGTTGCTATAGACCCAAATGGCTTTGACTATAAAAATGATCGGAGCATCGTTGAAACCATTGAACTTATGAGATATTGGCATGGCGCGGGAGACGGAAGAATACGCGCGGACGTTTCAATTCATGCCGAATATACCTCATTTCCGGACGTATGGAGATTCATGCATGAAATCGCTCATGAATATGGATTGATAACTCATCTGCACCTGTCTGAAACGTTATCTGAACATGAGGAGTGCAAAAAGCGCTATGGAAAAACGCCGGCGCAGGTTTTTTCGGATGAGGGCGTATTTGACTCACCGGTACTGGCGGCCCACTGCGTATATATTGAGCCGGACGACATGGATTTAATGGCGCAAAAGGGCGTTTCAGTGTCCCACTGTCCTGTGTCAAATTTGAAGCTTGCAAGCGGGCTAGCGGATATAAGAGCCATGATTTTAAATGGTATCAATGTTTCGCTAGGTACAGACGGATGCTGCTCCAATAACTCACACGACTTATTTGAGGAGATAAAGCTTGCCGCGTTGCTTGCCAAGGGCCTTTCAAAGGATCCGTCCGCCATTTCAGCTTATCAGGCGCTAAAACTCGCAACGGTAAACGCGGCAGCCGCACAGGGAAGGGCAGGGCAAATAGGATCAATAGCGGAGGGATATGATGCGGATATAATTTTATTGGATACAGGGCATTTGAATCTCACGCCGATATATGATCCCGTTTCGGCTGTTGTCTACAGCGGCAGAGGAGCTGATGTTTGCCTTACAATGGTGCAGGGCAGGATTCTATATGAGAACGGAGCGTTTAGCAGCGTTGATATAGAGTTTGCCCGAAACGAGGTGCTTAATTATGCGATGAAGATGGTAAATATGTGATTTATATTCGATAACTATTTAGTGTTAACGATTATTTATTTTCAGCACAAGGTAAAATTATTGATAATCAGTCATATTTAATTCAATCTATATGAATTAAATAATAAAGAGTTTGGGATTTTTTTGATTATAGATAAACATTTTGTGACGTTTTGTCTTCCGTTCTTGCTTAAAGTTTATATTGAGGTTATAATTAACCGAATAAATGGAACCTGAAAGGGCAGCTGCTTATGAAAAAATTGCTTGAAAATAAACCCGCTCTCATTGCGATAATAGCGGTAGTGCTTTTATGTGTCCTTGCGCTGGCTACTTCAGGGGAAAGAACCCTTACCTGGATTGAAAGTACTGCGGGATCCATTTTTCAACCCATCCAAACGTTCTCATATAAGGCGTCAGAGGCGGTAGTGGATTTTTTTGAAAATCTTTTCAATACAACGGATGCTGATATTGAGAATCAACAACTGAAGACCCAGCTGGCTCAACTGCAACAGATTTTATCTGAGTATGAAACTGTCAAAGAGGAGAACGAAAGACTGAAGGAGCTCTTAAACTTTATCGATTCGTATGGGGATTCTCAGTATGTTACAGCTCAGGTAATAGGAAAAAGTCAGAGCGCTTGGTTTGACACCATGACAATCAATGCGGGACGCAATCATGGAATTGAGGAGGGTATGCCCGTAGTTAACGCATATGGATTGGTGGGCAAAGTAACGGACGTAGGCGCGACATGGTGTAAAGTAACATCAATAATTGACGGAAGCATGAACGTTAGCGTTATGGTAGAGCGCACAAGGGATAACGGAATAGTCAAAGGGTCGCTTGCAGTAGGAAGCGACGGATATAATTTGGAGTTGTCATACCTGCCGTCTGGAAGCGATCTGGTTCCAGGCGATAAAATAGTGACAAGCGGCCTTGGGGGCGGATCGTATCCCAAAGCCGTATCGGTAGGGATTGTTACTGAGGTAATCCGAAGAACGGATGATTCGGAGATGCGTAACGCCATCGTTGAACCCTCGGTAGACTTCCTTCATCTTGAGGAAGTTATGGTTCTGATAGAAGCCTCTGAGGAGGAATAACCGATGAAAAGATATGCCTTAGTAATAGCTGTAAGCACAATTGTGTGTTCATACTTAAACGCAGCCTTTTTTACCAATGTAAATATATTTGGCATACGCCCAGACGCCATATTGGCGCTAATAGTTTCAATAGGGGTATTGTTGGGCAGTCTGCCGGCCTCCATTATAGGTCTTGGAGTTGGACTTATGATGGATGTGTTCTTTAACAAGATAGTTGGCCTTAGCGCTATTGCTTATATCGTTGCGGGTATTGCGGGAGGAATATTCTACAAAAAGTTTTATGCTGATAATGTTATAATACCTGCCGCTACAGCGGTTGTCAGTACATTTTTCAAAGAACATATTTTATGCTTAGCCGCCTTGCTTGCAGGCGCTAGATTTAATTATGGATTGATGCTTGTAGCCTATATACTCCCGTGCTGTCTGCTTACAGGAGGAATATGTATACCAATACATATGGTAATGAAGAGTATGCTGGTTGGCAAGCATAAATCGATAGTTTCCCAAGTTAAAGAACGCAGAGGTGTTAGATAAATGAAAAGACAGTTGATTCCACGATTTTTGATAATTGCGTTAGTTATGCTTGCAATGATGGGAGCTCTAATATTCCAGCTTGGAGTGCTTACCCTCGGAGAAGGGGAAAGCTTGGCGCAGCAGGCGTCCGAGGAGAGCACCGCCAGCATTGCCGTAAAGGGGACAAGAGGCAGCATAATGGACAGAAACGGAATAGTGCTGGCGTATAGCGAAAATTGCTATAATGTAGAATTTCTCCGCGACGGTAACAAACGCACCGATTATGACAGCGCAATTTACACCGAAGCCCTTATTAAAGCAATAGATATAATAGAAAAGGGCGGGGGAACCATAATAAATACCTCCTATATACAGGAGGATGAGAATGGAAGCCTGTATTATGATTGGGGCGTGACAAGCGAGGCTGCGATAAGGGCGCGCTATAAAAATTTTTGTGACGCAATGGGTTTTAGAATAGCCGATGAAGACGATATGGGTACATGGAAAAAGGCTCAAGACGCTTATCTGGATCTGCGTTCGGCATGGTATATACCGGAAGAAATGCCGTTTGAGGACGCGGTGAAGATCATATCGATACGTCAGGAAGTCAACCTTAACAACTACAAGGCATACGAACCAATAACAATAGCTTACGACGTAAGCATGGAGGTTGTAGCCGAAATTGAAACGATGAAGGATGAATTGCCAGGCCTTCAGACCGCTCAGAGTACTACCAGAATATATCCATATGGGGAAACAGCATCCCATATAGTTGGATACATGCAGCGTACCGTTACCGAAGAAATGCTGGAAAAGGGCTATACGTACAGCGATTATATAGGAGTGGCCGGAGTGGAGCGTACAATGGAAGAGTTCCTGACAGCCGCTACTACAGAGCATCAGGGCAGCAAAACGCTGGAAGTAAATAAAAATAAAGCTATAATCAGGGAGCTGTCATCAACGCCCGCTACGGACGGCGACGACGTAATGCTGACGATAGACCTGCCGTTCCAGCGGGTTGCAGAACAGGCGCTTGATGATCTCATTAAAGAGTTGGCCGAGTATGAGCGGGGGCTTATTGAGACGAACGAAGACGATAAATATTCAAGCTATGACGATATAAAGACTGCGGAAACAGGTGCCATAGTGGTTTTGGACGTTAATTCGGGAGAGGTGCTGGCTTTGGCCTCAAACCCCAGATTCGATCCCAACTGGTTTATTAAGGGCTTGACTAACGAACAGAACGAGTACCTGTTTGGGGAGTCCTCGGAAAACACTACTCCGCTTAGAAATAAAGCCGTGTCCGCCAAGCTGGCTCCAGGCTCAATCTTTAAGATGGTCACGGGCTTGGCGGGGCTTATGGAAGGCGAGCTAAGCCTTACTGAAACGATAAGCGATATGGGCAAATACATCCTATACGATGAAAATGGAGAACCCATAGAGCGCAACGCGCCTAGCTGCCATACGGACTATCCTTCAACCCATGCAGACCAGGATTTGGTTAAGGCGCTCACGAATTCCTGCAACTATTATTTCTTTGAGGTAGCTAACCGCCTTGGAATTGAACGGCTTAACAGGTGGGCTGAAAGGCTGGGGCTTACATCATTAACCGGGGTAGAGCTTACCGGCGAGACCACCGGCATAGTCGGAGGTCAGGATGTTCTATTCGACAATTCATTAATAAGAGCTGATGGCGAAGCCATGACGCTTGGCGATCAAAAGACGAGCCTGCCAAGCTATGTATATCGTGTTCTAAAGGATCGTTTGTACGGATATTTAGCCTTGAGCGGCAAAGCGGCGGACGATGAGGATGTAACGAGGTGCGCCCTGCTGTTGATGCAGCTTCAGGATGGCAAACTGGAAGGCAAGGGAGCGGATGCAAGGCGGATCATAGCCGAGACCATAGGCATACCAGAGGGTATAACAAGGGTTCAGCCATGGATAGAGGAGATAATGTCAATTCTCAACGAAATCCAGTGGAAGGCTACCCAGACCATACGTGCCGGTATCGGGCAGGGCGTTTCACTTGTAACGCCGGTTGCCGTAGCCCGCTATGTGGCCGCGATTGCAAATGGAGGTACGGTTTACGACGTACATATTGTCGATAAGGTCATTGACAGCAGCGGAGTCATTGTAAACGAAATTGAGCCCAGCGTTTATGATAAGATCGACGCCCCAAGCGACTATTGGAATGCAATACGCGAGGGATTGAAGGGCGTCGTGTCGCCCGAGGACGGGGGCACGGCAAGCAAAAAATTCAGCCAGGAGTTTCAGGATAAGGGTTATTTGGCCAGAATAAGCGGAAAAACCGGAACAGCGCAGGTAGGAAACGATACCATTGATATTGAAAACACCTCTTGGTTTGTAACATACGCGCCAAGGGATAACGCGGATATCGCTATAGTCGTCTGTGTCCCATCCGGTTATTCCGGAAGCTCCAGCGCACCTGCCATTGAGGATATAATAACATATTATTTCGATAAGATGGCGGCGGCGGCGCCTGAAAACCTGCCGGAACTCAACTCACCCCTGCCATGACCGAGCTAGATAAACAGCGTATAAAAACAAGCAGGAGCCGGATTATCGGGCTCCTGCTTTTAAGCCGCTATGCTCTTTGCGTGGGGTTTACTCAAGAAAATCCCGAAGCTTTTTACTGCGGCTTGGCTGGCGAAGCTTTCTAAGCGCTTTGGCCTCAATCTGCCGTATTCGTTCACGCGTAACCTTAAACACGCGGCCAACCTCCTCAAGCGTCCTTGTTTTTCCATCGTCAAGGCCGAATCTCAGTCTAATAACCATTTCTTCACGAGGAGTAAGCGTATCCAGCACTTCCATGAGCTGCTCACGAAGCAGGGTAAACGAAGCTACGGTTGCCGGTTCCGGCGCGTCTTCATCGGGGATGAAATCTCCCAGATGGCTGTCCTCTTCCTCGCCGATTGGCGTTTCCAGAGACACCGGTTCCTGTGCAATCTTCTTTATTTCACGGACTTTTTCAACGGTAATGTCCATCTCTTTGGCAATCTCCTCAGGCCGAGGTTCCCTTCCAAGCTCCTGTATCAACTGCCGTTGGCAACGTATGAGCTTGTTTATGGTTTCTACCATATGAACGGGTATTCGTATGGTACGCGCCTGGTCCGCAATGGCGCGTGTAATAGCCTGTCGTATCCACCACGTGGCATATGTTGAAAACTTGTAGCCCTTTCGATAATCAAATTTTTCTACGGCCTTTATCAATCCAAGATTGCCTTCTTGAATAAGATCTAAAAACAACAGGCCTTTACCAACGTATTTTTTGGCTACGCTTACCACAAGCCGCAAGTTCGCGTCAATGAGCTCTTTACGGGCTTCCTCATCCCCATCGGCCATGCGTTTAGCTATCGAAATCTCCTCAGCTGCGGTTAATAGCGGAACTTTTCCTATTTCCTTGAGGTACATCCGCACCGGATCATCTATGCTTATTCCTTCCGCCGCTACGATTTCAGTTTCAATTTCCGCAATGTCCTCAACGATCTCCTCAGCGGCGTTGGTTTCTTCCACAACGTCAATATTGGCCGCTTCGAATCGGTCGTATATGCGTTCTATCTGTTCAGGGTCAAGTTCGAGTTCTTCGAGGGTGTCCATAACCTCCTTATAGGTTAAAACACCCTTTGCTTTACCCTTCTCAATAAGCTCATCAACCCTCGTGGCACGGCTGCCAATATTTTCCATAGCTCCGCTCCTTTTTACGGTTTTTTTATATCGTTTATATATCTAAAAAGCTCTTGAAGCTTTGTCTTAAGTTCCGCCCGGCCTTCCGGATCCTTTTGTGCTTTCAGGGCCTGCGCCGTTTCATAAGCTTTGCTTTCCAGTTCCCTTAGCGCCAGCCTTTTCAGGCATTGCATCCCTGTTATCAAGGGATCGGATATAGCGGAGCGTTCCTCATAGGCCATAATAACAAGTTCGGCGTCCGCAGCGTCCATGGATGATATAAGTTTTTTAACATCCGGTTCGCAGGATATAGAATATGCCTCCCCAAGCATATGGGTACACTTCGCGTATGAGCCGCTGTCAAATATATTGAACTTACTATAAAAAGGATTGCGCTGAATTCCATAAAACGCATCCTTGCCTGCCAGCATGCATGCGAGCAGCGTTTTTTCAGTCCTTTCGTGCTCAGTTAGTTCCTTCGCGACTTTTTCATCTCTATTATTCCGTTTTCTGCCAGGGTTATTCTTTTTAGGGTTTTCATGCAGGTTGCATTGGGCTTTCAGGCTTTCCATAGGTATTCCTGTTGAAGATTCTAAACGCTTTATGTGTTTTTCCTGATCTACAGGTTCCAGTTTGCCTATAAAGCTGCAAGCGGCTTTAGCGTAAGCGATACGGCCATCTTCAGTGGTTAAATCAAACGCTGAAGCCATGTGGCTCAGTTTAAAGGTATTCAGATCCCCAGCGCTCTCCTTTAGCCGCAAAAAAGCCTCCATACCGTTAGTCCTTACATAATCATCCGGATCCATACCTCCAGGCAATTCTATCACACGCACTTCCAACCCCTCTGCCGCCAGAATTTCCATCCCGCGCAATGCTGCGTTCTGTCCAGCGGCGTCTCCGTCATATGCTATATACACTTTTGATACATACCGCTTTAAAAGCTTAGCCTGATGCTCCGTTAAGGCAGTACCAAGAGAAGCTACCGCATTATGGATGCCGCACTGGTGCAGGCTTATAACATCAAGATACCCCTCAACCATAATGATGTCGGAAAAACTGCTTCCCTTAATGAAGTTCAGTGCGTATAGGTTTTGGCGCTTCTTATATATAGGAGTATCCCCTGTATTAATGTATTTGGGTGTGTCCTGAGGATTCATCGTTCTGGCGCCAAACGCTACTACACGTCCATTAGCGGCTATTATCGGAAAAATTATACGCCCTCTATACGCGTCGTAGTAGTTTCCTCCTTTGGCAATTATAAGCCCCGCGTCAAGAAGTTCCTTATCGGTGAATCCTTTAGCGTTCAAGTAATTCTTTATGTTGTTCCAGCCCTTTGGGGCATAGCCAATTCCAAATCGTCTCACCGTTTTGGCGTTTATTCCGCGGTCTGATACGTATATTCTTGCCTCTGCACCCAAATTCCCTATCAAAGAATCATGATAAAAAAGCGCGGCTTCCTTACAGACAGAATACAGTCGCTCCCTATATGCTCTGTCGCGCTTTAACTTTTCATCATTGATTTCGTTTGGCAGATCCATACCACAGCGCCTGGCGAGGAATTCAACTGCTTCAGAATAGGAAAGCTTTTCGATCTCCATGACAAATTGTATTATCCCGCCTCCAGAGTGGCATCCAAAGCAATAATATAGCTGCTTGTCCGGAGAAACTGAAAAGGAAGCCGTCTTCTCACCGTGAAACGGACACAATCCCCACATTCGTCCACCCTTGGGCGAAAGATATACATACTCCGAGACGAGCTGAACAATATCACTTTTAGCGAGCAACTCGCTCATCCACGTCTCCGGAAATATTGGCATATGGACATCCCCTTCCGGAGTGTTTTATTCGGCATGATAAGTAAATATCCTGCTTTTTATTTAAACATCGATATATAGTCAGCATATATTGCAAATAATAAACGGATTAAGCCTTTTTAGCTAAGAAATGACCGCTCGGAGAGGGACTACCGGGCGGCTTAGTGGATAGGCTATTTAGATGTGTTCTACAAATTAAGTATAACACCTGATATGGCAGATTTCTATGCTTTATTAAAAATAATTTGTATCTTTTTTCATAGTTTGTAATGCATTACGTAATTAACATACCAGAGAATAAGAATGTTTGGGGCTTGGCAAAGCCCCAAACCATGTAACCGTATCTGATTGTATATAAAATCAGATCATCCCTGTTACAACTATCGTTACAATACCTGGCTCAACACTTACAGCTCCCGTAACAGGATCTTGAATAAACGTGGCGGCGGGAATGACAAACGTGCGTTCTGAACCGTTGCTTGGCAGGGTAAAGGTGCCGTTGATATAGCTGTAATCGCTGGAAGGTATGGTTTGGCCATCGATTGTAACCGAAATTCCTTCGGGCGCCGGATTAAATGTATCCGTGAGGACCACATTTGTTGCAGGTATATTACCATAATTGTATATCTGGAAGATATATGTTATTTGACTTCCTCCCGTTATCGGGTCGGGAGACATGGCCTTAAATATGCGAACGTCCGCATAGTTTTCAACTGTTATCATGTTAGTTGCCGTTACCGCCTCAGAAAGGCCGTCGGCAGTCCAGACAACGCGGTTTGTAACATAAGACCCATTAATTATAGGCGCAGCCTCGTTCACTATTGCCCTGTATACGAGCATCGCGTTTGAGTTGGCCGGCAATACGGGGATGGTGAATGTTATCCTGTTTGAGCCGATATTTGGTGTCAGTTCCATTACGAACATTCCATCTATATACAGCTGAGCAGGTCCTACATAGGTAAGAGGCGTAACGGATTGAACATTTGGCGCCGTATAGGTGCCAAGGTTATCCTCCACGTTGATATCAGTCAAGGCGGTGTTGGCGATGTTGCGCATTGTTAAGATATAAGTCACGGTATCACCTGGACGGTAGCTGCTTCCAAGGGACGTTTTATCCGCCGAGAGCGGACCTTCCAAAGTGGCTGTAGCTATATTTGAAACGGCAGTCCCGCTTTGGCTGCCATAGTCAAAGGTTAGTGAGGCTTGATTGGTAATTTGTGTTGCCATGATAAAGCTCCTTTCATAATGCTTAGGGAAAGGGCGAAAGAGCATATGTGCCAGTTTCCCATACATCCTATGATGAATAATATGCGGCGGCTACAAATTTGGTCAATTTATCGGGCGATTTTTCTGAAACAAATAGGGTTGTATGCGCCATTAACGGCATTTTATGCAGAAAACCATATTGAGGGGATTTATAAAGATGTTTTACCTTGTAGTGCGGTTATAATATGTAATACTGTTATTTCGCCAAAACTACTGAGCGTTTTACAGCTTATTAGGTTTGTGATTATATCCGCATACTTGCCTTACAATCTTATTAGCCTTATAATGTCTTAGTTGGATAAAAAGGGATATATCTATAGTTGCAAACCATAATTGGCAAGGAGAAACATGAAGGCTTATACAGTAGATGATATAAAGGTAATGGAGGGACTTGAGGCGGTCCGCATCCGCCCAGGCATGTATATAGGAAGCACGGGTCAGCGTGGCCTGCATCATATGCTGTGGGAGATAGTTGACAATGCGGTTGACGAAGCCGCAAACGGATATGCCGACCACGTAAGCGTAACCTTAAATAGGGATATGTCCATTACCGTAGAGGACAACGGTAGGGGAATACCCGTAGGCACCCATGAAAAGCTTGGCGTTTCGGGTGTTGAGGTGGTGTTTACGCGGCTTCATGCCGGCGGCAAGTTCAGCGATGCCAGTTATGCTTATTCCGGCGGGCTGCATGGAGTTGGAGCCAGTGTTGTTAATGCGCTTTCCAAGCAGCTTACCGCCGAAGTCTATTATAACGGAAGAGCATACCGACAGGAATTTTGCAGCTACATTGATGACGAAGGCAATATAAAGGCTGGAGAGCCTGTGTCGCCGCTGAAGGAGCTTGGAAGGACGCGCAAAAAGGGATCAAAGATAACCTTTTTGCCGGACATAGACGTATTTGATACTATAGAAGTAAACTTTGACATGGTATCGAAACGTTTGCGCGAGTTGGCATATTTAAATGGGGGTGTTACCTTTACCCTTGAGGACAACAGGTCGAAAGGCGAAAACAGGAGCCGAGAGTTCCATTATAAGGGTGGGATAAGGGATTTTGTCAAAGAGCTTAATTTGGACAAAACACGCATATACGATGATCCGATTTATGTCCGCGGCACTAAAGACGGCATCATCGTGGAAATGGCAATGCAGCATAATGACGGATATGCTGAGAATCTTTTTTCCTACGTTAACAATATCCCTACTACTGAAGGCGGAACGCATGAGTCCGGATTTAAATCCGCATTGACAAAATCAATGAACGATTATTGCCGAAGGATTAACCTGATTAAAGAAAAGGACCAGCAGCTCTCGGGAGACGACTTCAGAGAAGGCATGGTTGCCGTTCTATCCATTAAGATGCAGAATATTCAGTTTGAAGGTCAGACGAAGACGAGGCTTGGCAATACCGAGGCCAGATCCGCAGTCGACTCAATAATACTTGAAGGGCTTACAAACTATTTTGAGGATTTGAAAAATGCTGAAGTCCCAAATAAAATTGCCGACAAGGCAATAAAGGCCGCCAAGGTCAAGGAGGCCGCCCGCAAGGCCAAGAGCATGGCAAGGGAAAGGAATAAGCTTGAAAACGCTCCGCTGGTAGGAAAGCTGTCCAGCTGCACAGGCCGCAATCCTCTGGAGAACGAGTTGTTCATCGTTGAAGGGGATTCGGCCGGCGGCAGCGCGAAGCAGGGAAGGGACAGACGGTTTCAGGCCATACTGCCGCTTCGTGGAAAGCCGCTGAACGCTGAAAAAAAACGTATAGATCAGGTGCTTGCAAACGCTGAATTCAGATCAATTATAACGGCTTTGGGCACCGGTATCGGCTCTGATTTTTCACTAAGCGGCTTAAAATACGACAGAGTGATTATTTTATCGGACGCAGACCAGGATGGCGCCCATATACGCGCGATACTTCTTACTTTTTTTTATCGCTACATGAAGGAGCTTATAATAGACGGGCATGTTTATATAGGCCTTCCCCCACTGTATAAGGTTCAGAAGGGAACTTACATAGAATATGCATATTCCGATGACGAGCTTGCAAGCGTTACAAAAGGACTGAGGGGGTATACGCTTCAAAGGTATAAAGGGCTTGGAGAGATGAACCCTGAGCAGCTGTGGGAGACAACCATGGACCCAAGCAGGCGAACCCTTATCAGGGTCAGCATTGAGGACGCGGCGGATGTGGAAAGGATGGTAACGGTTTTGATGGGAGACGATGTAGCTCCAAGAAAAGAATATATCACCGAGTACGCGAACTTTAACAGGCAGGATTCATTCGAGGCACGCATAGAGAAGAGTGGTGTAAGCAATGGCTAATAAAAAGAAGAGCATTCCTCCCAAGGAGGGAGAAAGGGTAATATTGCGAGGAATGGAAGAGGTAATGCACTCGTCCATGATACCATATGCGGAACATGTAATCATGGAGCGTGCACTGCCACGAGTAGAGGACGGGCTGAAGCCAGTACAGCGCAGGATATTATATACTATGCTGGAACTTGGCTTAACTCCTGACAAGCCGTTTCGAAAGAGCGCGCGTATAGTGGGCGATTGTTTGGGTAAGTATCATCCCCATGGCGATTCATCAGTTTATGATGCCATGGTCAGGATGGCCCAGAGCTTTAATATGAGTACGCCGTTAGTAAACGGTCACGGGAACTTCGGTTCGGTAGACGGGGACAGCGCGGCAGCCATGAGGTATACAGAGGCCAGGATGACTGAGGCGGCCATGGAGCTGCTGCGGGATATTGATAAGGATACGGTTAAGTTTGGCCTTAACTTCGACGATACCCTTAAGGAGCCGGAGGTGCTTCCCGGCAGGTTTCCAAACCTGCTTGTGAACGGCTCGTCAGGAATAGCTGTGGGACTGGCCACCAACATACCTCCGCATAACCTCGTTGAAGGCATCGATGCGGTGATAGCCCAGCTGGACGACCCGGAAATAACAGTTGACGAGCTTATGGCCCACATACCCTGCCCCGACTTTCCAACAGGGGGGTTTTTGCTGCGTTCGCAGGAGATAAGGAACGCGTATTCTACAGGAAGGGGAAAGCTGACCCTTCGAGCCAGGACAAGCATTGAAGAGCAGAAAAACGGAAGAAAGCTGATAGCAATAACCGAACTGCCCTATCAGACCAATAAGGCGCGCTTGCTTGAAGATATTTTGAAGCTTAGCCAGACAAAAAAAGAATTGTTCTCGGGGATATCGGATATACGGGATGAATCGGACAGAACCGGCATGAGGGCGGTAATAGAGGTAAAAAAGGAAGCCGACGCTGAAAGAATACTGCAATACCTTTTTAAATACTCGGATCTTCAAACGACGTTTGGAGTAAATATGGTGGCAATCGTTGAGGGAAAGCCTCAGCAGATAGGCTTGAAAGAGCTGATTCATCATTACATACTCCATCAACGCGACGTCGTAACAAGGCGAACAAGCTATGAGCTTGACAACGCTAAAAAGCGCGAACATATCCTAAGCGGCCTGATGATAGCCATTGATAATATTGACGAGGTTATAGCCATCATCAGGGCGTCAAAGACGCCAAAGGCCGCGAGGGATTCGCTGATGCAAAGGTTTGAGCTTTCGGAGCCGCAGGCTCAGGCTATACTCGATCTCCGCCTTCAGAGGCTTACTAACCTGGAGATGACGTCTATAAAAAAGGAGTACAGGGAGATAACTAAACTCATTGAAAGGCTTAGCTGTATATTGGCCTCACCAAAAAAATTAAACGGAGTTATACGGGATGAACTTACTGAGATAAAGGGCAGGTTTGCAGCACCGCGCCGTACAAAGCTGCTTGACGAGCAACCCGTTATTGATATACCCGTTATAGACTTGAAAGCTCCGGAACCCGTTGTGATATCGGTGCTGCGTGATGAAAAGCTTAGAAGGATACCAAAGCGGTTATTTAATGCGGAGCAGACTGCTGCTGAAAAGCCAATGTATGTTTTTGATACGTATACAGACAAGCGTATAAGGCTGTTTACCAATACGGGCTATTGTATGTCGCTGTGCATTGAGGACATACCCGAATCCAAACCCAATTCGCGTCCGGTAAGCCTTGCTTCGCTAATACCTACGGAAAATGGCGAAAGGGTTGTATCAGCATTTGTTGGGGACACTGATGGCCTGCTATTCTTTTATACTAAAAATGGAATGGCAAAGGCCACGAAAGCTTCCGAGTTTAAAACAAAACAAAAGCGCATTGTAGCGATAACGCTAAAGGATAACGATACGCTACTTGGCGTAGAACCTGAAAGCGGAGATTCAATTATAATGATTACAAGAAACGGCATGAGCATACGTTATCCCATATCGGCGATAGCCCCGACAGGACGCTCCGCGGCAGGCGTTAAGGGCATAAAACTTGATCAGGAGGACGCTGTAATCTTTGCATGCCAGTCACAGGATGCAGGGGAGATACTGGTCATAAGCGACAGAGGATATATGAAGAGGAGCTTTATATTCGATTATGATCTGCAGAACAGGCATGGCAAGGGCTTGAAAACGTTTGACTTCAAACGCAATAATTCTAATGGCAGCGAGGTGGCGGCGGCATTCTATGTAAGAGAGCCGTTTGATGTTGCTATTAAAAAGCTGCACGGGGAGGAAATTATAATCAATACCGATAATGTGCCAATAGAGCCTAGGGCGAGCAAAGGGACACCGATGGTATTTACAGTACTTGACGATGTGATTGTGGAAGCCCATAGAAGAACTTAAACCATATATTGAATGATTATTTGTACAAAACAGGGGCATATATGCCTCTACCAGGCCTGCAAAGAACCTCATCAGCGCAAAGCGCAGACGAGGTTCTTTGTATTAGGAAGAGAAAACAAGCTTTTCAGTGAAGAATAAACGGTGCTTCCACTTGTGTATTGCGAGTTTTTGGGGGCTCATGGCAGCATATTTGAGCGTAACACAGATGGTTACTGCTCAGGCTGTAAAAAAGCCCCGCTAGCGAGGGACTTTTTTGACAACCTGAAGGGGTATATATGCCCCTGTTTGCATAAGGAACCGATTTTAGGAATATTCTTTAAGGTCAATACGATGGGGGAGAGAAATACGCATATGATGGAAAATAACCGTATACACATCGAAGGAACGGTGGAAAGCGTTCCTGAATATAGTCACCACCTGTATGGCGAGGCCTTTTATACACTAAGGCTTTCTGTTGGACGGCTTAGCGGAGTGAAGGATATACTGCCAGTTACGATCTCTGACAGGCTCCTTCCCAAGATTGATATCGGCGACGGACTATCTATAAATGGTCAGCTCCGCTCTTACAATAAGCAATCCGATGGAGCCAGCCGGCTGATAATAACGGCATTTGCCAGGTATGCCGAGAGGACAGAGGAAATAAAGCCGCACAACGAGGTCGTTTTGAATGGATTCATATGCAAGCCGGTAATATATAGAACTACGCCTTTTGAGCGGGAAATAGCCGATATATTAATAGCGGTAAACAGGGCGTATAACAAATCCGATTATCTGCCGTGCATAGCCTGGGGAAGAAACGCGAGATATGCCGGAACCTTAAATGTTGGAGACGCAATACTGTTAAATGGAAGACTTCAAAGCCGTGAATATCAAAAAAGGTTACCAAATGGAGAAATACTGACCAGGACGGCTTATGAGGTGTCAGCTTCAACTCTTGAACCTGTGGACGCAGCTTTCCGCTTATGATAAAATACATATAAGTGTATTTTATTATGGAGGTATTTTATGCGAATATGCAGGGTTATGGCAGATACTGAGAGCTTCTATGGCGTAATTGATGGAAATAGGGTTTACCGTTTAAAGGGGATTCCGTTTGATAGAATTGATTATACGGGACTGGAATATGACCTTGATACAGTTAAGCTGCTTGCCCCCTGTCAGCCGTCAAAAGTTGTAGCTGTAGGAAAGAATTATGCGGCGCACGCGGATGAGATGGGCGAGGGCAGGCCAAAAGAGCCTCTGCTGTTTTTAAAGCCCAGCACGAGCGTTATTGGGCCAAACGAGCGTATTGTGTATCCGAGTATCAGCAAAAGGCTGGATTATGAGGGCGAGCTGGGCGTTGTTATCGGCAGAAAATGCAGAAACATAAAGCCGGGCCATGCGCGGGAATACATCTTTGGGTATACATGTCTTAACGACGTTACAGCAAGGGATATACAAAAAAGCGACCCCCAATGGACGAGGGGCAAGGGATTTGATACTTTTTGCCCGATCGGGCCTCATATTGAAACAGAGCTGGATGCTTCGCGACTAAGCATTGTTACACGTTTAAATGGGGAGGTGCGGCAGAAATCGACCACTGATATGATGACATATAACATCGATGAACTGATCTGCTATATAACCGAGGTTATGACGCTTCTCCCAGGTGATATAGTAGCGACTGGCACGCCGGAAGGAATAGGGAGCATGGAGGAAGGCGACCTGGTGGAAGTTGAAATAGAGGGCATAGGCGTGTTGGAAAACACTGTCGTGAGGGATTGATGGACGGATTGACTTTGGCGGCCGCGGTAAGCGAATTGGGTGTGCTTATTGACGGCAAGATAGATAGGATTCAACAGCCTGGAAGGGACGAGCTGATTATTACTGTGCGTTCATACGGCTCCGCTTACAGGCTGCTGTTATCATCCTCTGCGGAAAATAGCCGTGTTCAGCTTACAAGCCAGCGGCCGGAAAATCCGGCCGAACCCCCAATGTTTTGCATGCTGTTGAGGAAACATCTGACGGGGGGAAGAATATTGTCGGTCGATCAACCGAATTTTGATAGAATTGTTGTTTTTCGCGTTTCCACATACAATGATTTGGGCGACTCGGCAGTCTATAAGCTAGTATGTGAAGTTATGGGGAAGCATTCGAATATAATGCTGGTCAACGAAAAGGGCACTATACTTGATTCTATTAAGCGTGTTGACCTCTCCATGTCAGCCGTGCGTCCAATAATGCCAGGAGTGGTATACAGCATTCCAAAAACCCAGGAAAAGCTTGATCCGCGGCACGCTGCATACAATGATTTTATGGCTGCGGTGGAAGCTGAGGGCAGGCTGGATAAAAAGCTTAGCGGGTCATTTTACGGCCTATCGCCGGATATGGCAAAGCTGCTTTCAAACTATATAGGCGTTTCAAAAGACCGCTGCGAAATGCTCGAAGATACCGAGAAGCACAGACTTTGCTCTGGGCTGGTCGGCTTCTATGCTGATGTAAATGCGGGTAAGTTCACTCCGGCGGCTGTTTGCGGACCTGGCGGCGCTGTAAAGGCCGTTTATCCGTTCCCGCCTTCACATTTAGAAACGGTAGACTACCCAAGCGTATGGGAAGCTCTGGACTCGATGTATTCCAACAGAGACGTTGCTGACAGGTTGAGACAGCGTTATTTGTCGCTGCAAAAGCTGATTCAAAACGCTATCGCACGTTGTGAACGAAAGCTTAACATGTTATCAGAGGAATGCCCCTCAGAGGATGAGCTAGAGCGTATGAGGCTGAACGGTGAACTGATAACGGCAAACTTATACCGAATTAACAAGGGGATGACCGAGTTTGTTGCCGAAAATTATTACTGTGACCCGCCAAGCAAAACTATTATTACGCTAGATCCTAAACTTTCGCCATCCGAGAACGCTCAGCTATATTACAAACGCTACAGGAAGGGTCAGAGAGCCAGAGAGAAGAGCTGTGAGCAGATGAGGGAAACATCGCATGAGTTGGCTTATCTGGAAGGCCAGTTGGATAACCTTGCCAAGTGCGAGGTACAATCCGATATCGAAGAGATAAGGGAGGAGATGGTAGCGCTAAGATATATCCGCAAGTCATCGGTAAAGAAATCAAGAAAGGTTAAGCCCACAGTTTCAAATCCGATGCGGTTCGTATCATCCGACGGCATAGAGCTCATGGTTGGCAAAAATAATCGCCAAAACGATATGCTTACCCTAAAAATGGCAAGACCTAACGACTGGTGGTTTCACGCAAAGGATATTCCAGGATCCCATGTTGTAGCGCAGCATACCGGCGAACTGCCAAGGCAGACACTGTTTGAGGCTGCACTCTTAGCCTCCTATTACAGCCGTTCAAGAACTGGCGAAAACGTACCCGTTGACTATACCCTCAAAAGATTTGTAAAAAAGCCTGCCGGAGCCAAACCTGGAATGGTAATATATACAGACCAAAAAACAATATATGTCACACCTGATGAACAAACCGTTTTAAAGTTATTGGATAACGCAAAAAATAGTTAGTTATTTGTGCTTAACCAGCTTATTGACTAACATTTGCATATAAATTATACTAAATATATGCATTATGTAATACCAATATGGTAACAAATGCTGGACGCTAACCATACTTGATACGAAATACGAAGCGGAGGAATATTGATATTGAATTTATTATGAAAGGAGCGAATATATGAACAAAAATTTAAAAGGAAAAATTAAAGAATCGCTCTCATCTGTATTACCTATAACTGTAATAGTGCTTATATTGAGCATTACCGTTTCGCCGATGCCTATAGGAACGCTTGTGTTGTTTATGGCGGGGGCCGCGCTGTTGATAGTGGGTATGGGATTTTTCACATTAGGCGCCGACATGTCGATGCTGCCCTTTGGCGAGGGCGCTGGAGAACAAATAACTAAAATAGGCAAGTTGGGCATAATCCTTCCGATATGCTTTTTGATCGGGTTTATAATAACCATCGCCGAGCCGGATCTGTCGGTTCTGGCTACACAGGTTCCATCAATTCCAAACGCAGTAATAATAATAACCGTAGCCGCCGGCGTAGGTATATTTCTGATAATGGCAATGCTCAGGATACTGTTTAGAATTCCCCTTAAATATGTACTTTTGGCTTTATATGTATTTACCTTCATTTTTTCAGTATTTATTCCAAAGTCGTTTTTAGCTGTAGCGTTTGATTCCGGAGGTGTTACGACAGGACCGATTACAGTTCCCTTTATCATGGCGCTGGGAATAGGCATGTCGTTGGTGCGAAGCGATAGGGATTCTCAGGATGATAGCTTTGGACTTGTTTCCATATGCAGCATTGGGCCGATTTTGGCAGTTATGCTTCTAGGAATTTTCTATACGCCGAGCGGAGCTTCATACTCCGCTATTTCGGTTCCTTTGGTCGAGACCACCTCTGACGTTGCAGCGGCATTTACCACGGGAATTCCCATGTATTTAAAAGAAGTCGCGCTTGCATTGCTTCCCATTATGGTCATGTTTGCGATTTTCCAGCTAATTACCGGCATGTTTAAAAAACGCCCGTTAAAACGCATTGGCATAGGAGTGATCTATACCTATATAGGCCTTGTATTGTTTCTAACGGGTGTAAACGTCGGATTTATGCCGGCTGGCCATTATATAGGCACCCTTATTGGGAGCCTGGACTATAACTGGATTCTGATACCGCTTGGCATGGTTATAGGTTACTTTATCGTAAAGGCGGAGCCTGCCGTACATGTTCTTAACAAGCAGGTTGCCGAGATATCAAACGGAGCGGTATCATCAAAGGCTATGCAGCGGAGCCTGTCCATAGGTGTTGCGATATCGGTGGGGATTGCCATGCTGAGGGTAGTTACATCAATTTCAATACTTTGGTTTTTGATACCCGGTTACCTGATCGCGATCATCCTATCCTTTATCGTACCGAATATTTTTGTTGGGATAGCGTTTGACTCGGGCGGAGTGACCAGCGGCCCCATGACGGCCGCCTTCATACTGCCGCTGGCTATGGGCGCGTGTGAAGCGCTTGGGGGCAATATTTTGCTTGACGCGTTCGGCGCCGTGGCGATGGTGGCCATGACTCCCCTCATAACGGTACAGATTATGGGGCTTGCCAGCAAACGGAAGATGGCCCGCATACAGCTTGTGAGCAATATTCCAGATGATGATATCATAGATTATGAGGAGGTAATGGTTAATGCATAATTACCATGAAGACGCTTTAAAGCTTCTCATAACAATAGTTGACAGGGGCAAGGGGGAGAGGATCGCCGAAATCGCCGATATAAGGTTGTTTCACATAAGCCTTATGTGCCTGGGTCATGGGACGGCCGATTCTGAAATAATGGATCTTCTTGGATTGGGCAGCACTGATAAGGATGTTTTGCTCACCCTGACGCCATACTCGCATATACCTCAAATCCTGGCCGATATCTCGGATAAGATGCAGTTGAAAAAGCCTGGTAAAGGCATTGCCTTTATACTGCCGCTGTCAGGAATAAATAAGCTGACCTCCGACGTACTCTTGCACGATAACCCTGAGATAGAAAGTGAAGTGAAAAAAATGGAAGACGATGTGAAATACCAGCTAATAATCGCGGCCTTAAACCCAGGATATTCCGAACAGGTTATGGATGCAGCGAAAGCAAGCGGGGCAACTGGCGGAACGGTATTAAACGCCCGTGGAGTTAGGCTGGAGGGCTTTAAGCGGTTTTTAGGCATCTCTCTACAGGATAAGAAGGAGTTGCTTATAATCTTGGCCCCTGCCGCCGTACGTACGGCGATAATGAAAGCAATAAGCGAAAAATTTGGACTTAAAACCGATTGCAAGGCAATAGTAATGTCTTTACCGGTGGATGGCATAGCCGGTATTGGATAAAAAAATCAAAAGTGCCGCCCCTAGTACCGGCACTTTTGATTTTTTATTTCCAGAAAACCTTCACCTTATGATTCTTACCATCATCAATGAGAAGTATTTTTTCGGTCCTTTGGCCATCCATCTCCATAGCGTATTTTGAGGCTTTTTCAGCGGTAATTTCATATAGGCTTTTTCCAAACCTGTATTTTATTTCGAATTTTTCATATGGAACGCATGGTTTTAAGTATAGTTCGTTTCCGACTTTTTTTAAGCCAAGCATATATTCAAGGCCGGCTTGATACATCCAGCTGGCGGCTCCAGTATACCAGGTCCATCCTGATCTGCCGGCGTTTCTCCCTACGCTGTATATATCCCCAGCCGCCACATAGGGTTCGGCCTTATACTTATTAGCCAGCGTTTCCTGACTGGTATGGTCTATTGGATTTAGCGTTTTAAACAGCTTCATCGCGCGGTCGGGCTGAGTTAGCATACAGGCTGCTATCACCGCCCACGCTCCCGCATGGGTGTATTGCCCTCCGTTTTCACGAACGCCTGGCAGATAGGACTGAATATAACCCATATCCCTTTCAGGAGCATTAAAAGGAGGGGATAGTAGCTTTATAACGCCATTTTCCTCATCTACCAGCAGGCTATCCAATGATTCCATAGCTTCCGCGCCATGAGCGGCCTTGTTAAACACGGACCAGGACTGCGAAATGCAATCAATAGAACACTGCTCGTTTTCATGGGAGCCAAGCGGCGTACCGTCAAAAAGGAACGCCCTTTTGTACCATGAGCCATCCCAACCGTGCGCTTCAATGGCTGACCTCAGATTACCGGCATACCCGGTGAACTCGGCAGCGGTTTCAGAATCCCGTTTACAACTGCATAGAGGGATAAATCGTTCAAGTATATATAGCAAAAACCAGCCAAGCCACACGCTCTCACCGCCGTTTTCACCAACAAGATCCATTCCGTCGTTCCAATCCCCACCTTCCATGAGGGGAAGCCCATGTTCACCCGTTCTCATGGAGCGCCTAATGGCACGAAGGCAGTGATCATATAGAGTACCTGAGATATCAGATACTATTACGGGATCCATAAACCGTTCGGTTTTTCCATCTTCAATCGGAACATCCGCAAGATACGGCGCCACTTCGTCTAATATTGCCATATCATTGGTTACCTCAAGATATTTAAGCAAGGAATACGGCAGGAACAACCTATCGTCGCTGAACATTGTTCTTATTCCAGCGCCTCCTTCATGCCACCAGTGCAATACATCGCCAGCTTCAAACTGTTTTGAAGCACACAATAGTATATGTTCACGGGCTATCTCAGGCTCCGTCATAAGCAGCGCCAGAGTATCCTGCAGCTGATCCCTAAAGCCGAAAGCCCCGCTGCATTGATAATAGCCGGTGCGTCCCATCAGGCGGCTGGAAAGCACCTGATACAGCAAATGCCCGTTCATTATAAGGTCAAAAGCGGGATCGCCCGTTTTTACCTCTATATGCCCTAGCCGCAGACTCCAACTGCGCTTTACGGCGTTTAGGCGTGATTGTACATAGGAAGGAACGGATTCCTTTACGGCTTTATGTATATTTTCCTCCGTATCCTGCCCAAGCATTAGGATTAATTCCCTGCTCTCACCCGCTTCAAGCGTAATACGGGTTCTGAGCGCTGAAAAACCTCCCAATCCCAGTCCGCATTTCTTATTCAGCGCTTCCTTATGCCATCCGGCGTTTAAAATAAAGCTTCTGTCCGAGGAATATTCCGCATCGCTGTTAGGCATTGCAATATAGGCAAATTCATTTCCATCCCCGTCTTGTCTGAGGTTTGAGGCCACAAGGACGCCGTTTCTATATTCGGTTAATATGGCCTCCGGGTGCTGTATAGCGCCCAGCACCCATTCAGCGCCATAAAGAATATCTATATTTCTTCGGCGCATCATCGGGTTGGCCAGCTCTATGACGGTGTATTTTACAGGCTTGTTATGGTCTACAAATACCGTCATATTCTGTCTGAGTTCCAATGTTGAGGAACCATATACGGTATATCCGAAACCATACCTAACGGTGCATTCCGAATCCCGTTGAAGGGGACCGGCCGTTATAGTCCATGATTCGCCCGTATCTGCGTCTGTCAATATTACGAATTCTCCCTTGCGGTCGGACACAGGATCGTTTGCCCAGGGCGTAAGCTTATTTTCCCTGCTGTTTTTATTCCACGTGAAGCCTCCTCCGCTTTCAGTAACGAGCGTGCCAAATCGATCATTGGTCATTATGTTTGACCAAGGGAGGGGGGTAGTTGCGCCGGGTTTAAGCCTGATTACATATTCCCCGCGGTCAGCGTCAAATCCTCCATAGCCGTTATAAAACAGCAGTTCCGCGTCAGATGTAGTAAATGCGGCGCGGGACTGGCCAAGCTGTAAATAGCGCCTGTCCGGTATATCATCATGGCGTTGTGGCGTTAGCTGAACCTTCATGCTCTTTCCTGCGTCGATAACAAACGTGGCCACGCCGGAAAGCAAGAACAGCTCGTTTTCATCCAGATCATATTCATGGATAAGGAAAACATTTCTAGTACCATAGCCAGCCAGCATTTCCGTAAGCCGTTCTCTGAGCTCATTTTTATACTCATTAGGGTATTTGCCAAGAAGAACTATATCAGCCTGACAGTTTTTAATATCCATATAGTCGCTTAGTTTCAGCAGGGCCTTAACGGTGCGGATTTGAGCCGTATTTCGGACCTTAACTAGCAATATCGGCTTGTCGCCCGATATACCAAGCCTCCAAAGACCCTTAATGCCCAAGCCGCTGTTTCCATGGTGTTCCCGTTCCGTTGAGTGACGAATAAACAGCCTGGAGATTATGCTCTCATACATATCCACCATCTTCATGTCGATGCCGGCCATGCGGTATGCGCTGGCGGCATGGGACCATGCTAGATCGAACAGCCGGGGAATCGAGTTCGTAAGTTCATGCAGGTCGCTGATAGCCTGTTCACGGTTGGATGCATAACCCATTATCAACTCAATCACCGCGCTCTCTCCAGGGTTTAATAGGAATGACATCCTGCCGCAGGCCGCAGGTTCAATAGGGGATTCTACATTTTGATTTGGCAGCATAGGCCTACGCATCGCGTCGGCGTAATCAGCCCCGCGCCCGGGCATTATAAGCCTATCGGAGCAGTATCTGGTTTTTGCGGGACCGATCAGTGAAAAATATAGCCAATGCTCGGGCTTTTGAGGGCGGGGCCTTCTATTGAATAGGAGAATATCGTCTTCTAAGCGCGCATCGACCGTTAATCTTACAAAAGCGGGGTGCGAAGCATCCTCCGCTTGCTCGGCAAGGCATACTTCCATAAATGCGCCGACTTCCAGCTCCTTTTGCCTTTCACCGTGGTTAACTATTGTCATACGCCTAATTTCGCCATTAAAATCAGGCGCGACACAAATCTCGACCGCCGCCGACAGATCTTCATTATTTGAAGAAAATGCCGCCTTATGCGGTTCATAAACCGTACAATAGTTTGAGGCAGCGCCATTGACAGGCAGGAGCGCGGGCGACCAGACCGAAGCTCCATCCCTAATAAGAAAGTGTACTCCTGAATCAGAGCGAAGCGGATCATTGCGCCAACGGTTAAGCATGATATCATTGCATTTTGAAAAGCCCATACCATTTTCCGCCAGAAGTACACTATAGTTTCCGTTTGACAGCACCTGGGTCTTTGGGTCAATATGGTTTGGCGATATTTGGCGAACAGAGGTTGATTCATCATTCCTTTTATTTCTTTTGCGATAGACTGCGCTCTCGAATGTTTTAAGCACTACAGACATCTTGGGGCGCTTTTCTTCTAACAGCAGTTCGGCCGCCTTTACCTCCGGGACGCCCATGAAGCGTCTTTTCAATATATTGTCGTTTACGACATTATTGAATGAGCATAGGCTCATTCCCTGGTGGTGAGCCATATAGCTCTTTACTATCTCATACTTTCGGTTTTTTCTAAGCCGCGCATTAGTAAAATCCAATGCTTCGTAACAGCCGAATTCACCCAAGGCGCCCAGCTTTATTAAATCATATATGTTTTTTAAGGCCGCTTGGGGATCGGTTAGCAGCGCAAGCATTGTGGCATAAGGTGCTATGACGCATTCGGGTTCGCGCGTCGGAGATAACCCAAGCTTTGGGATTCCAAAAGCACGGTATTGATAGAACATGCTTCTGTCAAACGCGTAGTATCCTGATTCGGATATTCCCCATGGAATCTTTCCTTTTGTATGCTTTATCTGAGTATTTACGACATTTGAGCAGGTTTCCCCTAAAAGCGTGCCCTTTATAGTTCCTGTAAATATTACGGGCATTAGGTATTCAAACATTGTTCCGCTCCAGGATATAAGCGCCCGTCCGCCCTCAGCGCCAACCAGAAGCCTTCCCAGTTTAAACCAGTATTCCTTTTTTATTTGGCCTAGCGCTATTGCGACAAAGCCGCTTAACCTGGCTTCTGAGGCAAGAAGGTCATATCTTGAGGGCGATAGCTTTCCGTCATAAAAATCATAACCGATATGCATGAGCTTGCGCTGCTTATCGCATAACGCGGTAAAATCGGTTTCCCTGGCAAGCTTAAAACATCTTTTCGATATTAAATTAGCCCTGGGCGACTCCAATTCAGACATCGCCTTTCCAAGCGTAAGAAAGCAGGCGACAAGATTGCCGCTGTCAACCGTAGACACATATTTAGGCTCGATTATACTCAGAGTGCGTATGTTATACCAGTTGTAAAGGTGACCATGCCACTTGTCCATTCTCTCTATTGTGTTCAGCATATTTTCAAGCCTGGTGCACATGTCGGCTTCATCAATAAGCTTCATGTCAAATGCGCTTAGCACAGCCATAAGCCCCATGCCAATATTGGTGGGAGACGTATTCCTGACCAACGGCTTGGCAGGGGATTCCTGATAGTTGTCGGGCGGGAGGTAGTTGTTTTCTACAGTACAGAATTCGTCAAAATAGCGCCACGTACACCGTGCCAGCTTTATCAACTCATCGACGTCCCCGTCGCTTAAAGGCTTTTTATCATATGCCTTATCCAATTTGCATACCATTAATGGAGAAAGAAGCCAGGTCAATCCAAACAGCAAACATAGGGGAGACGCACCTGGCAAAAATGCTGCAAGCACGGCTAAAAATCCAACTATCGGGCACGATGCCATTCGGCTGTAATAACCGGTTATATTTCCTTTGCGTCTTGACTCAGTATCCGCCGCCGTCTGCCATTCGAGCATCCTTTTATGCGATATGAACATCCTGTACAGGCTTCTTATTATCGCGTCTATGCTGATATATGCGCAAAATGGAAGTATTGTCAGGTTTATCAGCGGTTTTAGCCAGGAACGTACACGGTCCTTAAGCATGCCAGAAAAGTCTCGTTCCACGCTGTTGGTTATAAAATCCGCAATGATGCCAACAAGGTCCGAAACCATATCAAAAAGCAATGCGGCAAGGCTTAATATCACAACCCACCACTTTGAAAAGATTAGTCCAAGTCCAAGCGAAACCAATAAATACGGAAGCATAAGGCTGCGGGATAGATTATCCGCCATCTTATACCGCGATGTAGTGTCCAAAGGGTTCTTTACCTTGGAGCCGGCGGCATCTCTGGTGCTTTTAAACATAAAGGGAAGCAGCTGCCAGTCCCCGCGAATCCATCGATGCTGTCTCTTCCACCACGAGAGCAAAGTGGATGGTTCTGAGTCGTATAGAATAACATCATTTAAAAATCCGGCCCGCATAAAGCACCCTTCGAGGAGGTCATGGCTCAATACAGTATTATCAGGTATTATATAGTCAAGGGTATCTTTAAATACGGAGATATTAAATATGCCCTTTCCGCCGAATATACCGGTTCCGAATATATCCTGTGAAAAGTTGGATACACCGGACGTATAAGCGGATACGCCGCAATCGGCTGACCATATCGATGAAAATGGCGTTTTAACCGCGCTTTTCGCGGTGGTTTCCATACGTGGCGCCATAACTCCATATCCGTCGACAACCACCATATCTTCGCTGATCACCGGAGCGTTCAATGGATGGGCGGCAGCTCCGATCAGCTCCTTTAAAGTTTCCATCGGCAGGGAAGTATCAGCGTCAAGGGTTAGGCAATATTGTATTTTATCCGGAAGCTCAGGCATCATAAGTTTAAAGCTGCCTGTATCACCCGTGCATAACAATCGGACAAGCTCAACTATCGCGCCGCGCTTGCGTTCGTAACCCATCCAGATACCGTCAGCGGAGTTCATCGTTCTCGAACGGTGCATACAGTAAAATATGGGGATTTCAGCCGGATATTTGGAATTTAGGCCCTCTATAAGGCTGCGCGCTTTTTCCAGTATGGCTTCCTCCTCAGGAGTAATCTCCTGGCGGCTGTCGGGGAAATCGCTTAAAAGCGCAAAATAGCAGTTATCCAGAGGATTTGCCAGAAAGTGCGTTTCAAGCTTTTCTATAGCCGATTTCAAACTGCTTTCATTGGTAATAAGGGTTGGTACGGCAATAAGCGTTCTGTTAGCTTCGCCAATTCCGCATTCCATTGAAAGGCGGGGGATAGCCTTAGGCTTTACAAACTTTGTAGAAAGTCTGCCAACGATAAGCATGGCAATATATATTGCGGGAGAGAGCGCGAATAAGAGCGAAACGATATCCTCCGTATAAGCAAGCATCAGGAGGATTGCAGCAATAAATACTTGAACAGCCGTTATTAAAATCAGTTTTTGCGTATTCTTCAGCCTATGGTGTTTAACATCGGGACGAATACTCCTATATAGATTTTCTTCCCCTGGATAGCCTGGAAGCAGATAATACCCCACATGGGAGGCCTTGCCATCGCCCTTGGAGGCAAGGTCTAGCGCCCGTCTTGCAACCGCCGCTTCGGCGGCCTCCAGTTTATCAGCAATCCTCTCAATGCAACTTCTGTAATATGCCCTGCTCGGCCTGTCCATTAATACATATACTTGGTCTCCGGACAGAATTTTTTCCACGGAGCTCATACGCTCAAAAAGGGATTCAAAATCTAAATCCTCAAGCGTTCTTAAACTGTGTATGATATTTTGAACCAGCAGCCGGCTCTTTGTCTGCCTTGCTCTTTCTGCGCTTAAAACCGCGTCAAGGTCCGTATCGCTCATCTTAAGCTGGATATTAATGGCGTCGAACAGCGAAAAGGCGTCGGCCTCTACCAGCCTCATATGAAGCTTTTCAACGCACGATGGGTGGTTAGCCGGGTCAAGACGTTCTATTATGGAATAGATCTGCCTGTCAGAGCCTGTACGCGGCCTTAGCAGACTGTTTGCGGCATCGTCTGCCGCGCGCCAGTCCTTTATCGTAGCCATGCACTCATATGATAATTCGGCCAGCAGTTTTATTAAAGCGACCTTCAGCATGTCCGGCAAAAGGGACAGCTCACGAATGCTTAATGGTCCTACGGATTGAAAACCGGATACATATTGCTCGATTATTTCTCCATCAATCGCCCCGTTCCTATGTCCGACAAGATCTGCCGCAAGCATATATATTCGGGGAAGCCCAGTCCTCTCGCTTTCCGCACAAACCGGAAGACGTATTGATTGAAGGGCTTTTTTTGAATCCTCAAGCGCCACTATGGTCTTTTCAACCGTATAAAAGCTATCCAAAAGCAAATCAGCGCACGGTGGAAGATCGCGGCCGTCTCTTGTATACGCGCTTATCGTCCTATAGAATCCGTTAAGCTGCCTAATATCTCCGTGAAGAGCGGGGAAAATACCTTTTTCACGTTTTTTGCGCCTGCGCGTGCGAACGGTTGCGGACAAGCTGGCATGGCGCGCCATGTCGGCCGGTTCCAGCCATACGTTCCGCAAACCGAAATGTGTCTTTTGCATATATCCTCCGCAAATGATTAATTAAATTATTATTTGTCAGATCATGATTTATAATTCATGACCGCTTGCTGTTTACTATATTTATCAGTTCCGCTATAAACTCGGCTATACCTGGCAGATGACTGTCGGCAATTCTCTGTAGAATGTATACAACCACGGCGCCCAAGAGCGTAAAACCTATCGCGCCGCCTAAACCGCGCATAATGCCCGACAAAAAGCTGACGCGCATAATCCTCTTTTTATCCTGAACATAAAGCATGTATTCATAAAAATTGGCGCGGTCAAGCTTAGACGCTATGCTTTTTAAAACTCGATGCATCTCCCTTAACTCTTTGTCCTGTGACCTGGTAGTCTTCTCCATAATAGCCTTCTTTCCCGAAGCTAAAGACCGGCCGCCGTTAAGCGGTGTGGGCAATGCCATCCTCTTTATATTGCCTAAGCGCATGTATATCCATACCAAAGGCTGCCCGCATCACCTCGCTAATGTCCGAAACGGGACGAACGCAGCTTTTTTTCTCCAGCGTCTCGTCCAGATTATCCTGGGGTACGATTATAATGCGCGCTCCGGATTCTTCCGCCGCTTCCACCTTGGCCTGAACACCTCCAACTGGGCGCACCTCGCCGTTCATGGTTATCTCACCCGTTAGCACAAGCTTTGGAACGGCCGGCCGATTGGTAAGCGCGCTCATAAGCGCCACTGCAAACGCTATTCCGGCGCTGGGGCCATCCACGGGCATTCCGCCGGGTATGTTGAACCTGATGTCAAAATTCCTGCAGTCCGAGCCAAGGCGCTTTAAAAATGTACTGATTACATTTTCAACGGACGCCCTTACGGTACTTTTTCGTCTCAGCTTGCGCGTTCTCAAGTCGATTTCTTCTTCCTCAGCCATCCCGATTATCTCTACGCGCCCCATCCCCTTTTCAACAGGGGTTGCGGAGCATTCTATTTCCATAACGAAGCCGTGCGTAAGGTCCGCGCTTACGCCCATCCCGTATGCCGTACCGATAGGGGAGGTTTCAGGTATATGTCCGGCGGTATGCCACGAATATCTGCATGTCTGAGCGACCCATTTTATATCGCTTTGTGTTATTTTTGATCTGCCATCCATATATGCGGATCCTCCTGCTAACTGAAGCATATTAACGGCCTCCCGTCCTGAACTTGAATATCCAGCACAGCAGCTAACAGCTTCGTCGTCAATATCATAGCCCATGCGAATGGACGCGCCATGGACAATGTGTTCTAGTTCCTGATTGCTAAGCGCCCTGAAATACAGCTCTACGCATCTTGAACGCAGGGCGGCTGGGATTTCCTCAGGCGCTCTGGTCGTCGCACCTACCAGACGAAAATCCGCTGGAAGCCCGTTTTGAAAGATATCGTGAATATGAGGGGGAATATTGGTGTTGTCAGGGGTGTAATAAGCGCTGTCAAAGAACACTCGCCTGTCCTCAAGCACTTTCAGCAGCTTATTTAACTGGAGTGGATGCAGCTCGCCTATTTCATCTAAAAACAGTATGCCGCAGTGAGCCCTGCTGACCGCTCCGGGTTTTGGCTGTGGAACGCCTAACGAGCCCCATGAACCCGCGCCCTGGTAGATTGGGTCATGAACCGAGCCCATAAGCGGATCTGCGATAGCGCGTTCGTCAAACCTAACGCATGTAGCGTCAACCTCTATGAACTGGGAATGCTCATTGAAAGGTGAACATTCGCTGTGTTTTGCCTCCTCCAATACAAGGCGGGCGGCACAGGTTTTCCCCACGCCTGGAGGTCCGTAAATAAGTACATGCTGTGGGTTAGGCCCGCATATCGCCGCCCTCAGCGCCCTTATGCCTTCCCTTTGGCCAACTATGTCGTCTAATCTCATAGGACGGGAGAGCTCAGTCAAAGGCACGCTTAAAGAACGGCTGCGGGAACTTTTCAGCTCCGCCAATTCCTTATTGCAATTCTCTTTTTTTACAGGTTTCTTGGGAGATTCAAGGGCCTTACGCTGCCTGTTAAAGATAAACCAGCTCATTAGCAGCATTACGCCGCATTGAATAACAATCCAGATGATCCATTCCATAAAAGAGCCTCCGTACATATATCTCGTAAGGTATTATGCGCAGGAGGTCTGCTTGTTATTGATGTGTAGTTTTGGTTGCGTTTAGGCAAAAATGGTTATTTTAAGAAGCATAAGCCAATAAAACTTAATAGACGAGAAATTCAATCACGCCAAATTTAATGCAGCGTCCATAAAGCCCATTATAAATATATGAGAATGAAGGGGGTTCGATTTCCGCCAGCCAGTCAATCATCTCCGCCTCATTGATAATTCCTGAAATGTGTTTGCTTGACATCTTGTCAAACCACAGGGTTCCATCGGATGAATTCGGCAGATCGATTAGCGCCTTGCCGTATGAGACTTTTAATATATAGTTTCCATCAAAGATAAAAATGAAGTCTTTAACTAAGGTATCAATTGATTCCCCCGAGTTTTGCAGAGGTCCGCTATAAATGCAATAACGTTCATAAGCGGAACTTATTGACATCAATGTTTCCTTATCCCAACTGGTTACATCAGCGGGGTTTATGTTGATTGGCTTTGTCATGGCCTTAGCATTGGCAGTAGGTTTTGTAAAATAGGAAGAGACATGCTCTACATAATCGGTTTCTACGCTGAACAATAGTCCATTGCCTGGATATGAGGCGGAAAACATGTGCTCCTGATAGACCTTCAATCTGCTTCCCATACCCGATTTGCTAAGGACCGTAAAGTCGTCCATATTCTGCATTATATAGTCCATATCATAGTTGTACTTAATATCGCCTTGATCAGAAATAGCGCCCAGATAAAGATTTTTCAGCTCGGATTCAAAACTTGTATCGTCTAAAGCACCGCTTGACCCCGTATGCCCATTTTCCGTTTCTGCCGCCTTTACTGGTGATGGCATTGTAGTAAATGAAACTATTGTTAACGTCATGGTGAGTGCAAGTATAAAATTTATAAAATACCGCTTCGGCTGAAAGTTTGCGATCATTGCCACCCTGTTGCGAAGGTTAATGCTGCTTCCAAACATGGCTGCGGTCGGAGAATACTTTGCGTTTGCCTGCGCACACATGTCAATAAGGGCGCGCCCATAGTCAAGCCTTGTATAAACCGGAATATCCCTGATTGCATCCGCATCAGCGCAAAGCTCAATGTCCTCCCTTACGTATTTACCCATGAGCCATATAAGAGGATTAAACCAATGAATCGCCTGGACAAGCATTAGAAGCCTTAAAAACAGAATATCTTTCCGCTTTATATGAGCAATCTCGTGCTGGATTGCAAAGCGCAGCTGCGCATCCGTGCAGTGCGCCATATCTCTAGAGATCAATATACGCGGCCTAAATAGTCCATAGAGGGCGAACGTACAGCTTCGCGACACCCAAAAGGCTGAACATCTGACGTTTTTATTCTTGCATTCCTCAGCTATTATCCCATTTATACGCGAATCATCACAAGGAGTGATTGAGGAGTACTTCCTAAACCTTATAGAAGTTAAAAAGAAACTTAATAATACTATGGCCGCGCCCGTCCCCCATACGAACAATGCAACAAACTCAGGATTCAATTCAATCGGTTTTACGGACTTTTCAGCAATATCGGTTAAAACCGTTCCGGCAGGGAGGGTTACATTATCATATTGATCCAGTTGTTCGCTTACGCTTAACTCGTCTATTGGATAATAGTTAAGAATGGTGGATTCAATTTCCGGTTTGTTGTCAAATATGAGTGATAGAACGCTTATGGAAGATGTTGTTACTACGGGCACGGCAAGCCTCAGCATTATTAAAAGCCATGCGGTTACACGCCAATAGGAGGGCGCCTTACGAAGCATCCTCCTGCAGAGCAGCACAAGCAGAACAAACGCGCCGCAGATCAACGATATGGCAATACATCCATAAACGAATCCCATAGCAGCCTCACTTTCTCTGATTCAGCAGGCTCCTCAGCTCATCCAATTCCTCTTTTGACACCTCATTGTTGTCAATAAAACTGACCATCAATTTATTGATCGATCCATTGAACATCTTTTTCAACGTCGCCTTAGCCATGCTTAAACCGGCCTGTTCAAATGAGACGGAGGCAGAATAGAGGTTGACGTCCCCCTTGTCAATACGAACCATCCCCTTTTCGCTTAAGCGAGTCAGGAATGTCCTTACCGTATTATCAGCCCATGGCTCTGTCTTGCGGGCCCGCCTTATTATTTCAGCAGCTGGTAGAGGGGACTCTTCCCATAAAATATCCATTATTACGCGTTCGCTATCCGTTATATTCTTCATACAACCACCTCACTACGCATAGTAGTTAAATTATATAAAATTAATTTTGATTTGTCAACATTTTCTTATATTATTTGATCTGTTTTTTGTCGGACTACAATGCAAATTGTACATTAGGGAGAAGAGAGAAGGATCGCACAAATCGGTTATTGTGAGTTTGCTAGAACTTAAGGATAGCCGAAAGGAAGTACATCCCTCATGATGACTGTAACACAGAACATGAAGTACAGGCAATCCCTAATATACTACGCTCAGAAATATGGTGTAGCCAGAGCATCCTAGAAGTATAACCGGCCGCGTTCCTCCATCTATTTCAGACTGCCCAGATATGACGGAATCACTGAGTCGCTGGCCGGTCGCTCCAGATGCCCCATTCCCATCCTAATCAACATACCGAGGCCAAATTAAAGCTAATCCGGGATATGCGGCGCAGGAATCCAAAACTGGGTTCAATCGACCTGTGATGTAAGTTGGGGGAACGGGGCTAAAGCCGCTTGTACCGGGGGACTCAAGCGCATGGGTGCCTTACCGCAACGGTCTAAGAAGCCATCGTATAAGCCCAAGCCTTACGAGCAAACGATCTATACTGGGCAGCGTGTATAGATTGACGTAAAGGTTGTTCCGCGTTCCTGCCACCCCAATGGACAAAGACTGTTTCAGTATACCGGAATCGATGAGTTTTCAAGGATGCGATACCTAGCGGCTTACGAGGAGCAAAACACCTATTCCTCCTCCGGCTTTCTGTTGAAAACCGTTGCTTTCTTCAAGAAAAAGGGGTAGCCATCGAGTGTATGCACACTGATAACGGCTCTGAGTTCACAAACCGTTTGACTCAGTCAAACCTGGAACTGGTTTCGCTCTTTGAAAAAACGGCTGCCGATTTTAGGCATCGCCATAAGCTAATTCGCCCCTATACGCTCCGCCACAATGGCAAGGTAGAACGCAGCCATCACGAAGACCAGCGCCGTTTTTACGACGAGACTCCCTACCGACTTCGATAACCGCCCTATGCGCCCTTTACAGTATAGCTCACTTAACGCTTTCCTGTGTTCCTATACTGTCCAACATGTTTGACAATCCTATAATTTAGATAAATTTATAAGCTAAAGTGCTATTGCAATACCAAAAATAGTATGGTAGAATTAACGACAGTCTACTAAATATGTTGGTGTCTTTAACCGAGTGTATAGCGAGGCTTAAAGCTCCAATGCAGGGGTGATGGGATTGGCGAATATAGTGGGCTTAAAAATTGAGTTCACTGTTTTATGCCATAGTGGTGAAAATTTTTGACTTATTAAGAGCTTTGACTCTTATTATTTATTTGGTTTTAATATCCCCATGATATCTCTCCAATTTCTCAAAGAGAACATTGGGAGTAAGGCTTAAAAATATGAACGCCGGTGTGATGGAATTGGCAGACGTAGTGGACTCAAAATCCACCGCCAGCGATGGCGTGCCGGTTCGAGTCCGGCCACCGGCACCAAACCAATATAATCCGAACCTGTTTCCAATCGGTGATGGGTTCGGATTTATTGTTCTCTTTGACCGCTACGAGGCCACCCATTTCCGCAACGGATTGGAGCGCAAACCCACCTCCAAGCCGAGAGGCCCACGGAAAAAGAAGCAGACCCCATAAACGCAAAAAGGGCGGGCACTACCGTTTTCACGGTGCGCCCGCCCTTTTTGCCCTACTCTACTTTGGCCTCCTGCTTCTCCGCCTCCCTCTGCTTCTTCCATTCGGCAAATTCCCGCTGGCCCTCCTCGCTCTCGTAGAAAGCGAGAATGTCGGGCAAAAGGCAGCGGGCGATCGCTTCAATTTTGTGCTGGGGGATTTCGGTGTTGTTGATTAGTTTTTTCCTTCTGCCCAAGTGCTACCTCCCGTTAGCATATTCAATTTTCAAGGTGCAATTATCTGTCCTTTGTGGTGTTCCGCTGTTCCTGTTTCAGCTCCGCCAGCACATCCGGCGGAATACGGTCAAGCATCCGCTGGATATTATGTAATTCGCTTTCCAGCTTCGCCCGTTCCATCGTGTCTTTCATCTTGCCTTTTTCGCTTGCCTTTGCCCTTGCTTCCAGCTTCTTGTTTTCTTCCAGCAAGTCGGCAATCGTGACCTTGTACTTTTTCAGTTGCCCTGAGAAGTCCTCCATCTGCGGGAACCATTTTTTCAGCATGGCGAGGGCTTCCTCTTTCTTCTTCCCGGCGTTCAGCGGGTTAATGCCGTCCAGCGCCGTTTCAATGGCCCTTGCCTGTTTTGAGAGATTGACCGCCTGTTTGAAAAGCCGGGTGGGGATATGCTTGCGGCCCGTCTTGCTGGCGCTCTCCCCACGCTCCAAGTCCGGGTAATTCTCCACCATATAGGCGTGAAAATCGTCCTGCCACTTTGTAAGGCTTGCCCGGTTGCCCAAAATCTCTTTGGCGCACAGGCGGTTGTCCTGCGTCAGAGGAACAAAGGTTAAATGCAGATGGGGCGTTTTCTCGTCCATATGAACCACCGCCGACACGATATTCTCCCGGCCTACCCGCTGGATAAGGAAGTCAGCCGCCCGCTGGAAAAAGGCTTGTATCTCCTTTGGGGGCTTGCTCTTGAAAAACTCCGGGCTGGCGGTGATGAGCGTATCGACAAACCGGGTGCTGTCCTTGCGTGTCCTGCACCCGGCCTGTTCAATGCGGCCCTGAATGAAGTGGTAATACCGGCCCTCCGGCTTGACGATATGGAAATTGTACTTGCTCTTTTCCGTGTCAATATCCGGGTTGCTGGCATACTTTTCTTTCTGCCGTTCGTGATGGGCTTCCAGCGGCCTTGCCGGGTTGCCCTTGTGCTTAGCAAATCGCAGGATTGCATATTGCGGCAATTTATCAAACCTCCCTTTTGCGGACGGTTAGGGGACTGTTTTGGGGGCGGGGCGTACAAACATACCACCCCGCCCCGGACAGCTCCCAAAAGTCCTTGATTTATGGGCTTTTGTCAGCCCCTATTTGTCCGTGTTCCGGCGGCGTTTCCTGTCGCTGACGTTCTTCTGCCGCCTATGTACCCGTTTGGCGCAGGTTTCGCAGTATTTCGCCCGGTTGGAGCGGGGGACGAACGCCGCCCCGCACTCGGCACACCGTTTCACGCTGGCGCTGCGGAATATCTCTGCTTCCAGCGCCTTGTCCTGCGGCAAGACCGCCCAGCGGAACCACTTGCAGCAGACGGAATAGGAGATAGTCTGGGGGCAGACACATTCCTCCCCATCGTCCAGCAGCAGGCAGTTGCCATTCTCATAGTTGCAGCAGGTTTTCCGAATGAGGGCGTTGGCCCGTTTCCTCTGCGTCGGGGTTATACGGGGCAAGCCGCCGCTCGGTGTGCGCTCTATCTCTGGTAGTTTTTTGCTCATGCGTTCCTCCGCTTTTTCATAGTCTGCCGTTCTCCCCGAAAGCCGTTCCTGCCCCATTCCTGCGGCGTGTTCCGACGTTGGTACGCTGGCCTGCTTCGGGCCACTGTGGCCAGAAGTGGCGGCGTCATGGCGATACTTCCCCAGCCGGTGGTATCTCTTTCGGACGGTCATTCACTTGTGCTTGTCCATCGATGAACTAACACAAGTCTACACTTTTTTGACCGCCTGTCCCGTATATCCGAAAGGTTGGAAATACCGCCCCAAAACACACTATTTCCACGCTCTCGGATTTGTGGTAGAATGAAAGAAACCGTAAGCTGACAAGGAGGGCGCGCCATGAAAATGCCAACAGAAAAAAATGATACGGCTATGTTTGCCCCCTGCGGCATGAACTGTCTGGTCTGCTATAAGCATTGTTATCATAAAAAGCCGTGCGCCGGTTGCTTGAACAGCGATATGAGCAAACCGGAACACTGCCGCAAATGCAAGATAAAGGATTGTATTAAGGGTAAAGGGCTGTCCTATTGTTTTGAGTGCCTCGATTATCCCTGCAAGCTGATAAAAAACCTTGAGAAAAGCTACAACAAAAGGTATCAGGCGAGCCTTATGGAGAATAGCGAGTTTGTTCGTCAGCACGGTTTAGAAAGGTTCATGGAACAGCAGAAAGGAAAATATACTTGTCCCCAATGCGGGGGTATCATTTCTATCCATGACAGAGAGTGCAGCGAGTGTCAAGAAAGCATGAAGTAAGCATAAGAGGGAGTGTGTAGATTGGCGTTGACAATACAGGAACGCTTAAAAGACCTGCGTGTAGAGCGTGGGCTGACGCTGGGACAGCTTGCGGAGCAGACCCACCTCTCCAAGTCTGCGCTGGGCAGCTATGAAGCGGACGATTTCAAGGACATCAGCCACTATGCCCTTATCAAGCTGGCGAAGTTTTACGGCGTGACCGCCGACTATCTGCTGGGATTGGCGGAAACGAAAAATCACCCAAACGCCGATCTTGCAGACCTGCGTTTGAGTGACGATATGATAGACCTGCTGAAAAGCGGACGGATTGATACCGCCCTGCTTTGTGAGTTGGCGGCGCACCCGGATTTTGTGAAGCTGTTGGCCGATGTACAGATTTATGTGGAAGGTATCGCCGCCACACAGATACAGAACTTGAACGCATGGGTAGATGTGGCGAGGGCTGAAATCGTGGAGAAGTACCAGCCGGGGGAGCATGACAAGACCGCCGGTGTGCTGCAAGCCGCCCATGTGCGGGAGGGTGACTATTTCAGCAGCCGGGTACATCACGACATAGACGCTATCATGGAGGACATACGGCAAGCCCACAGAGGCAGAAGCGACAGCGCCCCGGAGAATACCATCGTGGACGAACTCAAGCGGGATTTGGAGGAAGTAGCCAGCTTCAAGGGCAGCCGGGCGGAACAACTGCTGATGGTATTTTGTAAGCAGACGAAGCTGCGCTATAACAAATTAACAGAGGAAGAAAAACAATGGCTGACCCGGATTATCCAAAAATCCGAACTGGCGAAAAGTTATGTGCCACAGAGAGGGAGAAAGCGCGGTTGATAAGAGCAGCGTTACGGCGGCGAAACGGTTGTTAATACCCATACTGCTTTTGATATTTTTTAACAAAGTAGCCAGAGAGAGCCAATGCCAAACACTCAGATACCGGCACTGAAAGCCACAAGCCATTGATTCCAAACAAAAGCGGCAAGATAAGAATTGCAGCGGTTAAAAATACAAAGGTTCTCGAAAAAGCGATAATTGCAGAAATTTTGCCGTTTGACAATGCGGTAAACAACATACTGGAAAAGGTATTAAAGCCAACCAGCAACAACGCCAACGAAAATAGTTTATTTCCACTTACCGCTAATGCAAATACAGCAGACCCAGATGCCGCAAATACGGAAACCAATACCTTAGACCCAATGATAGATAAAAACGTAGTGACGGTTGCCACACCAGCTATAAACGACAAGCTGATGTTACGAATTTTTTTCAGTTTTTCCGTGTCGGACGCACCGTAAAAATAACTTAACAAAGGAGAGATACCAAACATATAACCCATATATAGCGCGCTCATAAGACCAAATACATAAAATGTGATTGTGCTGGCGGCAACGCCGTTTTCTCCTGCGATTGCCAGCATACGGGCATTAAACAATAACATCACAACGCCGCTGACAAGGTTTGATGAAAACTCAGAAAAACCATTGGTAATTGTTTTTCCGAGAACAGGCAAACGAAACTTTGGAATGGTAAAGTGCAACAGGTTTTTTGTTCTGAATAACGGAACGCTTAAATTAAGCATGGAATGAGCATTCCAAAACCGCTGGCTATGGCCGCGCCCGACATACCAAGGGGAATGACGCTAATAAGCAAATAATCGAATACAATATTAAACACGCCCCCAAACAATGCACTGAACATGGCCCTGCCTGTTCTCCCTGAAGCAATCGTATAAATCTGGAGATTGGAAAACAGAAGTTGAGGGATAATAAAAAAGCTGTACGTCCAAAGGTATTTCTTGCAAAATGCGGTTACAGCCGCCGAAGCACCAAAAATTTTTACCAGCGGCCCGGCAAACTTCATTGTAATGATTGTTAATAAAACGCCAATCAGTAAATTTACCAACAACAGCATAGAAAAATCCTGTCTTGCTTCTGTTTCCTTCTTTTCACCCATCTTTTTCATCACGACCGCGCTTCCCCCGGAAGCAAACATGGCTGCAATCGCCATAAACAAATTTAGGTAAGGCGAAATCAGGGTAAGCGAGGATAGCGCCATTTCACCTAAAAGATTAGAAACGAAGATACCGTCAATCATGGAGTATGACGACTGTACCAATGTCATTAAAATGGTTGGTATCGTGAAAGCAAGAACAGCACGAAATGTAATGGGCTTTTGGTAGATGCTTATTTGGTTCATGCCATTTCTCCTTTCTCTTTTAACTTACAAAAATTGTTCAATTTTCGCATGGTAACTTTCTCCTTTACTTGTTTCTCTGTATTTGATATACTAAGCATAAAGTATACAGTAGCTGTAAAGTCAAGAGGGAATTTATGAAAAATGAATTGCTTTATTTTACTGCGGGACAATTTTCCAAGCTGCACCATTTGAATAAGCGTACATTACATTACTACGATGACATCGGTCTGTTTTCTCCTGCCTATAAAGCTGAAAATGGATACCGATATTATACCTATCAACAAAGTGCTGAACTGGAAAATATTTTGGCATTACGGGAATTGGGAATGTCGATTGAGGAGATAAAAGCCTATCTGAAATGTCCTAACACCGCTACATTTTTGGAAATTGCCATTCAGAAGTCACATGAAATAGACCAACAGATTAGACGATTAAAGAAATTGAAATCTATTATGTTTGAAAAACAAAAGGCACTCGCTCTATGTAACCAAATATACGATGGCATGATTGAGGTGGCCCGTTTCCCCAATAGGTTTTTTCTGTTGACACCCATAGAGTTTAGAGAAACAGCCTTAACAGATATGGAACACGTTATGGCACATTTACAAATAGCGTGGGAATGCAACGCCTATAAGACGGGGTGCGGCAGTTATATATCGTTGGATAAGGTCAGGCAGGAACAATTTGAAATTTACGATGGTTTATTCACATTTGTTGATAGGCAGCAAAAAGGGATTGATGTTCAAGTCAGGCCACAAGGCGAGTATCTATGCGGATATTGTATTGGTGATTGGGATAAAATTCCGGCCCTATATTGCAAAATGCTGGACTATGCTACGGCAAAAAAATTAGAGCTTAAAGGGAATTGCTATGAAATGGGGTTAAATGAATTTGCTATATCCAGTGAAGATGAATATGTAACACGAATTGAAATACAGTGCGATAATGGAAATTGAAAGCGAACTTCTGTTGGTTAAAACGTAAATAGCAAAAACGGGAGGGGGCTTGTATACCTGCCGCCGCTCTCTGAAACCGAACAGGATTTTTTGTTCACTCCCATTCACAAAAACCTGTCCGCTTTCCTGACGGGGGAAACGGGCGTGTCACCCCCGTTTCCCCCGTCAGCCGCGCCAGCAGGTATAACACACTACACCTTGCAAGCAAGGTCGTGTGCCAAAGGGTGCCCCTTTGGAAACCCGGTTTTGTCGGAGTGTGTCCACAGATCGCATTTCTGCGCCCGTGTCCCCACCCCTCCAAAACTCAAAGAAGCGTCGCACATCAGCCCACCCACGGGCCGATGTGCGACGCTTCTTTGTTTGGCCTGCGGGCCGGGACGGGGGACAGAATGCATACGAAAAATTGCATTTTCGGGTTGCAATTTTCAATAATCCGGGTTATAATAAGATTAACCCAAATAGGAGGTTGCGACATGAAAGAAGTGGGTAAACGTCTAAAAGCCCTGCGGGATAGTATCGGTTTTTCACAGGTAAAAATGGCGGAGGCCGTTGGCTCCACACAGTCCAGTATTAACCGATATGAAAACGGACAGTCCACCCCGCCCGTTGAACTATTCCGCCGTTATGCGGATTACTTTGATGTGTCGCTGGACTATATCTTCGCCCGGACAGACAAACCCCAAGGGGTGACATACGAGTTTAAGCCCAAAGCCGCCCCGGAGAGAGAAGAAATGCGCCGCTTCATTGAAATGTGCTTTGACCCTCAATCCCCCATGAATGAGAAGCTGAAAGAAACCCTGTTCCGTATGATGGAGGGTGAACAATGAAAGCTGTGATATACGCCCGCTATTCCTCCGACAGCCAGCGGGAAGAAAGTATCGAGGGCCAGATAAGAGAGTGTACCGCTTTTGCCGAGAAGAACGGTATTACCATCCTGCGCCACTATATAGACCGGGCCTTTTCCGCCAAGACGGACAACCGCCCGGAGTTTCAGAACATGATAAAAGACAGCGGCAAGCGCCTGTTCGATATAGTCATTGTCTGGAAGCTGGACAGGTTCGCCCGGAACCGCTACGACAGCGCCCGGTACAAGGCCACACTAAAAAAGAACGGCGTGAAAGTCGTGTCCGCCACCGAGGTCATTTCAGACGGGGCCGAGGGCATCATTTTGGAAAGCGTGTTGGAGGGGTACGCCGAATACTACTCCGCCGATCTGTCCGAGAAGGTAGTCCGGGGCATGACGGAGAACGCCTTAAAGACCAAGTACAACGGCGGCACCCTCCCTATTGGCTATCTAATCGACAGCGAGCGGCATTTCCAGCCTGACCCGCTGACCGCCCCTTTTATACTGGAAGCCTTCCAGCGTTACGACGAGGGGGCCACCATGACCCAAATCCGGGACTGGCTCAACGAGCAGGGCGTGAAGAATACGAGGGGCCAAAAGCTGACCTATAATAGCGTCCAGCACCTTTTGAACAACCGCCGCTATATCGGGGAGTATACCTACCGGGATATAGTAGTCCCGGAGGGCATACCCGCCATCGTCCCCCAAGACCTGTTTGACCGGGTGCAGGATAAGCTGGCGAAGAACAAAAAGGCCCCGGCCCGCCACAAGGCCGAGGACGATTACTTACTGACAACCAAGCTGTTTTGCGGCTACTGCGGGGCCTACCTCTGCGGCGAGAGCGGCACCAGCCGCACCGGGAATGTCCACCACTATTACAAATGCGTGTCCGTCAAAAAGAAGCGTACCGAGTGCCACAAGAAATCCGTCAAGAAAGACTGGATAGAAGATTTGATAGTCGGTGAAACCATGAAAATGGTGATGGACGATACCGCTATTGAAGCCATTGTGTCCATGCTGATGGATTTGCAGGACAGGGAGAATGTGAACTTGCCCCTGTATGAGCAACAGCTACGGGAAGCGGACACGGCCATTCAAAACCTGCTCAACGCCATTCAGCAGGGTATTCTAACCAAGTCCACGAAGGGACGGCTGGAAGAACTGGAAGCCGCCAAGGAGGAGCTGGAAACCCGGATCGCCTGTGAGAAGCTGGCGAAACCAAAAATCAGCGCCGAGTTTATGACCTTCTGGCTCCACCGCTTCCGCAAGCTGGACGTGCGGCAGAAGTCCCACCGCAAGATGTTGATTGATACTTTCATCAACGCCATTTTCCTGTATGACGATAAGATGGTGATTACTTTCAACTACAAGGAGGGGACAACCACCATTACCTTTGACGACTTAAAGGCGGCGTTGAACGGGAAGAATATGGGTTCGGATTTGGATTGCTTAACGGCACCAAATCAAAGGACCAACTTTGATAGAAAAATAGCTTCCCATTTCGGGAGGCTATTTTTCGTTTATGCCCGGAAAAACCGCTATCTGTGGGCTTTCCGGGCTTTTTCTGTTTCAGGCGCTTTTCTATATTGGGCCGGATTTCCCGCCCAGCCTCCGAGTGGTGGCGCATGGCAGTATTTTCTCTTGATTTCCGAACCCCCTTATAATCGTAAAAAGCGCCGAGTTAGTCCCCGCCAAAAAGTGTGCTCGGCACTTTCGATTTCATTATACAATCACGCGGGAACCTTCGTTCCCGCGTAAAAGTTTTATGCTCACTCCCGCTCGAAAGGTACGTCACAGTCCCCGCATACCACGTTGACCTCCTTTGTCGCCCGGATGATGGCCCCGCACTCCGGGCAGACATATTTGATGCTGCGGTTCTTGGATTTCTTACCCCTGCCTTTGTCCGTGCCGCCTTCCGGGAGGCGGCTGGCGTTGATTGCCTTGTCGCCGAGGGTTTCCTTGACCCATGCCTCCGCCTCCGGGGCCAGCGTCGTGATCGTCCAGCCATACTTCTGGTGCTTTTCAATACGCAGGCCGTGATCCTCGGCGGTGGCCTTGAACTTCATGTTATGATAGTACCCGTTGTTGCTGGTATCCTCCACCTCATGGAGCAGGTTGTAGAGATGGGCCATTTCGTGGAGCATGGTGGCGCAAACCTACGTCATGGGCCGGTCGAGATACTCCGCGCATATGTTGATCTCGCGGTACATTTCCCGCTCGGTTTTCTATACCTCCTGCACGCTGCACCAGCCATAGGCCCCGCGCCCGCCATCCGGGGATACGGTGATGGCCGGGCGGGTCAACTCCCCGTCGTAAAAATGCTGGTTGAATAGGTCGAACAGCTCCTCGGTTTTCTTTACGATTGCGGATATTTGCAGCATAGTCGCGTCCTCCTTAAAGATATGTTTCATTTCTGTGAGTCACAGCTTACGCACCACGGGTGAAAAAGCAAGCTCTAAAAGCCTTAAAACATATCTTTATTTTCACGGCGGGAGGCATGAAAAAGCCCCGCCGAAGCGGGCTGGGTGGTTGGTTTATTCGGCTGCTGCGAAGCCCTGCTCCGCCAGCGCGGCGATCAGCGCCGGGTTGCTCTCTCCGGTCAAGGTGCCGTTCTTGTCTACGGTGTAGCCGCCGATTTCATAGGCGAAGCTGGGAGCCGCCTTGTACTCCGGCTTCGCGCCGGTGAGGCCGCCCACCGCCGTCACCAGCTCCTTGCGGCGGATACCGGAAAGGTTGAGGGCGATTTCCATGGTGCCGGGAGCCTCAGACTCCTCTGCGGGTGTGTCGCCGCTTGCGGCAGGCTCGCTTTCGCCCTCCGTCTCGTCCTCGGCAGGTTCCCCGGTCGGCTCCTGCGTCGCTTCCTCGGCCTGCACCTCCGCCTTCGCGGTTCTGGCCTTCCTGGCGCGCGGCTCAGGGAATACATCCGGTAGCGCGCCCTGCTCATAGTGGATTTCAAAGGTGATTTTTCCGTCCATGTGTACGTTAAAGTGGAAGTCCTTCATTTCGATTTCTTTGAGCGCGTCCGGCAGCTCAATGTTTTTGTACCACATGACCTCCGCGTCCTCTACCATGAGGCAAACCGGAACCGCGTGATTTTTCCTGTCTTTATAATCTATTCCTGCCTTTCGTTTTTTGTACTGGCTTCTTGCCTGTGGCTCACAGCTTACGCACCACGGGTGGAAAAGCAAGCCTTTTTTCAAAGAAATTTCCCTCTTTTTTATTCATGGAAGTTTAATAGACGCTGACTTTCTTTTATTCGTTTCTACGCATATAATGTGACTAAACCCAACAAAAAGGAGGGGCCGTATGTTTGACTATATATCGGTACAGCAAGCAGCGGAAAAATGGGGGATTTCGGAGCGGCGGATTCAAAAGCTCTGCGAGGAAAATCGCATTGAGGGCGCGCTCCGGTTCGGCCACGCTTGGGCCATCCCCAAGGACGCGGAAAAGCCCGCTGATTTGAGAAAAAAGCGACGAGTTTAGAAATAATTTAGAAATGCCCTCTAAACTGAGTGCAAAAGAGGTTTGCATCATGGAAAAGAAACTTTTGATTGTAGACGACGAGCAGGACATGGTTGCTATGTTAAAGCGATATTTTGAGCTGGGCGGCTATTATGTGATGGTCGCGGAGAATGGCCTGCAAGCGATTGAAAAGGCCGGAAAGCAACCCGACCTCATTCTGTTAGACATCAATATGCCTGATATTGACGGGATTGAGGTTTGCAGCCGGATTCGGGACTTCGTTTCCTGCCCCATCCTGTTTCTAACCGCCCGCATTGAGGACAAGGACAAATTGAAGGGCTTTGCGGTGGGCGGCGACGATTACATTGTCAAGCCTTTCTCTATGGACGAGCTGGGCGCGCGGGTGGAAGCCCATCTCAGGCGAGAGGAGCGGCGGGCCGGAAATATCGTCCGCACAAAGTTTGATGACGATTTGATAATTGATTACTCGGCACAGGCGGTATATTTCAAAGGCCAACAAATTCCCTTTCAGAATCGGGAATTTGAAATCATTGAGCTTCTTTCCTCCTATCCCGGCCAGCTATTCAGCAAGGATCGGATTTATGAGCGTATATGGGACATCGACAGCGAGGCGGATATGGGCGTTATTATGGAGCATGTCAGCAAAATCCGCGCCAAGTTTGCGGAGGCAGGCTGCAAGCCCTATATTCAGACGGTTTGGGGGTGCGGGTACAAATGGACAAAATAAAGAAATGGTATCAGAGTATCCCCCTATGGCTGGCGCTGTTTATAATCATGGTGGCGGCTCTGCTGATTGCTACATTTGCTTCTAATTACACATCTAAAATGGCCTCTGAAAATATCAGCATCATTCAAAACCGGTATATTACTGGAGAAATTGCCGAAGGGTCAGAGACGGACGATGTGACCATTCGATGGAATGTCGATTTCCATTATGAGGACTATTCAAAGGAAGACATGAGATCATATCACGCATATAAATTCATTCAAAAGTATGCATCTTTTTTCTGGTACTCTGTCTGCATTGCGGCGGGGGGACTGTTTTTCTATTTTACTAAACTCAAAAGACCTTTATCCCTTTTGAATAATGCCTCCGAACGCATTGCGGAGCAGGAGCTTGATTTTACGCTGGACTATCCCGGCTCGGATGAAATGGCAAAGCTGTGCGTGGCTTTTGAAAAGATGAGGAACGCGCTGGACGAGAATAATCAGAAAATGCTCCATATGATCGACGAGCGTAAGCAGCTCAATGACGCCTATACCCACGACCTGAGAACGCCGATTGCCGTTTTGAAAGGCTACACCGATATGCTGCTCAAATATCTGCCCGAGGGAAAGCTGCCGCCCGAGGAGGTATACGATACGGTCAAAACCATGTCCTCCCATGTTTCGCGGCTGGAACAGTTTGTGCACAGCATGAATACCGTGCAGAAGCTGGAGGACTTATCCATCCAGAAAGAAGCGGTTGCCGCTGGGGATTTTTTGGGGCATCTGCGCGAGTCGGCGGAAATCCTCTGTAAAGGGTGCGGTCTGTCCTGCGCGTTTGAGGCCCCCATTACGAGCAAAACTCTATATCTCGACACATCCGCTGTGGTACAGGTTTATGAGAATTTACTGAGCAACGCCACCCGCTTCGCTAAATCCTCGGTTGCCATCCGCTGTACCTGTGGGATCAGCAGCTTTTCCATAACCGTGACGGACGACGGCAAAGGCTTTTCAGATCGGGATTTATTAAAGGCTTCCCATCCCTATTACAGCGGTCAAAACGAAAAGCAAGAGTATCACTTTGGCCTTGGACTGCACATCTGCCGGACGCTATGTGAAAAGCATGGCGGCGAACTCCGATTGGAGAACGCAGCCGGTGGCGGAGCAAAGATAACCGCTCAATTTGGGACGGCAAAAGAATAGCCCTTTCCTGTATAAAATCTTCCCCCGTTTTAGAAACAATTTAGAATTGCCCATTAAGCTAATCGTGTAGCCGGAAGCCCCGGTTGCACGATTATTTTATTTTAAGGAGGCAAATCAAACATGAAAAAACTACTTGTGACTTTACTGGCGGGCGCTATGCTGTTCAGCTTGGCGGCCTGCGGCGACAATGGAACTGGCGGTGGCAAGTTACCCCCGGCACAATCTGGCGGCAATGGCTCGGCGCTCTCCACGGATTTCCAGCAGCACATGAAAACGGCGGATTGGTTTAAGCTCGGCCCCATGTGCGAAACGGAAACAGGCTGGTATTTCCAGTATAACGGTCTGCTTTACTACATTGACAAGGAATCCGTTAAAACAACGGTGCTATGCGGAAAGCCGGATTGCAAACATGCTGATCCCACCTGCAATGCTTGGGTGAATACCAGCTCTCTAAATTACAGCGACGGCAAAGTGTTTTTTGACAATTCCGACAACGACAATGGCGCTTCTGGGCTTATGACCCTTTTCTCCATGAATACGGACGGAACAAGCCGCAAGGACGTACAAGCCTTACAGCAGCAAAAACAAAGCGATTGGAAACCCTGCGAGGCAATCGTTCACAGAGGCGTTGTGTACTTCAATTACGCTGGCGCGGTGTATATGGCTCCGTTAGGCTCGGATGTAAGCAAAGCTACAAAGCTCTATGGAGAAGTAAAAAACAAAGAGTCTGGTACGGTCGATAACGGTGACGGAATCTACTGGAAGTTTAGCGCCGAGGGCGACAAAATCTACTTTATGGGAAATATTAATCAAAAGGATGGAACGCAAAAGGACACCCTGTTTTGCTACGACACAACCTCAAAAGAATTTAAGCAGGTGTGGCAAATCCCCGACGCTTCCGAGGTCGGCAAATGGGAAACCACGGGTGTTTCGCTTATTCGTACAGGGACATATCCCTGCGGCTGGTATATCAAGGACGGCAGCCTCTATTTCTATCTCCCCGGCAACGACCTGTGGCGTAATGATCTAAACGGCGGTAAAAATGAGCGCGTGGCGGCTGTCGGCGAGAAAATTCCCGAATCCGGCTTTGCTATTTTCAATGACGATAACATCTTTATCGTCAACGACTACCCGGATTATCTGGAAAGCCTGTTTGACAGGGATAAGACCAAAGCAGATACCATCTTTATGTATGACTATGACGGCAACCTGCTCAAAGAGTTTTCGCTGAAAGACTTGGAGAAACACCTAAAATCCGTCAGCAACATTCAAATGCTGTGGGCCAGCGAGGGCAAGCTGTTCATGTTTGTCTATGGGGATACGAAAGTATCTGATGTAGCACCTAACGCACAGGAGTCATCAAACAAAGAGCGCCTCGCCTATATCGACCTTGACACGGGCGCGATCTCGCTGCTCGACTGGACTGGATATTACGGTTAAGGGAGGAGTGGAACATGAAATTAGAAATCAAAAACCTTAAAAAGCAATACGGAAAACAGGCCGCCCTCAATGACCTCTCCATCACCTTCGAGCCGGGCATCTACGGCATCTTGGGCGCAAACGGCGCGGGTAAAAGCACCATGATGAACCTACTCACCGACAACCTGAAACGGGACGGCGGCGAAATCCTCTGGAATGGCACGGACATTCTCACGCTGGGCCAGAAGTTTCGCGGGCTGCTGGGGTATATGCCCCAGCAGCAGGGGTTCTATGAACATATGACGGCGCAGACCTTTCTCTATTACATGGCGGATTTGAAAGGGCTTCCCAAGCGCCAAGCGGCGGCGGAGATCGACAAGCTGCTGGATATAACCAGTCTTTCCCATGTACGGCACAAAAAGCTGGGCGGCTATTCGGGCGGCATGAAGCAGCGCGTCCTTCTGGCGCAGGCGCTTTTGGGCGACCCGAAGGTGGTGATACTGGACGAGCCTACCGCTGGCCTTGATCCGAAGGAGCGCATCCGCATCCGCAACTTTATTTCCGCCTTCTCCCGCGACCGGATCATCCTGCTGGCGACGCATGTTGTAAGCGACATCGAATCCATTTCCGACCAAATCCTGATGATGAAAAAGGGCTGCATGGTCGGCATGGGCGCGCCCTACGATTTGGTGGAGAGCGTCGCGGATAAGGTGAAGGAGCTGCCCTGCGCGCCGGAGGATTTAGAGAATATGCAGGAGCGGTACAAGGTGGGCAATGTGTTCCAGCGGCGGGGCGAAACTTGGGTGCGGGTAATCGGCGACACCCTCCCCGCCGAGGGTCAATTCGTGGAGGATCATCTGACGTTGGAGGATGTTTACCTCTACTATCTCGGAGAATAGGAGGCGCGGCATGAAAGAGTTAAAACGCATATTCAGCAACCGCCGCTTGGTGTTGGGCCTCCTGCTGATTTTCCTAATCAATGGGATTTTATTCTATAACGCGCAGACGGAGCGGGACTTTGGCCTTGACCTGTCCGGCCCGTCCACCGGCACCATATCCGTTGGATTCGGCGGGGCGTTTGAAGGCGGTCAGGCAAAGGCTGATGGCGCGGAGAGCTATGCGGTTTATCAAAAATGGCTGGCAAAATACAAGGCCATGCCTTTGCCCGAAGCGGCGGAAACCTTGGAGCGGGAAAGAACCCGGTTAAATAATATCTTCGAGGCTGCCGAGCTTTTGGAAACGGACGGCGGTATGTTCGGACAGGAAGCCTTGCAAAAATACCGCGAGGAACAGCCGGAGCTGATACGACAGCTTGAAAACGGCGCGGTCAATCTGGATCAGGCGCGCCTCGACTATGTGGCGGCGGACAACCTTTTGCGGCAAATCTCCTATTTGAGCGGCTATGGCGACTATCTGGCCTCCATACAGGCAAACAAAGAGAGTATGCTGTCTTTATCCATCTTCAACGACCCGAACAGCTTTTCCAGCCGCAATATCATCAAAACAGCGGAGGAATTTGGCGGGCTGGAAGGCGTATCACTGGAACTCGGCGCGGACGGCGCGGTGGACGCTTTTATGGGCTTTGCCATAACCGACTATCTCCTTCTGGCGGTCTTGGCCCTGATCTGCATTTCCTTTTTGGAGGAACGAAAGAAGGGATTGTGGAGCGTGGTACACGCTTCTCCCCATGGCCGCCTGCGGCTGGCGCTCCGGCGCGCGGGCATCCTATTCGGCATATCGGCGGTAAGCGTGCTGCTTTTCTATGGGACAAACCTGCTTCTTGGCTTCTCCCTGTATGGCGGGCTGGAGGATTTGGGGCGGGCCGCGCAATCGGTGGAGGTGCTGGGCAAGCTGCCGCTGCCCTGTACGGTGGGACAGTTTTTGACCCAGTATATGCTCTTGCGGATAGCGGTAGCCTGCTTTGTAGCCCTGCTCCTGTGGCTCCTGCTCACGGCGATCAACAATGTGAAGTATACCATCATTGTGGCGGCGGGAGTCTTGGTGGCGGAATACAGCCTTTATACCTTCCTGCCGGTGCAGAGCTTCCTCAACGCCTTCAAATACTTCAACATTTTTACCTACATCAGCCTTTCCGACTTCTACACGAATTACTTAAACATTGACCTGTTCGGCTTCCCACTGGGGATTCGGAGCATCTCCCAGCTTGCTATGCTTCCCTTGGGCATATTGCTGACAACGGTTTGTATCGCCATCCACTGCCACAAAAAGCCAGCGGCGGGTAAAGACCTGCTGGGGCGGATCGCCTACCGGCTAAACAGCATAACGGACAAGGGGCTGCGGCATCTTTGCCTCTTGGGGATGGAGCTGCACAAGACGCTGCTTATTCAAAAGGGTTTCGTGGTGGTGCTCTTATTCGCCTATCTGGCAGCGGGGCTATCCTTCACGGCCACGGTTCCGGTAAACAGCGCGTCGGAGGCTGCCGCCCGGCAGTATACCGCCGAACTGGAAGGAATCGTCACCGACGGCACATTCCAGCGGCTGGACGAGATACAGGCGGGGCTGGACGAGGCAATCGCCGCGTTTCAAACCGCGAAGGAACAGTATGAGCGCGGCGAGATGGAATACCCTCAGTTTGATATTTACGCCCGCGAGGGCGAGGCGGCAAAGATAAAGCTCGACGGCCTGCGCACGGTGCGCGAGCGCACGGAAGCCCTGCGGGAACAGGGCGCACAAAAGGGCTTTACTCCTTGGCTTGTGGAGGACACGCCATATCAGAGCGTTTATGGAGAATCGGCGCAGGAGAACCAGCAAAAGGCCGCTATGGTGGCGCTGCTTACTCTGGCCTTGCTGCTGGCCGGGTGCATGGCCTATGAGGAACAATCCGGCATGGCAAACCTGCTCGCCTCTACCGGACGCGGACGGGGTATCCTGCTGCGCGGAAAAATCGCGCTGGCGGCTATTCTGACAACTGGCATATGGGCGACACTCTGCGGGTTGGAGCTTCACGCATTTTTCGGCGGATACTCTACCGCGACGCTTTCGGCACCGATACAAAACCTCGCTATGCTGGAAAATTTCCCGTTCCCCTGCGGGATCGGCGGCTTCCTGATATTGCTGTATCTTGCCCGGTGGGCCGCCCTATTCGGCTGCGCCATGCTGGCGCTGCTGGTTTCCGCCCATGCCAAGCGGATGGAGGTGGCGTATATCGCCGCCAGCGGAATCTTGCTGCTGCCATCTCTGCTATTCCTCTATATGGGCTTGGAGCCGTTCCGCTATCTGTCGCTCGCCTTGCCGGTCGGCGGCATGAGCCTGCTGCTGCCCGCTCGGGGCGGAATCGGATCAGAGGTGATCGCGCTGTCGCTTACCATCGCTTTGAGCACATTCGCGTATTTCAACCTTCGTAAGAAAATGAAATGTAAATAGCCCAGACATGGGCCAGCTAACAAGCGGCGGCTTCAAGGCAAGTCGCCGCTTTGTCCTCGATAAGAAGGGAGGCTGTCTGATGCGCAATTTATGTTAGAAGCGATAAACAGAAAAATTCTCAAAAAAACTTTTATAAAACTTTCCGGTTTGCTGATGCGAGATGTGTTCTGGTTATACGAGGAGGCGAAAAAGACCAGGCCGGCTTAAATCTGCATAAAGGAGGGAAATGCCATGTCAGCTCCCTCTGAAAAAGAAAAACGCTTGTGCGGCATGTTCGATTCATTCTGCAAAACGGTGGCGCAGGGCTACCAAGGGAGGGTGCAGTACCTGCTGCCGATCTGCCTGACCGATATGGAAGTCCCCGACCTTGCCATGACCCTCACGGTGATGAATGGGTATTATCTCGGCAATACCTGTTTGACCTTAGAAATGGCATACCTGAACGCCCGCCTGCTGGCGAGGCCGGTGGCTCCTTGGCTGACGGCGCTGGTGCAATAGCGGGCCCGCGGGCGATATACGCCTCCCCGGGTCGGCAGCGGCAACGCGGAAAGGGGTGTATAGAGCGTTGCAAAAACGCAAAAAGGAGGGTGATCCCCATGTTCTAACCGGAGCGCGGCGGCCTATCCTGCCCATGCCGATCCGGGACACCCCTTACCGGCATCAGATCGAAGCGTTCAATTTTGCCTGCGCCCTGTTCGGCCTCGTGGCAGGGGGTGAGCGGGATGGAGCTGGGCGAAAAATTCTGCTGGGTACTGCTTTTATATGAAAGAACAGCTTTACAGCGTGTTTCACGAGAGTGAAAACAGGAAATTTTTGCATACAGCGTGCAAACGGCATGTGACCAGCAAAACTATGTGCTGGGGGGGAAGCGTAAACGCAGGTAATATGCACGATAGCGTTGCCTTTGCCTATACTCTAGGATAATTTTGCCCTTGCCGCGCTCTTGGACTTTGATACCTCCGGAAGATGTTTATACCATAGAATTGCGGTAATTGAAACCGCTATTATCCATATATGTATTTGCGTAAAATATAATACTACGCACGCAGTACTGCAGATAAAAGAACTGGCAATAATCAGTTTAGAGTGGTTGCGTCCAAGGAATGGAAGCATAACCAATATTGCTGCAACCCACAAAACTATAGCCTTATAATCGGGGAACAGTCCAAGCATTGAGCCAAAGCTAGCGGCTATCGCTTTTCCGCCATGAAACCGAAAGTACGGGGGAAAGGCATGACCAAGAACCGGCGCTATAGCGGCAGGTATCAGCGCCATACCGTCCAATCCTCCGACAGTTATTGCCAGCTTTACGGGAACCGCGGCTTTAATAACATCCAACACGACGCACAGCAGGCCGATCAGCAAACCGCATGCTTTGAATGCATTGGCGGCGCCAGGATTTTTGTCTTCATTAAAATCCCTGACGTCTTTATTAAATAATACCTTAGGGATAAGGTAGGAAAACAGTACTCCGCCGGAAAGATAACCTGCGGCAGCCCAAAGCATTACATTGATTGCGTACACCGGTTTTCCTCCTAACTTTTTCTTAAATGCCCAATCACATATTGCGCTATTCTAACTCCGGAATCGCGCTGAACCCCCGTAAGTTGAGCCGCCATCATATCGCGCCTCAACTTTTCATCACGTAGCAACTGCTTTGTGTAAGTAACCGCGGTTTCCACGTCAGCAGCATAAAGCGCAAGCCCATGGCTGGATAAATACTCGGAGTTTTCGGTTTCAACTCCATTTATCGGGTTAACTACTACATATGGAATACATTTTGTTATCACTTCGGTGGAGGTAAGTCCGCCCGCCTTAGCAAGTATAATGTCGGCCGTATCCATCAGAGGATACAGCGGTGAGACCAAGCCTTTTATATATATATTGGAATTTCCTCTGTAGCGGTACCGTAACCGCTCGTATAGCTTTTGGTTGGATCCGCAGACTACCGTAACCTGAACGCCATTAAGCGAATTGATAAGTGAATCGGCCACGACATCTAACTTTCCCGCTCCCATGCTTCCGCCAATAAGCATGACATGGGGAACGTTTCCGTTATAACCATATCTCGCCTTTGCTTCGCCAAGGGGCAATCGTTTAGAGCATTCGGGGCTTACAGGAATACCATAAGGCCTGAGTTTGTCCCGACTAATGCCATGAGCTACAAAAAGGTATGTAAGGGACTCATGGGGAGTAAAATATTCGTCAAGCTCCGTATCCTCCCAAAATGGCTGGCAGGTATAGTCCGTCATTATGCCCGCAGTGTACGGCAAGCTACCTAGGTTTCGTTTTATATAGGTAAGCTCATGTGCGCAAAACAAATGAGAGGTAATTATTGCATCCGGATTATATTGAAGTATATAATCATATAGTTTTTTTACGCCTATCGTATTTGCTAAATAAACTACGGACTTGTGCTTAGGTGTGCTTATGAGCCTGCCCGCCTTATATAGAAAACCAAATACGCCTGGAACATGGCGTACTATAGATACATATGTCGCTTCGGTTATATGAGAAGCACGCCTGTTTATAAGCGCGAGGCTATCCTCAAGGGAGACAGAGCAGCCTAACTGTCTGAATGCTTCCATTACAGCGCGGGCAGCGGAATTGTGTCCGCCGCCCGTATTAGTGGTGAGCACAAGGATTTTCATACTTTCTCAGGATCACACCCTTAAATTTAATCTATATCATTCTATCATTATGACGATATGTGCGCAATAATAGTTTAATTAAAACAAAATATTCGAACTTATCGTTTGTATATCTCACAAAGGAAAAGGCGGGTTACAGCCCCGCTGTCAAGCTGTCAAAAAACTCTGGGATTTTCAAGGGCCGCAGCCCTTGACTTTAGATCGAGCTCTGACGCAATGCGCGTCAGAGCTCGATCTAAACCGTGATGTTTTCGTTCTTTGAGGGTTTTACCGCACGGGAACCCAAAGGGCGAGAGGCAAAACCCGTAACCTCGAAAAGTGGCTCAGCCGCTTTTTTGACACACTGAGGCGGGGTTACAGTCCCGCCGGCCAGCTTATTTAGATAATTCTCCCAGCCTTATTTTGAGCTTATCCATAAGTTTCTTATATGACTCCAGTTTTTCCCTCTCCTCATGAACCACTTTCTCAGGCGCCTTGGACATAAAGCCCTGATTGTTCAGCTTGCCTTCAGCGCGCGCAACCTCGCCGCCGACCCGCTTAATCTCCTTATTGATCCGTTCGATTTCTTTGGATACATCTATCAGTTCATCCAGAGGAATATACGCCGTTGCGAACTTCGAAACAACGCTTACCGCATTTACATGTACGCCCGTTTTATCCTGCTGTACCTTAACCTCATGGGCTGAGGCCAGCCGCATGAAGTATATCGAGGCGCTGTTGGCAATATCCAAATTATTCTTTTGCGTTACCAACACGATTGACGTACGCCTTGAAGCCGGCACATCCATTTCGACACGGGTATTGCGTATAGCGCGTATAAGCTCCATAATTTCTTCAGCGGACGAAGCGTCCCCGACAAAATCGAATGCCGGATTTGCTTTTGGCCAGCTTGAAATCATTATGCTGGCATCCGACTTCGGAAGGTTTTGATACAATTCCTCGGTTATAAACGGCATAAAGGGGTGAAGAAGCTTCATGCTTGAACCTAGAGCATGTATAAGCACTGCAAGCACATTGCGCTTTTCATCCGTGTTTTCGCCATAAAGCCTTGGCTTTGCCATTTCAATATACCAGTCGCAGAATTCGGACCAGATAAAATCGTATATCTTTTGAGCCGCCAGGTTCAGGTCAAAAGAGTCAATGCTGGCCGTAACCTCGCGTATCACCGAGTTTAGCCTGCACAGTATCCATTTGTCGGCAATGTCTAGCAGGGATACGTCGATTTCACCGATGTCTTCATCCTCGGCATTCATTATTACAAAACGCGTAGCGTTATAAACCTTATTGCAGAAGTTGCGTGCGGCCTCAACCTTCTTTATCTGAAAGCGCATGTCCCCTCCAGCAGCCGTGCCGGTTATAAGGCTGAATCTAAGTGAATCGGCCCCATAATCCCGTATTATTTCAAGCGGGTCAATTCCGTTGGCAAGCGATTTTGACATCTTGCGCCCCTGTTCGTCCCTCATGATGCCGTGAACGTAAACCGTATCAAACGGGCGCTCCCCTATGATATGCTTTCCAAACATGATCATCCTCGCAATCCAGAAGAAAATTATATCATAGCCTGTTACCAGGGTATTAGTTGGATAGAAATATTCCAGTTCTGGCGTCTTGTCAGGCCATCCTAGCGTTGAAAACGGCCACAGGCCCGATGAGAACCAAGTGTCCAGAACGTCTTCATCCTGATGTACGTTTCCGCCGCACTCCGGACAGCGCTGTGGAGCTTCTTCTTGAACTATGGGGGTGCTGCACCTCTCGCAATACCATGCCGGAATGCGGTGCCCCCACCAAAGCTGCCTGGATATACACCAATCGCGAATGTTCTCCATCCAGTTGTAGTAAGTTTTGCTGAACCGCTCGGGAACGAATTTAATCTCTCCGCCCTTAACCGCTTCGAGCGCAGGCTGTGCCAATTCCTTTACAGAAACAAACCACTGTTTTGAAACCATCGGTTCCACCGTAGCATGGCATCTATAACATACGCCTACATTATGGGTGTATGGCTCAATCCGTACCAGCGCGCCCGCATGGTCAAGGTCCGATACAAATTGCTTCCTGCACTCCTTAATTGTAAGGCCCTCATATTTCCCGCCAAGGCCGTTTATATGCCCATCCTCTGTAAACACCAGCATTCCAGGAAGGCCTGTTCGCATGCCAACCTCAAAATCGTTCGGGTCGTGGGATGGAGTAATCTTAACTGCGCCTGTTCCGAAATCCATCTCAACGTATTCGTCGGCGACAATCGGGATTTCCCTGCCTATTACAGGAACTATTACAGTTTTTCCAACAAGATGCCTGTAACGGTCGTCGCCAGGATTTACGGCGATTCCCGTGTCGCCCAGTATGGTTTCAGGACGCGTAGTCGCGCATGTTATCGAATAACTTTTATCGGGAGCGTCGTATCTTACGTGCCACAGGCTGCTTGCTTGCTCCTCATATTCAACCTCAGCGTCGGACAGCGCTGTTTTACAATGCGGGCACCAGTTTATTATCCTGTTTCCACGATAAATCAGCCCCTCGTTGTACAGATCTACAAAAACCTTTGTAACCGCCTTGCTGCAGCCCTGGTCCATGGTAAAGCGCTCGCGCTCCCAGTCGCAGGAGGAACCAAGCTTTTTAAGCTGGTTGATTATCCTTCCGCCGTATTCCTTCTTCCATTCCCAGGCTTTGTCAAGAAAGCCTTCTCTGCCTATGTCATTTTTCGTAAAGCCGTCCCTTGCCAGTTTCTCAACTATTTTAACCTCCGTTGCAATAGAGGCGTGGTCGGTACCTGGTACCCACAGAGCCTCGAATCCGGACATGCGCTTATAGCGTATAAGAATGTCCTGATAGGTCTCATCCAAGGCGTGTCCCATATGGAGCTGGCCGGTAATATTGGGAGGGGGGATCACAATGCAATAGGGTGGTTTTTCATGATTTACCCGGGCATGGAAGTAGCCCTCTTCCTCCCACTGTGAATAGATACGTTCCTCCACATTGTTGTGGTCATAGCTTTTTGGCATTTCAATTGCCATACATAACACCTCCGATATAGAATAACGGCCCTGCTCGCTCAAAGGACGAGAGGACCGACCCGTGGTACCACCTTTGTTGAGCGCAATAACTGCGCCCCGCTCAAAACGCCGTAACGCTGCGCATGCGCCGAAAACTACATATCGCATTCGGGGACTCAAAAGCGACCTTCCGCTCATACCTGCCCGACAGCCCTCTCAGCCGGTGAGACCGTCTCTCTTTTGAAGGATTTGAGCGTACTCCTCTTTTTCATCGTCAAATTACATAAACAGAATAGCGCTGTAAAACGCATATGTCAAGTATCAATAAGAATATGATTACTCATATACCATTTATTTATGTATAATTGATGAAATTTGTGAGATGAGTTTGACGTATAAAAGGAGTATTTATGTTATAATGATAAAAATTGTTGAGAAGGAAGGTGTTTTTGTTGCCAAAGCGTTCCTTTAAGGGAGGCGTGCATCCGCTTCACCTTGAAAAGGCCGGAAAGTCACTTACAAGCAATAAGGCGATAAGGGATTTTATTCCTGACACCGTGGCGATACCGATGGCAATGCATATGGGCGCTCCCAGCATTCCGTTGGTAAACAAAGGCGACCGTGTAAAGCTTGGACAGGTAATAGGGGAGCCCGTTGGATTTTTGGGCTTGCCCGTGCATTCAAGCGTTTCCGGCGAGGTTGTTGCCGTGGAACCTCGAATCCAGCTGGGTTCCAGCGCAGTAACCTGCGTGGTGATAAATAACGATTTTAATGACTCATGGTCTGATGAAATAAAGGGTTACGGAAATGTAGAGGCCGTTGATCCGGCATTGATAGTTCCTTCCATTAAGGCTGCTGGAATATGCGGCCTGGGCGGCGCGACGTTTCCTACGCATGTAAAGCTGACTGTTCCTGAAGGCAAGCGTTGCGATACCATTATATTAAATGGGGCCGAGTGTGAAACACACTTAACATCCGATCATAGGCTGATGTTGGAACTCCCGTTAAAGGTGGTGGACGGCCTTCGTTGCGCAATGCGCGCCCTTGATGTAAAGCGCGGAATAATAGCTATTGAAGACAACAAGCCCGATGCCGTGATCGCCATTCGCGAGGCCGCGAGAGGCAGGGAAGGCATAGAAATAGAGGTTTTAAAGACCAAATACCCCCAGGGAAGCGAAAAACAAATTATAAAGACGGTAACAAAAAAGGAAGTGCCGCAGCGTGGCCTTCCCATTGACGTAGGAGTCGTAGTGTTAAATGTGGCTACGGCGGCTGCAATAGCCGACGCCATAATTGATGGAAGGCCGCTGATTGACAGGATTACTACGGTAACCGGGCACGTTAAGCATCCAGGAAACCTGAGGCTTAGAATTGGAACTATGCTTGAAGACGTTATAGGCGCCTGTGACGGTTACGACGGTGAGCCGGCCAAGATCATTATGGGAGGGGCGATGACAGGTTTCTGCGCTCCAGACCATACTATCTCTATAGTAAAGGGCACCGGCGGAGTGGTAGTACTCAACCCCAGGGAAGCTGAACTCCTTGAAGAAAGCCCGTGCATTAGGTGCGCCCGTTGCGTAAACGCATGTCCTGTAGGCTTAAATCCTTACTTGATACGAAGATACTGTGACGCCGGAGACCTTAAGGGGGCCCAGAACGCAAATATTATGGACTGTATTTTATGCGGATGCTGTTCATACGCATGTCCGGCGAGACGTTATCTGACCCAGACTTTTAAAATCAATAAGGAAAGGATCGCACAGGCGAATAAGAGGTGAATAATATGAAGCTGTCCATATCGCTGGCCCCTCATGTAAGAGGGAACGACTCTGTGCGCTCCATAATGCTCGATGTGATCATAGCGCTGTTTCCCGCAACCGCGTTTGGGGTATACCTGTTTGGATTAAGGGCTGCTGTTTTGATCTTTTTATCCATTTTGAGCGCTGTTTTAGCAGAATACGCCTGGCAGAGGCTCTCAAAGCGCGAGGTGCGAGTGGGGGACCTTTCGGCGGTTGTTACCGGGCTTATATTTGCGCTCAATCTGCCTCCAGCGGCGCCGTGGTGGATAGCCGTGCTTGGCAGCGCGTTTGCTATAGTAATCGTTAAACAGCTGTTTGGCGGAATTGGAGACAATTTTCTTAATCCGGCGATTACAGCCAGGGCGGTAATGCTTGCAAGCTGGCCGGTATATATGACTACATTTACAGCGCCTACCTATTTTACGGGGGTAGAGGCGGCGACATCGGCAACGCCCCTTGCCGGACTTGATAAATCCTATTACGATCTCTTTATGGGAAACGTCCCAGGCTGTATAGGAGAGGTATGTAAAGCGGCGATATTGATCGGCTTTATATACCTGTTGCTGAGAAAGGTAATATCTTGGCAGATCCCCGTTGTGATGGTTGCCACAGCCGCCCTGGGAATCTGGATATTCGGGGGAAATGGAGGGTTGTTTACAGGCGAACCGTTAAGAGCTGTTCTCTCCGGCGGTCTCCTGTTTGGCGCGGTATTCATGGCTACAGATTATACTACAAGCCCAATGACCGGAAAGGGGCAGATAGTATTTGCGGCGGGATGCGGACTTCTTGTGGCTATAATACGCTCGTTCGGCTCCTATCCGGAGGGCGTAACGTACGCGATAATGCTAATGAACGTTGCAACGCCCCTTATAGATAAATTCATTGCTCCTAAGCTGTATGGGGAGGTAAGATCAAATGCGTAAAATTATAACGTTGGGATTAAAGCTTTTGCTCATCGCGGCTGTCGCGGGACTTGCCCTTGGATTTACAAACGCGATAACAAAGGGACCTATAGATGAGCAGACCATTGCAGCCGCTAACGCGGCCCGTGAAAGCGTGCTGCCCGGCGCGGACGACTTTGAGCAGATTCAAGTCGGTGAAGAAGGCATTGATAACGCTTATACCGCATATAAGGGCGGAGATGTCGCGGGTTATACTGCACAGATTACCACACAAGGGTATGGCGGCGAAATAGAAATCATGGTTGGAATGGACTCATCAGGCGTCATAACCGGAATTAACGTAGGCGGAAGCAATTTTTCAGAAACCGCCGGTCTGGGAGCCAAGGTGAAAAATGACGATTTTAAAGACCAGTTTAAAGGGCTTATGCCTCCCGTAATTCTTAACGAAGACGTTGACGCTGTAACAGCCGCAACGATAAGCTCACGGGCGGTCACAGACGCTGTAAACAAAGCGTGCGATTATCTGGAAGGCCTTTTAGAAGCGGGAGGTTTAAACTCATGATAAAAAATGTCAGGATGTCGAGCGTATTTTTTAACGGAATTATTACTGAGAATCCAACGTTTCGGTTAGTTCTGGGAATGTGCCCAACACTAGCGGTAAGCACGGCCGCTATAAATGGAATCGGCATGGGGGCCGCCGCCACGTTTGTCCTAATAGGATCAAACGTGGTTATATCCCTTCTAAGGAACTTTATACCGGACAAGGTCAGGATTCCTGCTTTCATTGTAGTAATCTGCACGTTTGTTACCATTGTGCAGATGCTGATGCAGGCGTTCATGCATTCGCTTTATGAAAGTCTGGGAATGTTTATACCGTTGATAGTTGTAAACTGTATAATTCTGGCCAGGGCAGAAGCGTTTGCCAGTAAAAACGGGGTGCTTGCGTCGGCTGTCGACGGACTTGGAATGGGACTGGGCTTTACGCTGGCCATAACACTAATATCGTGTATCAGGGAGTTAATCGGCAATGGAACGATCTTTGGCTTCAATGTGCTTGGCGCCGGTTATAATCCTATGCTCATAATGATTATGCCCGCAGGCGGATTTTTAACCCTGGGCATAGTCCTTGGCGTAATCAATGCTCTTACGGCCAGAACAGAGCTTAAGAGCAGGAAGAGGGAGGTATAAAAATGGGAGAGATAAGCAAGTTCCTGCTTTTTATGGTCAGCTGCGTACTAACAAATAATTTCATCTTTTCACGCTTCCTTGGAATCTGCCCGTTTCTTGGGGTGTCAAGCAAGGTCGAAACAGCGTTTGGAATGGGCGTTGCGGTTACGTTTGTTATGGCCCTGGCCTCGCTGTTTACTTGGGCTGTATCCCTGCTGCTTGCAGCATTGGAGCTTACATACCTCAATACGATTTGCTTTATCTTGATAATAGCGAGTCTGGTTCAATTTGTAGAGATGTTTATAAAAAAGTCAAGTCCGACGCTGTACGAAAGCCTGGGAATATATCTTCCGCTGATAACTACTAACTGTGCGGTTCTAGGAGTTACCATTTTAAATATAAACAATTCGTATGGGTTGGTATACTCTGTTTTTAACGGCGTTTTCAGCGCATTGGGCTTTTTGCTTGCAATAGTTCTGATGGCGGGGGTTAGGGAACGGCTTGAAAACTCCAACATACCTAAGTGCCTGAAGGGGTTTCCCATATCATTGATAACGGCGGGGCTCATGAGCGTGGCGTTCTTGGGCTTTTCTGGCTTGGCATAGGCGGAGGTACTATATGGACATTAATGCAATTCTATTGGCGCTGGGCGTATTAGGCGCGCTGGGAATAATATTTGGAGTGGTATTGGGCGTTGCCGATAAAAAGTTTGCCGTTAAAACCGACCCCAGGGTAGAGGCGATACGCGCATGCCTTGGCGGCGCAAACTGCGGAGCCTGCGGCTATGCTGGCTGTGACGCGTTTGCCGAAGCTGTGGTTGCGGGCGGCGCAAAGCCAAACGGGTGCCCGCCTGGCGGGGATAAAGCGTCTAAGGCCATAGGCGAAATAATGGGCATAAGCGTTGAATCCGGATCGGCCAGTGTTGGGCGGGTACTCTGTCTTGGCACAGACGGCGTATCGAAAGAACGGTATGAATACGATGGCATTAGGAGCTGCCGTGCGGCGGCCGGACTTGCTGGAGGCCCTAAAATGTGTATGAATGCGTGCCTGGGCTTAGGCGACTGTATCGATAAATGCGTTTTTGGAGCCATTTCAATTAAGGACGGGGTAGCTTATATAGATCCGAAGCTATGTAAGGGCTGCGGAGCCTGTATTAAGTACTGTCCGCGCAATGCGATAGCGCTTATGCCCGCTGATGAAAGCGTTGTTGTAAGCTGCCGCAACACGGATGTTGGCAGAGCGGCGGTACAGTCGTGCATGAAGGCCTGCATTGCCTGTAAACGCTGCGAAAAGGAATGCAAATACGGCGCGATAAGGGTTGAGGGTGGATATGCCAGGATAGATAACGATAAATGTACTAGATGTGCACAATGCGCTAAGGTATGTCCAAGAGGCTGTATAACAATCTATTGAGACACAAATCAGGCACGGATTTCTGCGCCTGATTTGTTATAATGTAAATGCCGTTATCGTGCATATAGCAGGAGGAGAAGCATTAAAGCAAAAAAACTTCATGATTAATTCTGATGCAGTAGATCCAAACTTAAATACTAATTGCTATTTATCCATGCCGTTTTAGTTTGGAACGCGGAGATATGCGTCATACTATATCATATCACTTAGTAATAGGTTGACTACTACAACCGTTGCGTGGTATGCTACGGAATGCGTCGATGTGCTATAATGGATATTATTTAGTCTAAATATAACCGATCGGTTTTAAAATGTCTGGTCGGTATTATACATACGATGCAAAAAGATGTAAAGAGTTTAAGGTGGTTCAATATGAGGTTCTACATCGCCGGAGGGAGCTCAAATGAGGAGCTTATAAAGGAGTTGTGCATATTTCTGGAGCGCCGCAGTCATGAGTGCATTTATGACTGGGCAAATCGATTAAACTATCCGGAAGATATTGAACAGCTGACCCAGATAGCGCTAAACGAGGTAAGCATTGTGCGGGACGCCGAATTGTTTATAGGCATACTTCCTGATGGTTACGCCATGTATACGGAACTGGGCGTGGCGCTTGCCACCAGGTCTAATAAACGTATTATTTTATGGTCTGAAACAGGCGAGGAATTTTCCCCTAAAAGCTCGGTCTGCTCGTTTTATTATCATCCCGTAGTGGAAAGGGTTGTAGGAGATTATTATGCGCTGACGGATTACCTTATAAAGTTCTAATGGAGGAGAAGAGTTGTGATGTCGCCGCACTTAAGAATAGCGGCTAGTACTTTCACAATTAAGCTTTTAGGAACGATTTATAATAAAATAAATATATTGTTAAAAGTGGTTTAAAAAGCTTACAGAAATTGTTGAATTTTAAGCTAACCCGTTTCAGGTTGAACGGTTGATTGATATTTATCTTGGCTTCCCAGGGAAGGGTAGCTGTGAAAGAGAGGTATAACTTGGCAAATAAACTTAAGATCATCCCGCTTGGCGGCGTAGGTGAAATCGGCAAGAACATCACCGCCATTGAGTACGGGAAGGATCTGGTATTGATAGATTGCGGGCTGATATTTCCAGACGAAGAGCAGCTTGGCATAGATCTTGTAATACCGGACATGACGTATCTGGAGCGAAATTCCGACAGAATACGCGGAATTCTTGTAACGCATGGGCATGAGGATCATATTGGGGCGATACCCTTCGCGCTTAAGCTGTTTGATGTTCCCGTATATGGAACAAAGCTAACGTTAGGTCTAATAAAGCACAAGCTTGATGAGCACAACATAAAAAATGCCCAGCTCAACTGCGTTGAAGCCGGAGATACTGTGAAACTGGGCTGCTTTAAGGTGGAATTTATAAAAACCAGCCATTCAATAGCTGGCGCGGTAGCCATAGCCCTTACAAGTCCTATCGGAACAATAATACATACGGGGGACTTCAAGCTGGATTATACTCCAATAGATGGAGAGCCCATGGATCTGGCAAGGTTCGCCTGGTTTGGCTCTCAGGGCGTGTTGGCTTTAATGTCTGATAGTACTAACATAGAAAGACCCGGGTATACACAATCGGAAAAGGAAATAGGCAAGACCTTTGAACATTATTTTGATAAGGCCAAGGGCCGGATAATTGTTGCGTCGTTCGCATCAAATATCTATCGCATTCAACAGGTTGCGGATGTTGCCGTGATGCGAAACAGGGTGATATGTTTTCAAGGGCGAAGCATGGTGACAATAGCCAGAATGGCCATGAATATGGGCTATCTCCACATTCCTGAAAGCAGCATTGTGGATGTTGACAGGCTTAAGGATTATCCTGACGAACGGGTATGCGTAATAACTACGGGCAGTCAGGGCGAACCCATGAGCGGGCTGTTCAGGATGGCCAACGCATCGCACCGGTTAAATGTCGGTGAAGGCGATACGGTAATTATTTCAGCTTCAGCCATACCTGGAAACGAGAAGGGCGTGGCGCGAGTGATAAATCAGCTTTTTAAGCGTGGGGCAAAAGTGGTATACGATTCCCTGGCGGACGTACATGTTTCAGGACACGCCCGTAGGGAGGAGCTGCGCCTGATGCTTGCGCTGGTGAAACCGAAATATTTTGTACCGGTTCATGGAGAGCCTAGGCACCTGTACCAGCATGCGGATTTGGCCGAGGAGATGGGGGTTAAGCCGGAAAACACGTTTGTAATGAGCGCTGGGGACGTTTTGGAAATTTCAAAGGATGATGCAAAGATAACCGGAACGGTTCCGAGCGGTAGCGTGCTGATAGATGGATTGGGAGTAGGCGATATAGGCAACGTCGTGTTAAGGGATAGAAGGCTGTTGTCCCAGGACGGCCTGTTTACGGTGGTAATTGTGCTGAAGAAAAATACTGGCGAGCTTGCAACTGAGCCTGAGATTTTGTCAAGAGGGTTCGTATATGTTAGAGGTTCGGAGGAACTTATACAGGACGCGAGAAACGTTGCCAAAAATATAGCTATGCAGTTTAAGGATGCCGGCAGGTCGGAGTGGTCTCAGATTAAAAACGGAGTAAGGAACGCCCTTAAGGATTATCTTTACTCCAAAACTAGAAGGACCCCGATGATTTTGCCGATCATTGTTGAAATAGACTAAAATGGAGGCGTATTAAAATGTTTGAAAAAATTCAGGAGAAAACCCAAGAGTTAGCAAAACTGCTGAGTGAGAGCGAAGATTACGCAACCTATCTGTCCGCTAAGGAACGCGCTATGGATAATGAGACCACGCGCGGGCTAATTAAAAAATACAATTCGCTAAGGGCAAAGGCACAGGCGAACATGGTGCTTGGCAAGGAGGACACTGAGGTTTCAGAACAGCTTCGTCAGGTTACGGGACTTCTTGGGATGAATGCGGACGCATCGGCTTACCTGATAGCCGAGTACAGGATTACTACACTGATGGCATATGTCTATGAGACCTTAAACAAGGCTATAGACATTGACTCTGGACTGGACGCTAGCGAATGATGAGGTGTATAAGGAATGGAAGACGATATCAGAGCACGGAGAGCTGAGGAAAGGCAAAAAAAGTTAAGGAAGATCTGGAAGATAGCCCGCCCGGTTTTGGTGATTATACTAAGCCTGACAATAGCTTTAGGAGGGGTTTACCTGGTGGGCAAGGCCCTATATGAAAAATTCCTGCTCCCAATAGATGCGAAAGACGCCACGCCAATCGAAATAACCATTCCAAGCGGCTATGGCGCTTCATATATAGGAAAAGTCTTATATGAAGAGGGGCTTATAAACAACAAGGCGGTTTTTAAGGTATACGTTGATTTTATGGGCAAGTCGTCAAGCCTTAGATCGGGTACGTATATCCTTTCGAAGAACATGGATATAGCGCAGATGGTCGATATTATGTGCACCGGTAATCCGCCAAGGAAGACCATAGATCTGAGGGTTACCGAGGGAACGGACGTAAAGATGATCGGCGAGCAGCTTGTTCAGCTTGGCGTGCTTGAAAGTCCGGAAGAGTTTTACGAGCTATGCAAAACCGGCGAGGAGTTTATGGATTTTACATTTATCGCCGCTATTGAGGATGACCCCAGCGAGGCCAGAAAATATAAGCTGGAAGGCTATCTGTTCCCCGATACATATGAGATATACTCGGATTCCTCGCCGGATGTAATAATAAACAAGATGCTTGTCAAGTTCCTTGAGGTGTTCAACGTAGGTTACTCAGAGCGCGCCGAGGAGCTTGGCCTTACTATGGACGAAGTGGTTACGCTTGCATCCCTTGTGGAGCGTGAGGCGAAGACAAATGATTTTGCTAAAGTGTCCGCCGTATTCCATAACAGGTTAAAAGCGGATATGATGCTGCAGTCAGATGCGCCTCTGAGATATATACTGAATAAAAACGTACTGCTTTTTGATGAGATTGAAAAGCAGCATCCATCCCTGTACAATACTTATATGCATAAGGGAGTTCCCCTGGGGCCCATAACGAATCCTGGACACAACGCCATAAGGGCGGTACTATATCCGGAAGAGTCGTATTTGGACAAGTATTATTATTTCTGCCTTAAGGATTCAAACACCGGCGAGCTTGTTTTTGCACAAACGCTGCAGGAGCACAACGAAAACGTGGAAACGTACAGCCCGCAGTGGTGAGCTGCAGGCATAAAATCAGCGGAAGGGCAAAACGCATATGCGTATACCAGAACTATTAGCTCCAGCTGGGAACATGGAGAGGTTAAAAGCCGCGTTCAGATACGGCGCCGACGCCTGTTATGTCGGCGCCACTTCCATGAGCTTAAGAAACTTTGCGGATAATTTTACTGCTGCCGAGCTTGAGGACGCGTGCAAATTTGCGCACAGGCTTGGAAAGCGCGTTTATGTTGCGTGCAATGCGTTTGCAAGGAATGACGATATAGACCGCCTTCCTCGAATAGCCAAGGAGATAGAGGCGGCCGGTGCGGACGCGATAATTTTAAACGATGCTGGCGTGCTTGCGGTTATGCGTGAGGAGGTTCCGGCCATGCAGCTCCACCTTAGCACCCAAGCCAACACGCTCAACTACAGGGCCGCGCGCTTTTGGCACGAACAGGGGGTAGCCCGCGTTATCCTCGCCAGGGAACTCAGCCTGGACGAAATTAAACGCATGCGGGGATTGCTTCCGCAAACGCTTGAACTGGAAGCGTTTGTGCATGGCGCGATGTGCATATCATATTCAGGCCGGTGCCTTCTCAGCAATTACATTGCAAACAGGGACTCAAACCGCGGGGAATGCGCCCAGCCCTGCAGATGGGTATATGAGCTGAGGGAACGCGGCGCTAATGGGGAATACCTAACCATTGAGCAGGACGATAAAGGCACTTATCTGCTTAATTCCCGCGATATGAATATGATTCATCATCTGCCCGAGCTGATGGATTCAGGTATATGCAGCCTTAAAATAGAAGGCAGGATGAAATCGGTTTCATATGTGGCTACGGTAGTAAACGCATACCGCATGGCTATCAACCTGTTTGCAGAGGCGAGGGCCGGCGGCAGGGAATACGTTTTGCCGGAATTTATATCCGAGGAGCTCTATAAAGCGAGTCATAGGCCGTTTACCACAGGATTTTATTTTGGCAATCCCAAAAGCGAGGGGCAGGCGGTTGACAGCGGGGGATATGAGCAGGAGGGGCGTATTATGGCCGTGGTTTTGGAATATGACGCTGTAAAACAGGAGGCGTATATTGAGCAGAGGAACCGGTTTGCTATAGGCGACATGATGTCAATTCTTTCGCCAGGCGACATATTAAGGTCTTTCAGGGTGACGGGGATTAGGACGGAAGATGGAACTTTGGCTGATTCCGCCCCGCATCCTAAGCAACGGCTATATATTGAATGTCCAGAGTTGCTTGAAGCTGGGGATATACTCAGGAGCGTTATATAAATTCAAGCGTTTAGCTGTCTCCGCCCCTTATAGGGCAGTGAAGCGGTGGACTAAATCATAAGTGTAAGCTTATTGGGAAAATTCGAAATTATATTCGTTTTTTCTATTGACAGTCGAATCGGATTCGTTTATAATTCTTTTGTTAAGCAGAGGCCGCCCGCTTCTCACCCGCCGACTTACTGTCAGGCGAGGTCATGGCATCACATATTTGTTATGGTATGATTAGTGTTAGTGGGTGTTCTGCATCCACTATTTTTTATGGAGGTGTATACTCATTAGCAGTCAAGACCTTATGATCAACGAGGAGATCAGGGACAGGGAAGTAAGGCTCATAGACGAAAAGGGCAATCAGATGGGAATAGTGTCCATTGCGGCCGCTATGTCGATTGCGGACGAGAGAGGCCTGGATCTTGTCAAGATAGCTCCGCAGGTGACCCCGCCGGTGTGTAAGATAATGGATTATGGCAAATACCGCTTTGAACAGGGTAAACGGGAAAAGGAACAGCGTAAAAACCAGAAGATTATCGAAATCAAAGAAGTAAGGCTGTCAGCTACTATTGACACCCATGACATGGAGGTCAAAGCCAAAGCCTGCACCCGCTTTTTACAAAACGGCGACAAGGTGAAGGTGTCTATACGCTTTAGGGGGCGTCAGATCACGCATGGCGATATCGGTCTTGAAGTGATGAATACCTTCTATGAGATGGTAAAGGACAATGCTGCAATCGACCGTCCGGCAAAGCAGGAGGGTCGCAACATGTTCATGATTTTAACGCCAAAAAATTAAAATATAAAGAGGAGGATCCACCCCATGCCCAAGATTAAGACTCACAGGGGTGCTGCAAAGCGCTTTGGCCTTACCAAGTCAGGTAAGATCAAGAGAGGCAAGGCTTACAAAAGCCACATCCTGACCAAAAAGAGCACCAAGAGAAAACGCGGACTGCGCCAGACCGGATTCATAGCAGAGGTCGAAGCAAAGAAAATCCGCAAACTGATCCCGTATAAATAAACAAGGAGGGTACTATTATGGCCAGGATTAAAAGGGCAGTAAATGCCGTTAAGAAACGTCGTAAGATTTTTAAGTTAGCTAAAGGCTATTATGGGGCTAAGAGCAAGCAGTACCGCTCGGCTTCACAGCAGGTCATGAAGTCCATGGCCTACGCATACGTCGGCCGCAAGCTTAAAAAGAGGGAATATCGCAAGCTGTGGATCGCGCGTATCAATGCAGGAGCGCGCATCTGTGGAACCAACTACAGCCGCCTCATAAACGGGCTGAAGGTTGCCGGCATTGATGTTAATCGCAAGGTCTTGGCAGATCTTGCCGTGAATGACATGAACGCTTTCAGGGAGCTTGTAGATACAGCCATGAAGGCTATCGCATAATTGTTTTATATGGCCGCTTTCCCGTTTTTCCAGGGAAGGCGGCTTAAACATATATCCAGGGGTTGTGAATTAAACAATGATTATTGAAAGTACAAAAAATGAATTGATAAAAAAGGCTAGAGCGCTTTCAACCAAAAAAGGCCGCATGGAGCAGGGCCTTCATTTTATTGAAGGTGAAAATCTTGTAAGAGAGGCTGTAGTCTCAGGAGCTGAGTTCTCAGACGCGTTTATTGAGGATGGTCACGAGCTAATGGCCGCGGTGCTTTCCGGAAGCGGCGCCAACGTACATCTGGTAAAACGGAACGTTATGAAAAACCTGACGAATACGGAAACTCCACAATGGGTTTGCGCAACGATAAAAACGCCTGAAACCTCGGTTCCAAATGTTTATCCCGCGGGTTTGATCGTAGCGCTTGACCGCGTCCAGGAGCCAGGCAATCTGGGCGCGATAATAAGGACCGCCGACGCAATGGGCGCGTCAGGCATTCTTATAGGCGAGGGATGCGCCGATCAGTTTGCGCCAAAGCCGGTGCGTGCTTCGATGGGGTCCATATACCATATTCCAATATGGAGGGGAGATCTTTTTGAGGAGCTGAAGAGGCTGAGCGATACCCATGTTCTTATTTGCGCACATCTAAAGGGAAGCAGCGGGCTTCCGGATCCAACAAAAAGCTGCGTCCTCGTTATAGGAAATGAAAGCGCGGGCGTTTCCGATGATATTGCTAATATGTGCAGCCTGTACAAACTTCCTATGTATGGTTTTGCCGAATCGCTCAACGCGTCGGTCGCGGCAGGGATTATAATTTATGAAATAGCAAAAAAGATGAACGGTGAGCATGCAATTTTTAAATGAACAATATTTTTTCATGTGCTTGAAAACACATGGCGTCTAATACTATAATGTCCGTATATCCGCATAAGCAAAAGAGAAGGGAATTTACCTGTATATGGATTATGCATCTGAATCATTAAAGCTGCACTATAAATGGCGCGGAAAGCTGGAAGTTGTGAATAAGATGCCGGTTGCTTCAATGCTTGATTTATCTCTGGCATACACGCCTGGCGTTGCGCAGCCCTGTTTGGAGATACAAAAGGACTTAGACCTAAGCTACGAGCTTACTGGGCGGTGGAATACTATAGCGGTAGTTACGGATGGAACGGCGGTATTGGGCCTTGGGGACATTGGACCCGAGGCGGGCATGCCTGTTATGGAGGGCAAATGTGTTCTTTTCAAGGCTTTTGGCGGGGTTGACGCCGTCCCCCTGTGCATACGTTCTAAAAACGCGGATGATATTGTGAATACGGTGGCATTACTTGCGGGCAGCTTTGGAGGAATCAACCTGGAGGATATATCGGCTCCCAGGTGCTTTGAGATTGAGGCAAGGTTAAAAGGGTGCTGCGACATACCGATTTTCCATGACGACCAGCACGGGACCGCGGTGGTGGTGCTCGCCGCCATGATAAACGCGCTTAAGCTTGTCAATAAACGGCTTGAGGATGTAAAGGTGGTAACAAGCGGCGCCGGAGCGGCTGGAATAGCCGTAATAAAACTGCTTCAGGCAATGGGATTAAAAAACGTTATCCTGTGCGACAGCAAAGGCGCTATCTATGATGGCCGGGGAGATCTTAACGATATGTCCAACCCGTATAAATGCGAAATGGCCCGTATAAGCAATCCACATAAGGAAAAAGGCGGACTTTCAGACGTGATTAAAGGAGCTGACGTATTCATCGGCCTTTCCGTACCGGGCGCTGTAACCAAGGAGATGGTCAGATCCATGGCAAAGGATCCCGTATTGCTGCCAATGGCTAACCCGATACCCGAAATAATGCCGGAGCTGGCGAAAGAGGCCGGAGCCGCTGTAATCGGCACGGGCCGATCCGATTTTCCAAACCAGATCAACAACGTTATAGCCTTCCCAGGGATATTCAGGGGCGCGTTGGATGTAAGGGCGTCGGACATAAACGACAGCATGAAGCTCGCCGCGTCCTTTGCAATAGCCGGCCTTATTGAAGACGATGAACTTACGCCGGATTATATAATTCCAAAGGCGTTTGACCCGCGCCTGCGCAATGCTGTTTCAACGGCGGTATCACATGCGGCCGTAGAGAGCGGGGTAGCGCGCAAACCCTTATAAAACACAAGGGTTAGTATACAAAAATATTTTTAGTAAACAGGGAGCATTATATGGATTATATTATAAACCAACTTTTTAATTTGACAGCTATACCAAGCCCAAGCGGCTTTACGGCAAAGGCGTCGGAGTACGTGCTTAACGAATTCAAGAGCATGGGATTTGAGGGCTCCATGACAAAAAAGGGCGGGGTTCTCGTCACCCTTGGAGGAGAAGGCAATCCGCTTGTACTTTCAGCTCATCTGGATACGCTTGGAGCGATGGTAGCCGAGATCAAGGGAAACGGGAGATTAAGGCTATTGCCGGTCGGGGGCCTGCAGCCAAACAACGCTGAAACGGAAAACTGTACAATACACTGCAGGCTCAGCGATAAAACGTATGCGGGAACGATGCAGATGAACGATCCATCGGTCCATGTTAACCATGATTATTCTTCGCAAAAGCGCGAATTTAAGGAGATGGAGGTCGTCATTGACGAACGCGTTTTCAAAAAGGATGATACGGCCGCGCTGGGAATATCGGTGGGCGACTTTGTAAGCTTTGATCCAAGGACGGTCGTAACCGACAGCGGATTTATAAAGAGCCGTTTTCTGGATGATAAGCTGAGCGTTGCAATACTTCTGGGGCTGGCAAAGCATATCAAGGATAGCGGCGCAAAGCTTACTCGAAAGGTATATGCCTATGTAACCGTATATGAAGAGGTTGGTCACGGCTGCGCCGGATCGATACCAGACGACGCGAATGAGATAATCAGCGTAGATATGGGCTGCGTAGGCTCGGGACTTGATTGTGATGAGCATAAGGTGTCAATATGTCCTAAGGACTCGATAGGGCCCTACGACTATGAGGTAACTACAAATTTGATAATGCGTGCGAAGGAGAATAATCTCGAATATGCCGTGGATATATATCCATATTACGGCTCTGACGCTGACGCTGCGTTAAGCGCTGGCTATGAGCTTAAGCACGGTCTGATAGGACCAGGAGTATATGCGTCGCATGGATACGAACGGTCGCACATGGATGGGGTAAGGAACACCTTGGAGCTGCTTAAGGCATATACGCTTGAAAGATAAAATGCCTAATGGGATGATAGAGAATCTATATGCCCTGGTTTGAACACAACGGCGCAAGACTGAATTATGAGCTGATGGGAAATTGGACCGCCGGACGCCTTCCGATTCTTCTTTTGCATGGCAACGGGGAATCGATGCGCGTTTTCGACGAGTCCATTTCCCCTTTAATGGACGATCATGCTTTTATAGGCCTGGACAGCCGTGCCCAGGGCCTTTCATCGGGTGAACCATCCGGATATGAGGCAATGGCGGATGACGCCTTGGCGCTTTTACGCTTCCTTGGCGTCAGCAGGTGTAATGTCGTCGGTTTCAGCGATGGAGCGATTATAGCGATTATGCTGGCATTGAAATATGCTATCTTTGACGTGGCCGTGCTCATTGGCGCCAATATAGCCCCCAAGGGCTTAAAGCCCTTTGTCAGGCTGGAAATGCAACTTATGAAGGCTTTCTATAAAATCAAAGGGGACGGTAAGTCGGCCCGGCTATTTGACATAATGCTTAAGGAGCCCAATATACCGCCAAAACGCCTAAAGTCTATAAACGCTCGTACATATGTAGTGGTCGGGAGTAAGGATATGATAAAAAGGGCTCACACGCTGTCAATCCATGAGGCAATAGACGGCTCTGAATTGATTGTGCTTAATGGTGTTGGTCATATGATACCCCAAGATGCTCCGGATAGACTATCGGAGCTATTGAAGAACGTTTTTATGGTTAAATAATGAAACATAATATATTTGTTGCAATTATGTTGCAATCTTACAACAATACGTTTATAATCCCCCATAGAACAAATGCAGAAAGGAGGTCGTGTCATGATTAAATATATTTTTAGAAGCGGAAATCTTGTCCTCAGGGGCGATTTTATATGTATTGGTATGTGCGCGTGTACATGGCCTTCTGGTGATCTTTGGCTTTAAACGCTAAGAGCTGGATCTATGCGAACCGCGGACATACACCGCGGTTTTTTGTTTATGTTGAAAGGAGTGTGATAGCATTGGAACAGACAGGAACGGAACAAACGAACACCAAAAAGCGGAAGCTGAATTTAAAGCTGATCTCCCGAATGATGTATGGCCATAAGCGGGCAATGATAGCGGGAGCGATTGCAATGATTGTAGCGGTAGTTGCCATGTATATACGGCCGTTTATAATCAGCTTTACTGTGGATTATGTCATTGGCGGCATCGAAGAAACCGATATACCGCAAACGGTTATGAACTGGATTGAATCCATTGGCGGCCGCGATTATATGATAAGCCACTTCATACTTTGCGCTGTTGCGTTAGTGTTTGTGACGTTCATAAATGCTGCGGCAACCCATTTTCGGGGAAGATTTGTGGCAAAATCATCCGAAGGAATGGCTAAGACGCTGAGGGACGACCTATACTGGCATTTGCAGGCCGTACCATATGACTACCACAAGCATGTATCAACGGGCGATCTTATTCAGCGGTGTACATCCGATGTTGAGACCATAAGGCGGTTTGTCGCAAATCAGCTTCTGGAGATGTTAAGAACGCTTGTAATGCTCATTGTGGCGACAGCCATAATGTTCTCGCTTGACGCCAAGATGGCATTGCTATCAACGATGCTTCTGCCGTTTTTATGTATTGCTTCGTTTGTTTATTTCAGGAAGGTACGCAGGCAGTTTACTATTTCCGATGAATCAGAAGGCATGTTATCCGCCACGCTTCAGGAAAATCTGACGGGCGTTCGTGTAGTAAGGGCGTTTGGACAGCAAAAAAACGAGGTCGAAAAATTTACTGAGCGCAATACGGATTATAAGGAAAAAACCTTTAAGCTACAGAAAATGCTCGCCTTTTACTGGGGAATGTCAGACTCGCTGGGTTATGTCCAGATAGCTATCACGCTGTTCGCCGGTTCATACTTTGCGGCTACATCCGATTTTACGCTGGGAGAGCTGCTGATATTCAGTACATATACCAGTATGCTAACCTGGCCTGTAAGGCAGCTTGGCCGTATCCTGGCCGATATGGGAAAGGCTGCCGTATCGATCAGAAGGCTTGACGACATATTGTCGCATCCGGAGGAAAGGGAACCGGGACTAGCCCTCAAGCCGGAGATCAGGGGCGATATAGCGTTTAGGAACGTATGCTTTGGCTACGATGCCTATGACGACGTACTTAAGGATATCAGCTTTACGGCAAAACCGGGCCAGACGATCGCAATACTTGGTTCGACCGGTTCGGGCAAGTCGAGCCTGGTGCAACTACTGCAAAGGCTGTATACCTGTACGGCGGGCTCAATCCATATAAATGACGTCAATATAAATGACATTGCTCATGACCATCTGCGGCGCAATATAGGAATCGTGCTTCAGGAACCATTTCTGTATTCCCGTACAATTATGGATAATATCCGCATCGTAAATCCATCCGCTTCGGTTGAAGAGGTATATGAGGCGGCCAAAGTGGCGTCTATACATGACGTTATCATGGGCTTTGAAAACGGATATGACACTATAGTGGGCGAGCGCGGCGTAACGCTGTCCGGCGGGCAGAAGCAAAGGGTGGCGATAGCCAGAATGCTTATGCAGAAGGCTCCGATACTCATATTTGACGATTCGATGAGCGCGGTGGATACTGAAACCGACGCGGCGATACGTGAAGCGCTTAAGCTGCGCAGGAATGACAGCACGACGTTTATAATCTCCCACAGGATTACAACGTTATGCGAAGCGGACAACATCCTGGTGCTTGAAAACGGCAGGCTTGTTCAACAGGGTACGCATGAAGAGCTTTTGAAGCAGGACGGGCTTTATAAACGAATTGCGTACATTCAAAACATGCTTGAGGATGAATTAAAGGCGGAGAGGGGGGATGCCGAATGAGTAACGGAATCCAGGAACAAGAATTTGATCAAAAGGTTGACCTAAATATCTGGAAGCGAATTATCAGATATGCTATGAGGTATAAGCGCCTCGTAATAGCCTTAATCCTTACCATGCTTGTAGTATCGGGCGCTGATATAATCTATCCCCTGCTGAGCAAGTATGCAATAGATAACTTTGTGACCGCTCAAAGCATAGACGGGCTGGGCTGGTTCATGGCGGTATATCTTGTGGTTGTGGCAATCCAAGGAGTATGCGTATATCTATTTGTAGCGGGAGCCAGCAAACTGGAGATGAATATATCTTATGATATACGTCAGGACGCATTCATAAAGCTTCAAAAGCTGCCGTTTTCATTCTACGACCGCACCCCTGTCGGCTATCTTATGGCCAGAATGGTAAGCGATATAGCGAGGCTTAGCGAAATGATAGCATGGAGCATAGTTGACCTGTTCTGGGCGTTGTCATATATCATCGGCGTAATGGTAGTATTGCTGTCGCTCAACTGGAGGCTTGCGCTGTTGGTGCTTGTTGTAGTGCCTCCTCTGGCGCTTTTATGCTTAATTTTTCAAAGAAGGATACTTAAGCACCAGCGCGTAGTCAGAAAGACCAACTCCCGTATAACCAGCGGTTTCAACGAGGGTATAATGGGGGCCATGACGACAAAAACCCTTGTACGTGAAAAGCAGAATTACGACGAATTCACCCAGATTACAGGGGAAATGAAGCGTTCTTCGATTAAATCAGCGGTGTTGTCGTATATATTTATGCCGCTCGTAATGATGCTTGGTTCAATAGGCACGGCGATTGCGCTGTACAAGGGGGGGCAGGCGGTACTGCTAAATAATATAGGGGAGGCAACTATATTCGGTGTTATTGGGTTTGGCACATTGTCGGCCTTTATAAGCTATACAATGCAGTTCTTTGATCCGATACAGTCCCTTGCGCGAATTCTGGCCGAGTTTCAGAGCGCGCAGGCCAGCGCGGAGCGCGTTATATCATTGATAGATACTCCGTGCGATATAGAGGACAGTCCGGAGGTAGAGGAAAAGTATGGCGACAGCTTTGATCCAAAGCCGGAAAACTGGGAGCCGATAGCCGGGGATATAAGATTTGACCACGTAAGCTTTGCATACAAGGAAGGGGAGCGTGTTCTAAACGACTTCAACCTCCATGTAAAGTCAGGGCAAACCATAGCCCTAGTCGGCGAAACGGGCGCGGGAAAGAGCACCATAGTTAACCTTATCTGCAGGTTCTATGAGCCGACGGAAGGCAAGATTCTTATCGACGGCAGGGACTACAGGGAGCGCAGCCAGATCTGGCTGCAGAAGAGTCTCGGCTACGTCTTGCAGCAGCCGCACCTGTTCTCGGGAACGATTAGGGACAATATAGCGTATGGCAGAAAGGACGCCTCTTTTGAAGAGATACGGCGCGCCGCGCGAATGGTTCACGCAGAAAGCTTTATACTCAAGCAGGAGAACGGTTATGACACCGAAGTAGGAGAAGGGGGAGTAAGGCTTTCAACGGGTGAAAAACAGCTTATATCGTTTGCAAGGGTGGTTCTCGCGGATCCAAGGATATTCGTGCTCGACGAGGCTACTTCCTCGATTGATACGGAAACCGAGCAGCTGATTCAAAACGCCATCACGACGGTTTTAAAGGACAGAACCAGCTTTATAGTAGCCCACAGGCTTTCCACGATAAGAAACGCCGACCGCATACTTGTAATACGAAACGGCAGGATAACGGAGGAAGGTACGCACAGTGAACTTTTGAAGCTTAAAGGGTACTACTACGAACTATATACAACCCAATTCAAGGAAGAGGCGTCAAGCGGCATACTTAACGCCGCAATAAAACAAAGCTAGTACTATTTCTGGGAAAATAAAGTTACGGGACGGTGGCTAGCTACCGTCCCGTAACTTTTTGCCGGGTTTACCGTATCTGTATCCCCTTCTGATTTTTTACTATTCCTCAAAGTCAAGCATATTTCCAAATAGGTTGTTGAGCTCAGAAAAATCTTCCTGATAGCGCAAGTGGACAAAACCCAATTTTAGCGTCGGATCTATCCTCTTTAGCGCCTGAGCTACTTCATTTTTTAGATTCGCCGTATTCAGCTGGTCAACGAAACCGCTTTGAGTAAATCCAATCTTCAGATAACCGTCTTCAAACCAGGCTGATTTGCGCTGCATAAGTATGGGCCACGCTATGGGAACGGAGCCCTTGAGTTCATCCATAAGCTTATTCACGGTATCCTTAAGCCTGTTACGCGTAGCCTCGTCCAGGTTTTCTCCCATCTTTACTTTATACTCAGCCTGTTCGATAATAGCTGTAGGCTCAAGCCCTTCAGATAAATCAGTCTCGTCGCCGCTTAAATCCAAGGGATTGAGACGAGTAAAGGATCCAGATAGCATCTTTTCAATATTGACGATTCTGTCCTCTAGGCGGCTGTCTCCGGACTCACGCGTATATGACGCTCCATGGAGGCTGCCGTTTATCCGCGCTTCAAGGCCGGACACCCTGTCCAACAGCGATAAAATATCCGAGCACTCCTCAGGCAGACATGCAATAACAAGCGTATTTTCAATCAAAACTCTTGGAAGCGTAAGCCATCTCATATCACTTTGCGTTTTGAGCAAAAGTTCAATCACGCGTACAAGCCGCTCAACAGTACAACGCTGCGATTGAGCGATATAGCTTTTCATGACCTCTTCGGTGCAGTCGAGCATATCGCAGCAGCTTCCACATAGCTTAGCCATCAATAATGCCCTCATATGCGAGGCTAAATCATGGACAAATACGCTTAGATCGCGTCCGGATAACACTATTTCGTTCAGTTGGCGCATAGCTTTTTGCGTGTCGGAATCTATAACAGCATCCGCAATGGAAAAAATGCAGCCAGTATCGGCGCTTCCGAGAACGCTGTATACCATTTCCGTGCTTACGTCCCTGCCGCAAAAGGATATGCACTGGTCTGAAAGGCTCAGCGCATCGCGCATTGAGCCGTCGGCCGCCCGTGCAATGGCAAGCAGGCCATCATCAGAAATATGTGATTCAGCGTCTTTAAGAACGATTTTAAGGCGTTTTACTATATCAAAAGCCGAAATACGCTTAAAGTCAAACCTTTGACAGCGCGATATAATGGTAGCCGGCAGTTTCTGAGGTTCCGTTGTAGCAAGGATAAACATTACATGTTGCGGAGGCTCCTCAAGCGTTTTTAGCAGGGCGTTAAACGCGGGGGTGGAGAGCATATGCGCTTCGTCGATTATGTACACCTTGGTCTTCAGGCGGAGGGGAAGGAAAGAGGCCTTGTCCATAAGCATGCGAACGTCCGCTACACCGTTGTTGGAAGCGGCGTCGAGCTCTACGATATCTATGCTTTCATTGTCGCCTATAATACAATTACCGCATTTTTCGCATGGGTTCCCATCCGTAGAGGAAATACAGTTTACTGCTCTTGCGAGTATTTTCGCGGTGCTGGTTTTTCCCGTACCGCGCGTTCCACAGAAAAGGTACGCATGCGCAACATGTCCTGACAAAATTTGATTTTTAAGTACGGTTGTTATATGCTCCTGCCCAATGACGTCATCGAATGTCCTGGGGCGGTATTTACGGTATAATGCCTGGTATGCCATAATTATTTCAAAAACCTTTCTGGTATGTACCTATATCATACCACAAAGCATACAAGTTATGGAGCCCAAAAGTAAAAACGGCAGAAACGCCAATAGAATAAATCTTAAAATAAAAGTTAATTTTCAAAGCGTATGTTGAAAAGCGGGAATTGCCGTTATATACTTATATTGGATTTTTAAAAGGACGATTAAAGGGCAAAAAAGATTATATTTATTAAGGTTTTGGAGGAAATTTATGGCGTTTTGTACCAAGTGTGGAACTCGACTTGCTGAGGGGACAAAATTTTGCACCTTATGCGGAGCTGTTATATCAAACGGAAGGACCGACAAACCAGGCGAGCGTTCTTCTGAACCGCTTAAAGACGTCCGGACTCAGCCGGCTAACGCCCCAGCACCACCAAGGGGTGACAACAGCAACAATCAGGCAGCCCGTAATATGCCGCCTAATGGCGCTGGAGCGGGGAATACATTCAACCCACCTGTAAAGGAAACAAGATATGAGCCTCTCAGCGTGGGCGCATTTATCGGTATAGCGTTTCTCATGATGATACCGGTAGTAAACCTTATCCTCTTAATTGTATGGGCATGCGGAGGGGCCAAAAACCCGAACACGAGAAATTACGCAAGAGCGTCGCTTATTATGATGGTTGTTTATATCGTACTGTTCATTATATTGGGAATGTTGATTGTAAGTTATATAAGCAGATTCGGCATGGATCTGCTTAATGGACTGCTTCCTCTGCTTAGTTAGGATTGCCGGCAAGGAAGTCGCCGCCGCGGCTTTTTTGATCTAACGACATAATTATACTATAGATTGGAATTATGAAATTATATAATACTTTAGGAGGTAACATCTATGGCATTTTGCAGTAAGTGCGGCGTGAAGCTTGAGGATAGCGCCAGATTCTGTCCCTCATGCGGTCAGCCCGTCTATAATGAACAAAATAAGGAGAAGGGGGAAGGGGGGCGGTCCGGAAATGCGGTTTTCGATACTCCCGACATTACCAACGAGTTTTCAAGCGATGATATAGAAAAAAATAAGGGTATGGCGATTATTTCATATATATCAATACTATGCCTGATACCATTATTCGCTTCAAAAGATTCAGAGTTTGCGCAATTCCATGCAAAGCAGGGATTTAACCTCTTTATACTTGAGGCTATCTGGTGCGTGGCTAATATTATAATAACGACTATTATGTATGCAATCAACGGTGTATTGGGGTATATGTTTAGCACAATACTGTCGCTTATATGGATTGCGCCGGTCGTGCTGTCAATCATCGGTATTATAAATGCCGCAAACAGCCAGGCAAAGGAACTTCCTATTGTCGGAGGCATCAAAATATTCAAGTAATTTTCCTTTAATGGATTAAAGGTCCTTTTCATTGTTTAGAAAAGGACCTTTGCTGTTTTCGAATAAAGAGCTTAAAATCGCTCTAATGAACTGGTGAAAAACGTGGTCATCTCCTTCATCAAATCAACTTTAAGCTCTGAAAGCAAGCGTTTATCGATACCCTTTATATATTCGTCACAAACCTTTTTTGGAATGTTGTTACCATAGCGTTTTCTAAGCTTCATCTGTTCACCTACTATTTCAGCCCTGTATGCAATCGACGCGTCAGATCGAAACACATTATGACCGCGATTGCTGTACAGCTTTATAATAACGCGGCTGTAAGACTTTATAAATGGCTTAACGTGTGCGGCGACGCTGTGCTTATATGGAACTACCGTATCATCCTTGCTGTGAATAAGCAATACGCCGGCATTGGAGTTCAAAACGCCAGAGGCGCCGGAAATACCTGCATAGCGGCCAAATTTAAGACGTTCATATAGAGCGGCGAACGGTATTATCAAAAGACCGATTTTACCGGAAAAAGCGGTAGAATAACATTTAAGCATATCAAGTGAAGTGTTAAAGCCACAGCATCCAACTACCGCCGTTACGCCGCCTATATGCGCTAACGCCGATGTTACCGCATAGGCGCCCCAGCTGTGGCCGAACATAAACAGGGGCAGTGTGCCAAGCTCAGAATCCTGTCTAATACATTCTATTGCGCATTCAAGGTCGTGTACGGCATTAGGAAGGCCGCTCATAGAGCTTCCTTCGCTCTCCCCACAGCCCGTATTGTCATATGAAAATACGGCAAAACCGCTTTTAATAAACCATTCTATAAGATGAAGATAATCCATATGCGTTGTGCCAAAGCCGTGAACGAGTACGATCACGCCATCAGCAGGTGGGCCATAATTGCTGTAATATATATATCCTTTAAGCGCTTTCATCCGCTTGTTCTTAAACTGCACCGGCCTCCTTGCCAAGTTAGGAATATCGTTGAATGACGGTTCGAATACCGATTCCGGTATGTCGGTGCGTCTCTTGAACACCTTTTCATAAATGAATATTGAAGCGCAAAAGAACAACAGAAATATGCCTGCAACGACTAACAGTACGACCATCGTCTACTCCTCGTCCGTCGGTTTTAGTATGAACTCATAATTCAAATCCGTTTTGTCTAAAATTTTAAATCCCAGCCTCTCAATAAAACGGCGCGCGCCATCATTTGCTTTGAAGCAGCTGATATATACCGGCTTCCCATGCCACCTCGCAAAATCGGTTATGTCTTCAATTACACCGGTGCCTATTCCCTTATTCCTTGCAGGCGGAGCAAGATATATATCCGTTATCCGCAGCCAATCCATAGATTCCTGGATGATTACAAAACCTACTGATATACCCATAACCATAATTATGGAGCAGGTATCCACGCTGAAATTCTCTTCAAAAGATCCGCGCCGTTCCTCTTCATTCCAATTAGTCGATTCAAAGTATTGTGAAATCGCTTCCTTTTTAACGCCGTAAACGAATTCTTTATCAAGCGGTGTTGCTGGGCGAATGTCAAAAGGTAACATTTGAAACCTCCAAACAAATTTTATAAAACCCAGTATACCATAAATGGAATTGCCTGTGTAATTCATAATGAATTTTATTTACCATGCAGACATTTAAATAGAATTGCATGCTAAAATTCTAGGTTTGATGCTGGACAAACCTGCACCCGATCGTACTGCCGTGCCTTGACAGCCGGAAGCAAACGGTTGAGCGTGGACGCTTATATTTCCTCCGCGCTTTGGTTACGTCAAATTTCAGAGCGCAGCAAACAAGGGCTTGTGGGTACTTTATGTTCTGTGTTACCTTTGTCATGGAGGATTTGAATCTCCTTTCGGCTATTGTCTGTCTTCATAAACCTAAAACAACCGTTTGGTCAAATCCCTCTTTTCTTCTGTCCAATATTGTATTGTAATCCTGCACTATTAATATATAATTGAATTTTAAAACTCTTGCGGTACTGTGCGCAAGCTGATATAATAATTTGCTAAATGAGGCGTATTTCGGTATCTTAATTCGCAAGCGCCTAGTGCATAATAGGAGAAAATACGTTTGAGATATGAACTTTTAAAAACGTGCGGCAAAACGGACGCACGGCTTGGTAGGATATATACTGAACATGGCATAATAGATACGCCATGCTTCATGCCTGTAGGAACACAGGCTACGGTAAAGGCAATGACGCCAAGGGACCTGGTAGAGGTTAAAGCGCCCATAATCCTTGGCAACACGTATCATCTGTATCTGAGACCAGGGCATAACATAGTACGCGAGGCGGGCGGCCTGCACCGGTTTATGGGGTGGGACAGGCCCATATTGACCGATAGCGGAGGATTCCAGGTATTCAGCCTGGCGGGAATCAATAAGATAAAAGAGGACGGGGTAGAATTTCATTCTCACATTGATGGGAGAAGGCTGTTTTTCACCCCAGAAATGGTAATGGATATAGAGCAGGCGCTGGGCGCGGATATCGCCATGGCATTTGACGAGTGCGCGCCCTATCCAAGCGACAGGGCGTACACAATAGAGGCGATGAAAAGGACTCACAGATGGGCTAAGAGATGTAAGGATTCGCACAATAGAGAGAACCAGGCGCTCTTTGGCATTATACAGGGGGGGATGTATCGGGATCTTCGTGTGGAAAGCGCCAAGGCGATTACCGATCTAGACTTCCCAGGCTACGGGATAGGAGGGCTGTCGGTTGGGGAGCCGAAACCAATAATGTATGAAATGCTTGAAACGCTTGCGCCGCACATGCCTGTAAATAAACCTCGGTATCTTATGGGAGTGGGCAGTCCTGACTGCCTGATAGAGGGAGTAATGAGAGGGATAGACATGTTTGACTGCGTCCTGCAGACGCGGACAGCTAGAAATGGCCTGGCATTCACGAGAAACGGCAAGCTAACTCTCAGAAACGCGGGATTTGAAAGGGATTACAGCCCTATTGAAGAGGGGTGCGACTGCTACGCTTGCGCTAACTTTACGAGGGCTTATATTCGGCATCTTATAAAGGCTAAGGAAATTTTGGCCGCTCAGCTTATAACTATGCATAATCTTAGGTTTACCCTAAAATTGATGGAGGATATCAGAAGCGCTATCTTAGAGGATAAGCTTTTGGACTTATATCATGAACTATTGGAGAGCGGGGCGCTCAACTGATGGAAAAAACCTTTATTTTGCGATCCGAAGAGGATACTATAGGCTTTGGAGCTGCCGTGGGCTTGCTTTTGCCGCGAGGAGCGTTTGTGGCGATGTATGGGGGATTGGGCGCTGGAAAGACGACGATGGTTCGCGGTATAGCATCGTCATTGGGCGCGGACCACAGAGACATTATGAGTCCAACCTTTACTATAGTAAGGGAACATACCATTAGCGTTCCATTTTTCCATTTTGACGCATACAGGCTTAGCGGTTCTGATGAATTATACGCTATTGGTTTTGACGAGTATTTGAACCGTGATGGTATAATAATTATGGAATGGCCGGAAAACGTTCGGGATGCGCTGCCCGAAGATCGACTTGAAATACATATTACAGGCAACGGAGCCGAGCCAAGGGTAGTAAGGCTGGATTCTCGCGGCAGTGAATATGAGCTGATAATTAAGAATCTTTACATCAATGCTTGAGGGATACGATTATGATTATGCTTGCTATTTCCACTTCATCCTCTGTGGCTTCCGCCGCGCTGATGGTAGACGGTGAATTGTTCTCAAAATCAGCTGAAACGGCAAGTGGGACTCATTCTCAAACGATATTACCGCTGGTAGATGAGCTTATGGCGACAAACAGCATAACTCCAGATATGATAGACATCTATGCCGTTGATTCAGGCCCAGGCTCCTTTACAGGGGTAAGAATAGGCGTGTGCATAGCCAACGCAATGGCATATACGCATGGAAGGGAAATTGTGCCGGTTTGCTCCCTGGAGGCGCTTGCGTTTAACGCAGACTTGCCCTTTTGCGGAAACATATGCACGCTTATCGACGCGCGCAATGACAATGGTTATTCCGCGTTATACATGGGCGGGGAGTGCAGTCTGGATCCATCGGCCGTGCAGGTGAACGAATTTCTTAAGGAGATTCCTCCCGATACGCTGTTTATTGGTACTGGGGCAGTGCAATATAGGCAGACCATTAAAAAAGTTTGTGTAAACCCACGTTTTTTGGATGATGAGCTCAACAAACTGGACGCCAGGTCAGTTATAAAGGCGGCAAATCGGGCGCTCGGCCGAAGACGCGGCCGTTTAACCGAAGCAACCCCTATGTATCTTAGACCATCGCAGGCCGAGAGAAAGTTAAAATAGGTTTGGTGAGCTGGAGGGATTTTATGGTCGGTTTTGACATACGTCCAATGAAGGGACCTGATGTAGCAAGAGTAGCTGAGATAGAACGCATATGCTTTATAACTCCGTGGTCGTACGAGTCGCTGTATAAGGAACTCAAAAACAAGTTTGCGCATTATCTTGTTATTGAGATCAACGGTAATATAGTCGGTTACGGCGGGATGTGGGTTTATCTGGGCGAGGCTCATGTAACGAATATAGCGGTAGAGCCGGAGTTTAGAAGGAGAGGGCTTGCACGTATCCTTATGCAAAGCATGATGAAGCTTGCGGCTGAGAATAAAGCAAGCTGCATGAGCCTTGAGGTTAGGGAGCGAAACATTGCGGCCCAATCGCTTTATAAAAGCCTTGGATTTAAAAAGGAGGGCGTCAGAAAACGATACTATTCGGATACGGGAGAGGATGCGCATATAATGTGGAACTATGATATCATTGAAACCGCAGACGTATAGTTCGGAGGAATGTATGAAGCCGGTAGGAGTATTTGATTCAGGTTTTGGGGGCGTAAGTTTCTTAAAAAAAGCAGTGGAACTGATGCCAGAGGAGAATTATATATATTATGGAGATAACGCCCATGCCCCATACGGAGATAGACCTGAACATGAGATCAACAGCTTGTCGCTGAAATGCGCGAATTACCTGATGAGCAGGGGGATAAAGGCGTTGGTGGTTGCGTGCAATACGGCTACCGGCACTGCGATACGGTCTATAAGGGAACGCGTTTCGGTTCCCGTTCTCAGCATGGAACCGGCAATAAAACCTGCCTGCAGCAAAGAAGGCGATGGAAAAATTTTGATGATGGCGACGGTTGCAACCACGCAGTTATCAAGGTATAAAGCTTTAAAGATGAGAATGCCAAATCCTGAAAGGGTTATTGACGTACCATGTCCGGGACTTGTAAACAGAATAGAGAAGGGAATGGTGGGAATAAGTGACTTTGACGATCTCCTGTCGTTATATTTAGCTCCATATAAGGGCCAAACGATTGATTCTATAGTGCTTGGGTGCACCCATTACGTGTTCATCAAAGAGGCTATAGATAATTATGCAAGAAATCATTTCTCCGGCAGAGCCGAGATAATTGACGGGAGTGAGGGTACCGTTCGCCAGCTTGAAAGGGTTCTGGATGAAAACGGAGTCAGGCAGCGTACAGGCAGGGGAACGATTGAGTTTTGCACAAGCGGCGAGATGATAAAGCTAAAGCCGATATTCAAAAAACTGATGTCAATGAAAACAGGTTAATTCCTAACGGTAAGGGTGTGAGGCTTTTAATTTAAACGGCTATTTATTGTAATATTTAAAAACACTAGTAATGCCTCCAAATTTATTTTTGTTGCCTATACATTGGGGGTTGACATTTGAAATGTTGTTTATTATCATAAAATGTAATGAGTTGTAAAAACGGTTTTCGGTATGAAGGGTTTCGGATATATAAAATCATGCTTTGAAAGCAATCGGAGGGGAGAATTATGGCAAATTTAACGCTTAGGCAACCCGTGTTGCTTTATGAAGCAGTCGAGGCCGTATATGCATATATTAACAACATTAATTATGATGAAAAGAAAAACAACCTGTTGCTCAAATATGGGAAGAAATATACCAACGATGAAAAACGCAAGCTGATTGAAAAATTCGATACTCTTTCAGATATAATTAAAGAGGCTTGTTTTGAATTGGATAAGAGCGACCCAAGGCTTGCATACTATTTTAAACAGCTTGAATCCGACAACAAGAGACAGAGCATGTGCCTTGCTAAAGTACTGGTATACAGTTTTTTGGATATCTCTATTTTGGATGTTGAGGACTCTATTGAATATATTCATAAGATGGCGGACAGCATATTAACCCAGCGAATTGAGATAACAAATATAAATAGCGGCGGACTAAGCATTAGGCTGCTTGAAGAGGACGAAGCAGACATTGACTATATTGACCAGCTTGATAAGCTTGAATTGGAAGATGAAACAAAATGGAACATCTATAAGGTTCTTTTGCGCTTCAAGGAGCATTTTGATGAAATGGTAAGCCTGATATGGTCGGTGTTCCCAAGGCTTAATAAGGCGCTTAATAAAATAATGCCGCTTATTCAGAGCACATATGATTATTGGGAAAGCTATTTTCTGGGTCATAGCTTCTTCTCATTCCTAGACCATATTGCAAAACAATCAATACCGGAGGACTCGCTGGATATGATTGTAAACCTAAGCGTTATCGCGTGTACAGACATGATATATACATATGATGTGCTGATAGGTAAGGATCATCGCCAGGTTTATATAGGTATATTGATTGATGAGGATTTTCATATAGATAAAATCCAGCTTACGAATGACTCCATTTGCAATATACTTAAAATTATAAGCGACAGGAGCAAATTTGAGATACTCCGCCGTATATCAAACACCAGCGCTTATGGGCAGGAACTTGCAAATGAAATGAATCTTACAACCGCTACGATTTCAAGGCATATGTCTACGCTGCAGGATTATGGTCTTGTGCATACGCGCAGGGGAGAGATGAGAATCTATTACAGCCTTAACAAGGAAGCCATCAGCAACCTGTTTGATATGGCAAGATCAGCCCTGTTGGAATAGCTGGAAATATAATATTATCCCTGCTGTCATGGTATGGAAATGGATAGCGGGGAAGTATTTTACTTAAATATCAGTTCTTATTATTCCTGCCCAATATATATCTTGCCAGGTGTTAACAGCCTGTTTTGATTGTTGACGGATTATTCCTTCCAATTTCATGCCAAGCTTCTTCATAAAATTTAAAGATTTGATCGGATCAACCGTTTCAGCGCAAATTTTGTGAAGGTTCAGTGTATTAAAACCATACTTGATCACTGCCGAGCAGCTTTCAAATGCATAGCCTTTACCCCAATAAGCTCTGTTAAATATCCAGCCCATCTCATATATCTCTGGATCGTCAAGTGGTTTAAACAGAATATATCCGATCACCTTTCCGGATGAACATTCTACGGCCGCATAAGCGCCAGGAGGATCTCTGTGAATGCAGAAGGCTTCAAGAAAACTCCGAGTCCTATCCATGCTATACGGAGGTTCGATAAACCTCATGGTCTCTGTATCACTAAATATATCATACAGATCATTCAGGTCGTTCGATGTAAAGTTCCTAATTATTATTCTGCCTGTTTCCAAATACATTAGTCTTTCTCCCTTGAATTTGTGCTTTAACTTTTATTTCACTCTATATTAACATAATTATAACCCAATGCTGCAAGATACATTAATATACAAAACGAAGTTTTATAGTTCTCAGAATATTACTCTTGATATATACGCCATAACGTAATATTAAAGAATAAAAGGTGTTTGAGCAACTACAGTAATGAATATTTATGCGTTATAAGCTTATGAAATACATATAAAAATCAATAATTAACCAGCCAAAAATAGTTGACAAATATGTCGAAATACTGTATATTAGTCAATGACGTAACATTAGTTGTTTGATAATGCAACTAATGGCAACTCACACTTAAATTTATTTAGGAGGAACAAGTATGAAGAGGGCCCCAAAGTGTTTGCTCACATGTTTGCTGGCAACCCTTATGGTGTTTACCATGCTGCCGTTGAACGCGCTTGCCGCTAATGGCAGCAGCGATAACGCTAACCCGGCAGACGAAGGGCTGATGGACGGCGAAAGCGTAGCTTTAAGCAGCTTGGCTGGAGCCAGAGAGGCCATCGGAGATTCTTACGATGACAGCGATATCGTGAGGATCATCGTTGAGCTTAAGGACGAGCCTCTTGCTGATCTTTCCGGAACCTTAAAGGATGGAAGGCTCACGAGTAAGGGACTAAACCTACAGAAATCAATGTTTGCCGATCACGAAAACGTGTTCAGCAAAATTGTTTCCCAGGCTGACGAAGAAGAGCAGGGAACCATGCGGTTAAAGTATAACTATACCACGCTGTTCAATGGTTTCGCTCTTGAATGCACATATGGCCAGCTCGACACTATCCGTAATACGGAGGGCGTTGAACGGGCCTATGTAGCGGCAAGTTATGAGCTGCCGGTGCAACCAAAGGTTAATACAGGCTCGGATACAATAGGCGCGCCAATACTGTGGGATCTTGGATACAGCGGCGAAGGCATCACCGTTGCGGTACTTGATACGGGTATTGACACTGATCACGACGCTTTTGCGGTCGAACCGGAAAACCAGGCGTTTGACAGGGCCTATATTGAAGACGTATTAACAAACAACAGCTTGAACGCTCAGAGGGGACAGCCCATAACTGTGGACGATGTTTACCTCAGCGGCAAGCTGCCTTTTGTATATGACTATGCTGGCGGAGATACAAACGTAAACCATCTTAACGGAGGCAACGACCATGGTACCCACGTAGCGGGCATTGTAGGCGCCGATCCAGCCGATGGAAAGATACAAGGCGTGGCTCCGCAAGCACAGCTTATCATCCTTAAGGTATTCCCAGACGGAGGGGACGCGTCTTCTGACGATATACTTGCGGCGCTTGAGGACTGCGTACCACTAGGAGTAGACGTTATCAATATGAGCCTTGGTTCTCGAACCGGCTTTACCTACAGAGACGATATGGTAACCACTATGGCTGCTTATGAGCGTCTCAGCAAGGCTGGAATTAATATTGCTGCTGCCGCCGGAAACGATACAACCGCGGCGCGCAACAACCAGTGGGAGCTCGATAAGAGCTTAACGTCCAATCCGGACAACGGCATTGTAGGCGCACCGGCTTCTTATGCCCAGTCCCTGGCAGTGGCAAGCGTAGAGAATCTGGTTATTGAAGGCAACTACTTCAAGGTTGGCGACAATGAAATATTCTATAACGATTCGTCAATTAACTATGATCCAAACGGCCAGTTCATTCATGTTCTAGGCGGACAAACGCTTGAATATGTAGTGGTTCCGGGTTACGGCGAAGCCAGCGACTATGAAGGCCTCGACGTGGAGGGAAAGGTTGCGCTGGTATCGCGCGGAGAAACAAACTTTTCGGCAAAGCATGAGCAGGCGATAGCCCACGGCGCGGCAGCATGCATCGTCTATAACAATGATACGGACGGAATGCTGAACATGCAGATTCTCACCGACCCTACACCATGTATTTCTATTAGCATGACCGATGGACAGTACATGCTTGAAGCCGCTGTTGACGGCGTAGGGACTCTCTACGTAGCAACGGATTCCAGCATAAAACCAAACGAGGTTGGCGGGGAGCCGTCAGACTTTACCTCTTGGGGTACAACTGCCGGACTTACAATCAAGCCGGAAATAATGGCGCCAGGCGGCAATATTTTCTCATCAAGGAACCACAATTCCTATGGCCTCATGAGCGGCACCTCCATGGCCTCCCCTCACGTTGCCGGAGCGATGGCAATCATGCTCCAGGTTATGGAGGAAAGGTACCCGGGGATGGATGCGGAGGAACGCATACAACTCATCAATACTCTGATGATGAGCACCGCAACGCCATCGGAAAATGATGAGGGAATAGCTTATTCGCCTCGTCAGCAGGGCGCAGGCTTGCTTAACATAGCAAACGCAATAGCGACGGACGCATATATTACTGTTGAAGACAATGTTCGACCGAAGCTGGAGCTGGGGGACGACCCTGAAAAATCAGGCGTGTATACGCTGAAATTTGAAATCAACAACACCTCTGATACACAGATAAGTTATGAAATATTACCGATAGTGCTTACCGAGATGTCTGAGCTGGGCGGCACTTATCATGATGAAGAAGTTTACTTCATGTCTCAGAGCGCGAGGGATATTACAGGCCAGGCCACAATAACCACAAACTGGGATCAGGATATAGCGGTCGTTCCCGCCAACGGTTCAGCCGAGGTTGAGGTCGAGATAACGCTAAACGATGAGATCAAGGCCGAGCTTGATGGGCAGTTTGAAAACGGAATTTATATTGAGGGCTTTGTAGAGCTTAAACAGCTCGCTAATGAGGAAGGTGTTATCGGCGCCAATCTTAACGTTCCATATCTGGCTTTCTACGGAAACTGGAGCAAAGCGCCGATTATTGACACCGGTTACTATTGGGAATCCTACAATGGCCTTCCCTCCTGGAGCAGCCAGTACACTAACTACGGCGGCAGTATGATCACCGGAACATCGAACTTCCTGCCGTTTGGAGTTAACCCGTATGTAAATATTTCTAATCCAGGCCATATGCCGGAGAGGAACTCGCTGTCTCCGCTCCGCGTTGATGGACGTTATGATAAGGTTGACCTTGTTTACACGTCGCTTTTAAGGGACGCGAGAAGACTTACCTATACGATTACAGACGTAAAGACCGGAGAAGTTTACTACAACCAGACAGCAGACTACGCCTATAAGTCCGTGTATAGCGATACCTATGAGAGCATATTACCTGCCGGTGCGTTTGTTGAAAGCAAGATGAACGCATGGTATGGTACCGATTCGGCCGGTGAAGCGCTTGCCGAAGGCACAACGGTTATGGTTCGCGTCCAAGCGGAGCTGGATTACGAAGGCTTTGTTCCTGAAGAAAACGAGAACTATTACTGGGAATTCCCTGTTACAATCGATAACACGCCGCCGCAGGTGGTTTCGTGCGTATCGGATGGAAATACTCTTACCATGGAAGTCCAGGATAACCGCTTCGTATCTTATGTAGAAATCTGGGATGCGGACGACATGGGTGTTTTCTCGGATCCAATCGCACAGCTCGGAATAAACGAAGCTGAAATTGGCGCCAAGACAACGATCCGCGTTAACGTAGGCTCAACCGAAACCCTGTATATCGCGGTAGCTGACTATGCGTGCAACCGGTATATATTTACTGTTGATTCTCAAACCGGTGAAATACAAACGACCGCTCAGTTTGAGTATGTTGTCGAGGATAATGACGAAGTAACCATCACAGGATATACAGGCGCCGATATGGACGTTGTAATTCCTGATACGATTATGGACTATCCCGTAACAGCAATAGCTGAAAAAGCCTTCTCCCTCGAATCCACGATCAGAAGCATCTCTATTGGCAAGAATGTCCGTTCAATCGGTGAAAATGCCTTTACAAGATGCGCGGCTTTGGAAAGAATAGAAGTGGATCCGGAAAACGAATACTTTACGTCCATTGACGGCGTGTTGTTCGATAAGGAAGTAAAGACGGTTATAGCCTATCCTGGCGGCAAGGCAGACACAACATACCAGGTTCCCGATGGCGTTGAAACAATAGGCAGATATGGTTTCTATTTCGCAACGTTCGAGAATGTAGTTCTTCCCGAAAGCCTTACCACTATTGAAGCTTACGGCTTATCTTACTGCAGCAAGCTAAACGGGATAGAGTTCCCCGCCAGTCTTACGACCATCGGCGAACAGGCGTTCTTTGGATGCAGTTCGCTTGGCAGTGCCAACATCCATTCTGGAATAACCGATATAGGACCGGCGGCATTCTCATACTGTTCAAGCCTTACTGGAATAACCGTTGCTGATGAAAACCCGAATTACTGCGATGTGGATGGAATTCTGTTCAGCAAGGATATGACCTTACTGAAAACTTTCCCAACCAACAACGGCATAAATGAGTATACGGTGCCAGACGGAGTTAAGACGGTAGAAAGCTATGCGTTCTATAACAATAGGGGCATGACTTCGATTATAATATCTGATTCCGTCGAAACCATCGGAGCATATGCTTTCTATTACTGCCAGGGCGCGACTGATATAGTAATAAGCAATAACGTGAAAACCATCGGCGATTACGCATTCTATTCCTGTAAAGGAATCACCACGCTTAATCTGCCAGAATCGCTGGAATCAATCGGCGCATACTCGTTCGCCTGGTGTCAGGGACTTACAGATTTGAATACCGGAAACGGCCTTAAGACGATAGGCAAGTATGCTTTCAACTTCTGCTCTTCGCTTATAAACGTCTCTATTGGCAACAGCGTTGAATCTATCGGCAACTATGCGTTCTATAGCTGTTCAAAGATGGTCAATGTCACCTTTGGAAACAGCCTGCGTGAAGTCGGATCGTCGGCGTTTTCAAAATGCTCAAAGATATTGGCTATCAACCTTCCAGACACAGTTACAGATATAGGAAGCTCCGCGTTCAACGGCTGCTCTGCGGCGACTACGCTGACATTGGGCAGAAGCCTTAAGACCATTGGAAACATGGCGTTCAACGGATGTAAAGGGTTTACTGAACTTGATATACCAGAAGGCGTTACAAAGATCGACTCATCGGCCTTCGCGCGCTGCTCCGGAATAACAAGTTTGTCCATACCGGCGACAGTAACGGAATATGGAAACAGCGTATTCTCTTACTGTTCAAATCTGGATAATGTCGTGCTTCCGGAAGGCATGACGGAGATTCCGGACAGCATGTTCATGCAGTGCACCAATCTTTCCAATATTAAGTTCCCGAGCACCCTTGAGGTCGTTGGAGAGCGTGCATTCAACTACTGCAAGAAGCTTACCTCAATCGACCTGCCCGATACGACAAGGGAAATCGGCTATGGCGCATTCTATTATTGCACAGAGATTACTGAGGTAGTATTCCCCGAGGAGCTGGTTACCCTTGGAAACAATGCGTTTTACTCATGCACGAAGCTTACCAATATTGAGTTTAACGACAAACTCGAAACAATCGGAGGATTCGCCTTCTATGGATGCAGCGGAATAACATACGCAGAGATACCCAACAGCGTTGTTTCCATCGGTACAAGCGCGTTTAACCGCTGCAACAACATGGAATACATAAACTTCGGTACGGGGCTGCAGGAAATCGGCTCTATGGCATTCAACTACTGCGACAAGCTGGAGCGCTTCGTAGTCGACGAGAACAACCCGTATATGTGCAGTATTGACGGCGTACTCTTCAACAAGGACGTCACCAAACTGATATTCTATCCGCTCGGCAAACTGGATACTTCATATGAAGTTCCTTCAACAGTAACTGAGATTGGCAACTACGGCATCTATTCGATAATGGCGCTTGAATCAATAACCCTTCCCGACGGGCTTGTAACCCTGGGCGAGCATGCGCTTTCGCGCAACTCAAACCTCAAGAGCCTGCGGTTGCCAGCAAGCCTTGAAAACATACATTATACGTCGTTCTACTATGGATTATCCATGACTTCAATCGATGTTGATCCGGCAAACGAGACGTTTAGCAGCATCGACGGCGTACTGTTCAATAAGGCGCAGGACACTCTGGTGTTCTATCCAAACGGAAGGCCGGATACTATGTACGTAGTTCCCGATGGCGTTACTACAATAGCTCCATACGCTTTCTATGAGTGCAAAGCCATTGAAGGCATCAATTTTGGCAAGGATGTAACCTTCATTGGTACATACGCAATGAATAATTGCACCAACCTCAACACCGTTAAGCTTGGGGACAGCGTTGAAAGCATAGATGCATATGCCTTCTCTGGATGTAACGTACTCACCAGTCTAGACGTATCTTCTACGCTGAAGAACATAGGCGCTTATGCGTTTGCAAACTGCAGAAGCCTACCATACGTATTCCTTAATGACGTTGAGCTTATTGGCGAATATGCGTTTAACAATGCCGCAGGCCTTACCCGCGTAGTATTTGGTCCTAACCTGAATACTTTGATGGGAAGCGCGTTCTACGGCACGGCAGCGCTGAGGGAAGCATACTTCCTTGGGGATGTTCCAGCCAATATCGGAGCCAACGTGTTCAAGAACGCCAAGTCCCTTACAGTATACTATGATAACGAAAACGTCGACAGCTGGGCTCCGGACGGCCAGAGCTCATGGGACGGCCATCCCATGATGGGGACAACGTTCCACAGCGTAGTATACGTTGACGCAAATGGAACAACTATACTTGACCAGCGTGTAGCTGATTCTCAGTCAGCTATCATACCGGAAGCGCCGGTCCTTGAAGGCAATCCGTTTGTTGGATGGTCAGAGGATGCATCAAGCGTAACCGGGGATATGATAATCAAACCCATATATGAGAACGCAATCTACTCAATCGAGGCAGGGAATGTAAACGCCAAACCGGGAGAAGCCGTGGTGGTGCCTGTAAGCGCCAACAACCTTGCGGCAGCGGTAATCAGTGTTGAGTATGATCCCGAAGTACTCACATATGCCGGATATACCAACCTTGCTCCC